>TARA_R110000868_G_scaffold104087_8_pt1 | contig 13675 bp, 15 predicted proteins | sample TARA_R110000868 | Tara Oceans TARA_R110000868 (sample SAMEA4397489) | marine metagenome | biome: Polar Biome; feature: [SRF] surface water layer (ENVO:00010504); material: water (ENVO:00002006), including particulate matter (ENVO:01000060) such as... | depth 5 m | reverse complement strand
CTTCCGTTTTCTATTACTGAGCAATCTTTGAAAGATTTGTTTGCCGGACATGGCTCAGTTGCTTCAGCACGTATTATCACAGATCGCGATACTGGCCGTTCAAAAGGTTTCGGTTTCGTTGAGATGGGTTCAGATGACGAAGCTCAAAGCGCAATTGAAACACTAAATGGCCAAGAGTACGAAGGTCGTAAACTAGTTGTTAACGAAGCTCGCCCACAAGAGCCACGCACTGGTGGCGGCGGATTCGGTGGCGGACGTGGCGGTGATCGCGGCGGACGTGGTGGATTCGGTGGCGGCGGAAACCGTTACTAATTCTTAACCAAATATAGAATTACATAATGAGGGTGATCTTAGGGTCACCCTTTTTTTTTAGCCTAGAAGTATCCAAGAACCGAGCAGGAATAATCCAAGCGCCGCCCACAAAGTCATTGATGGCCAACGCTTATGCCAAATACACTCAAATGCTGAAGAGAATAATGTCCCAGTGATAGCAACTCCTGAAACGCTGGCAAGATGTCCGGTTTGTACGGCCTTAAGAAAAAAACCAAGAGATAAGAATGTTCCAAGAATAGCGCCGGTGCTGACGTAGCCTCGAGATTTCCAAGATAAGGTACTAAGTCGCTTCCAAAAGTGGAAAGGTCGAAACATCGAAAGCAATAAAAAGAAAAGCACGGCACCAAGGCAGCGATACATATTACCCTCAAGAGCATGTACGCTGGGATATGAGTCGAACACATGGCGAGTAATGACAACGCCAGCCGCATCCAAAACAATTCCCGTCATTGCTATGGTCAGGGCCATTAATCCAAAGCTTCGATCGCGTCGCCAAGACTCATGAGCAAAAAGTAAAACAATGGCAATGAAGCAGGCAATGGCTGCAAGTTTAGTTGTATCGATCGGTTGACCAAGAAAAAGTTTTCCAAAAAGTCCCAGTAATAGTGGCTGAAATCCAAAGAGAATCAAAGTTCGACCTGGACCTAAATCAGCAAATGCTTTTAACAAAAATATATCACCTAGTCCTAGCCCCATAAATCCAGAGACGGCGAACAAAGCGATACCGAGGGGCTCGATAGGAGTAATATCGAGAGTTAAAAAAACTGTGGCAATGAAAAGGACACAAGCGAGACTAGCTTTATAGGCGTTCATCCAAACAGAAGAAATAGTTCTTGAATAGTGAGTAAAGAACTGGCTGCCTAGAGCGAAGCAAAAATTTGATGCTAAAGCATAAATATAAACGGAAGTATTCATGGAGTAAGCTTAAAGAGTTTCGAGCTTTAAGGCGACAGCTTCTAGCAATTCTTCTTCATTAATTGGCTTTATTAGAATTGCCTCAACAAAATTTCTCTTGATATCAATAGCGCGATAGTCTTCAAGGTCGCTGAGCAAGAAAATCGGAACTTCACCATTGATCGAGCGAATACGCTCAACCAGCGTTGGGTTTTGGCTCAAGTTAAATTTTGAATCGATTAATATGCAATCGGGACATTGATCCAAGACGGTCTGCAATACTTGATCAAAATCGACAACACTCACCAAGACAGCACCAGTCGGAGAGAAAAGCTTGTGCAGTAAGTTTAGCTGGGTGGCGACTTTGTCACAGACAAGTATTGTCGCGCCGTCCAATTTCGATTTATTTATTTTCACAGTTTCATCATATATGTCGTCAAAGCGTCGGTCAAAGCCACTTTATCGGTTTTTAATTAAATTTTTTTAATAGCAAAAATGATACGACGCTGTATTTGTCAAAGTCTAGTCTTCCTAGGAATAATACGGTGTTTATTAAACCGGAGTTATTATGAAGTTCATCGCAGCAATTATCTTGCTTTCACTTAGCTTAAGCTTGCAGGCGAAAGTGAAGTCTTTTGAAATCAATAATCTCCACATTAATTTCTTACAAAATACAGGGCGCGCCTCGGCCGACGTCTTTCAAATGATTTTCGATTTTGGGCAACTCAATCTCAATGGCTACGATATTGACATCACCAAGGGTGAAGGAAGTTTGTTATTTGAAAAAACTGATACTTCTTTCAGACTTGATGGCATCGATCAAAGTGTACTCGACGCTGTTTCAGCTCTATCGGCCCAGAGAATCGATATCAGTGGTAAAGCCAATAAGTCACTCGATCTTAATTTTGAAAATGGAACGATTTCTCTTGGAGATGAAGTTCACGGACTAAAAGCGCTTAAGCTTAATTGTTTTACCAACACTCGTGGCGATGATGATCTTGTATCATTTCTAATCCCATGTTTTGACAATGGCAGCCTGTTCATTCCAGAAATTCAGCTTTCTCAAAAATCTGCTCAGGCACTACTTCCAATTTGGGAGAGCTCCCCTGTGGCGAATTTAATTCCACTGGAAAAGCGCTCCATCTTTATGCCACGAAAGATTAGCGATATTCGAATGACTATCGTCGAACAAAGTTTTGAAGCATCAATTCAGGCTCGCTTTATTTTCAAGTTAACACTTAGAATGAAAGGTAGCGCAGAACTTAATCAAAAGAAGAATATTGCCGTCATCGATATCAAAGAAGCCAAGGTCGGCTTTGTGAATGTTCGCGGAATCTTAATTAAATTACTGGCAAAGCTTGATGTCACAAATGTTACAGTTGAAGGCTCAAAGGTTACGATCAAATTATAATTTTCGCATAGGCTTTAAGCGCATCGACTTGTACCAACTCTTTACCAGGCAGTACTAAGCACGAGAGCTTACGACCATAAGCACAGCCAGTATCAAGTCCAATGGCATTCTCCCTCCAGACTAAGCCTTGGGCCGCCCAGTGACCAAATACCACAAGTTTTTTGCCCTCATAAAAGTCAAACCATGGTGGATCGTCTTTACTCCCGTGACTCTGCGTGGACTCATCCCACGTTCGGATTCTAGTTAAAGTTCTAATCTCACTATCGCCTGGGTGAACACCGGGAATAATTCCTCCATGCACGACCAAAAAATCATCGGTTTCGATATAGGTCGGCCACGTCTTCATCCAGTCTATCAATTGGCGCGGATACGGAGGCAACTCACCTTGCTCAATTTTATAAAGCAGCGAGTGTTCGTGATTGCCAAGAACAACCTGTGCTTTAAGATCATAAGCTCGTTGTAAAACACCCAAAGAGTTTGGGCCCTTGTTAATTAAGTCCCCTACAAAGATCAATTGATCACTGCCATAGCGATAGCCTGCTTTTTCAAGCAGTAGATCGAGCTCTCTGAGGCAGCCGTGTACATCACCAATAATTAAAGTACGCATGAGACAAGATTAGCATGAAAAATATTCTCGTGTGTCTAAACTTTTGACGGCCGTCACGAACAAAGCGCCCTAACTAGCTAAGAAAACGAAGAAAAACTGGCCCACGGCTTGCTTTAAGTAAGGCATGATTAAAAGACTTTTCCCTCTATTTACGCTTCTCGCTTTGGCTATTTTAACAAGCTCTTGTGGAATGCCCATCATTGGTAAGCACGTTCAAAAAAAGAGTGGGACAAGCCGCCTCTATTCATCAACCGACTCTACTTTTAGTCCCTATATTGCTCAATTTGAAGCCTACGGAAAATCGGTCACTGGAGACACTAACTTTATGGTTGGTGATGTGCTGGTTAATTTTGGTGAGCCAGATGAAACAAGCTTTCAAGGTGTTTGTTATATATATTCAAATAACGCTCGAGAAATCATCATTAGACGTGATTGGTGGAATAATGCCAGCGACTCAGATCGCGAATCATTAATTTTCCATGAACTAGGACATTGTCGTCTCGATCGAGACCATGATGATGAGGTCCAAGTGATTGGCAATAAATCAGTTAAGATGAGTATGATGCATTATGTGATTGTACTTGGTGCTGACTACGAAAACCACCGCGGTGGTTATCTTCAAGAACTATTCACCCATAATAAAGCTGCGGTCAGTAGCGCTTTTATCAATACTCCATAATGTTAAACTTTATTGATATACCAGCTCCAGAAGGCCCTTATGGGCCAGCAAAAAAAATGATCATCATGCATGGTCGTGGCGATGTTAAAGAGTCATTCATTCCCATCTCCAGAGAAATAAATCTAACAGGACTTAGTTATCGCCTGCTAGATGCCCCAACTCCATTTATGTTCGGCTATAGCTGGTACGCAGCTGCGCCTCAAAACCCGATTCCAGACATCAAGACTTCGATAGCACTCATCCTTGAGAATATAAAATCATTAGATATCTCAACCGAAGATATTTTCATCGCTGGTTTTTCTCAAGGTGCAGCACTTGCCCTAGAAGTGGCGCTAGCTAGTGAGACACGTTTTGCTGGAGTCGTTTGTCTGAGTCCAAGAATATTTATTCGCGATGAACTGATAAACTCAAAAATGCTAAATCAAATTGACTGCTTTATGGCACACGGTGAATATGATGAGATGATACCGTTTGCTGAAACACATAATGGTATCGAAAAACTTAAAGAGAAAGGTCTAAACGTAGAGTTTCACTCTTATCCAATGGGACATGAAATTGAAATTGAAGAGATTCAGAGTTTAAGAGCTTGGCTTATCGAGCGACTTTAATCGATTTTGCCTTCATATTAAAATAAGCATCATTCTTTTGCTTAAGATCTAATTCCACATCGCCTGAGACCTGAAGTGGATACATCAGGTCAGCAACCTTAAGTTTTGTTTTCGACTTCACGAAAATGATTTGGTTTTCGGCCGGAGGTGGCACGTGCATGCATGTCGGAACAAAAGGAACGAAAAGAAATTGGTCAACTTCCTTCTTGTCAAAATCCAGCGGGATAGCAAAGCCACTTAGCGTGAGAGGTTTTTTAAGCCTAGAGCTAAGTTCAGTAGCAGCTACTTTGCTTTTTAAATCTAATTGAGAAAAGAGCGTCCACTCCACTTGATCTTTAGCGGCAGGTAACTCGACCTTGGCCACGGTCGGCTCATGAGCATGATCGTGTTGAGCTTGGGCGATTGGGAGAAATAAAAGGACTAAGGCATAACATAGTGATTTCATGCGATGATATTACCCTGTGTGAGCCTAAAAAACATGTAAAATTTAGTCGATCATGTAATTTCCCCCCACTTTCCCCATCTCACGCCTAGATCATGTAAGTTTGTTTTATGAAAATCTTAGCCATCTTTATGACCCTTCTTAGTACTCAGGCCTTTGCCATGAATTCTTTCACTTTGTATGCCTTCAAATCCTCGGTTGGAATTAACTGGAGTTCACCAAAAAGCCTAGCAGCTTCTGTGGTTAAGAACGAAGCCTTGAGCTATATAAATGGGAACGATCGATTGCTCGGCCATGTTGCCATTAAGATCAAATGTGGTGAGCGCGAGCTCATGACTGCAATGACTTCGCGCCCAGGCGAAACAAAACGAGTTGTTCTAAAACAACACTCCGGACTTGGAGTCCTCTTTCATATCTTCCCCGGGGAGTTAGAAGGCAGAGAGTTATTAGAAGAGGAAATCGCTAAAAAGCGAAAGAATGCTAGAGTTCATTCCATGACCTACCTAATCTCAGACCAAGCCTGTGATTTAATGTTTGAGCATTATGAGAATTTTGTAAGAAACGGCGGACCAAATAATTACGGCTTCCCTGTCGATACTCTAGCAGGCGAAGGTGCAGGTTGTTCTGCCTTTGGAGTTTCATTTTTACAAGCGGCCAAACTCGCCGATCCTGAACAACTTAAGTCTTGGTCTGGAAGTGTTTGGGTACCAGAAAAATTTATTGGCCCATATAGCGATCGTCTGTACACTGAGGCAGGTCAAGAGCCCTATGCCAATGACCAAGGTGGAGAAAATGTTAAGCTCATTCCGATGGTTTTGAAGCCAAAAAAGACGGAGTGGGCAAAGCCAAATGAGCCAGGGGCCAAGTTTTTACACTTTTACGACCCAGACACTATGCACTCATGGATCGAACAACAAGCGAAAGAATGGAATAACAGCGCCGATTATCAAATGAGAAAATTCAATAAATCAATCGACTTAGTTTTTGACTATAGAAGTCGCTAAAAGCTGGTATTATTTGGTCTTGTCCAAGTGAGCTGAACATCTGAAATATTTCTCATTTCGAACGCGGCTTCACAGTAACTTAAATAGTAATTCCATTTGCGTCTGAAGTTTTGATCAAATCCTAAAGGATGAATTTCATCCCACTCTTTATTGAAAGATTCGCGCCAAAGATTCAAAGTTTTGGCGTAATGAGTTCCAATATCCCTAAGGTTTACTAGATGCATATCGCCTGTTTTTCTAACTGCATCAGTCATAGCGGCCACAGATGGTAATAATGCTCCAGGAAAAATATGTTTTTGAATCCAATCGACTCCTTTTCTAAACTCGTTATATCTAGAGTCAGGTGAAGTGATTGCCTGAATGGTTAGTAGTCCATTCTTCTTTAATAGCGATTGTAGCTTGGAAAAGTATACTGGCAAAAACTCATGGCCAACGGCCTCGATCATTTCGATCGAAACAATTTTATCAAATTTTCCATCAAGGTCTCTATAATCACAAAACAAGAGCGTAACTTTGTCTTCAATACCAAGATCTTTGGCACGTTTTTTTGCGTAATGAAGTTGTTCTTTTGAAATTGTTACACCTGTATAGTGGCAGCCATACTTAGAAACAGCATGTTCCATAAAGCCTCCCCATCCACAACCAATTTCAAGAACATGATCACTGGGCTGTATGGCCAGGTCATCACATAAAAGTTGGTATTTGTTGATCTGAGCCTGCTCAAGATCTGTCTCGGGATTAGCAAAATAACCACAAGAATAAGTCATTGTAGGATCTAACCATTTTCCATAGAAGTCATTGGAGAGGTCATAGTGGAATGAAATATTTTGCTTCGAGCCGGCTTTCGAATTGCGTTTTACTAAATGACCTAATCGATTGGTAGCTCCTAGCAGGTTAAAAAGAACTGTTTTTGATTTTGATCCGGACATAACACCAGAGTTTTCGACATTTTTAATCATCCAACGAATGACTGCGACGATATCGGGCGTATCCCAGTCTCCATCTACATAGGCTTCGCCAAATGCGATATCTCCGCCTAATAAACAGCGCTTAAAAAAACGCTCGTTCTTAATAGTAATGACTGCATCATCAGAGTCACTGTCACGACCAGTGGTAACAATATCGCCATTGGGCAGCTTTATAGCTAATGAGCCTACAGTGAAGCTTTTAAGAAGTGAGAAGACAGCTTTTCTTGCGATGTTTGTTGCCTCGGGATAGTTTTCAATCTCCCATCTCTTCATTTCTTCCATACCATGTTCCCCTGTTGTAGATGCGGATTATCCTTTTTGCTAATATAAGGAATACGTTTAATCAGCAATAATAAGGCATGCCAATGGATCAGGGCGATTATTTTTAGTGTGACTAACGGGTGTCTAACTAGCCTTGATAACAATGTCCTATTGCTCAGAGGATAAAACTGCCCCTTGAGACTGGCGGTTAAAATCTTGTTTCCCTGAGCTTCATCGCTATTGATCAGAATACTCATCTGCTGATCATCGAGTTTAAGTTTGAATGTTAAAATCGTATCAAGTGCAATAAAGGGAGATACATAATAATTTTTAGGGACAGAGATTACGACTTCATCTGTTTTAAAAGCAGAGTCAGGAACTAAAAAAGGCTTAAGTTCATTAAAGGTATTGCCAACTTCCATAATGATTCTTTTCGTTGAATCTGGCATATCGATAAGATAAAAACTTACGGGATTAAAGATATAACCGAAGCAGCGCAAATTCGTCCAAAGTCGAATTCTTGAAGGCGACTGAGTATCACCATTTTTACGCAAAAAGAACTCAATATTAGCTCGTATATTGCCTTGATCAAAGTCAATATGATCATCATCTCTAAAACTAAAAATATTAAATCTATTGCGTGAAACTAAGGCCAGCTTTTCTAAATCCTCATCAAGGCGATCGAGGTCAAGCTCAAACCAAAAAAAAGATGCAAAGAAACGGTGAACCTTCGGTGTAAAGCGGTGGTGTAGAATACGACAATCAATAAGTCGTGCATTTAGCCCCACGGAGACCTACCAAGAATAATCTCAGCTAGATCAACGGCTGATGATAAAGCATCCTCGTGAAAGCCAAACCTAAAATAGGAACCACAAAAATATAACGGATCATCATTTCGATTTAGGTCATGTAAATGTCGTTGGGCCTGGGCTGTTTCAGTATTAAACAGGGGGTGATGGTACTCAATTGTGCGAAGGACTTTAGAGGGATCAATATATTCTTGTCCATTGATGTTGATAAAATAGTTCTTATGCTTTGAAACATCTTGCAGCCTATTCATCCAATACACCGTAAAGGCGTTTTCTAGGCCCTCGGGGTTGCCGCGAATGATATAATTCCAAGAACTCCAATTGCGTTTAAGCTTTGGCATGACAGCTTCATCTGTATGAACCACGGCAATATTTTTTTGATAGCGAAAAGGACTTAATAGCTCGGCCTGCTGGCTGGTTGGATCTTTAAGCATTCTTCTGGTTTCATCAGCATGGGAAGCAAAAGCGACAAAGTCATACTCTTCCTCCCCTTGTTTGCTCAACACTTTAACTTTCTTACCGACCACGGCGACTGACTCAACCGGATCAGCGACGCGAATGCGATCCTTAAACGGTGCAATCAGTTTATCTCGATAAGACCAAGAGCGATCCTTTGGGGTTTTCCACTGGTACTGCCCGTTAACACCCATGAGGCCGTGGTTTTGCATAAAGCGAACGAGGGAGCGAATAGGAAAGTCCCCCATAAGATCTGGAGGCGTCGACCAAACCGCCGATGCCATGGGGCTTAAAAATTGAGACATCATATCGGGATGAAACTTACGGTGATTAAGATAGTCGCTAACAGACATATCTTTGAACTGATCATTTGTTAGGACTTCTAAGCCTTGATCAAAAAAACGCTTGGTTTGTAGGAGCATTTTGATAAATCGAGGGTTAAGAATATTCTTACGTTGAGCAAATAGGCCACCTAGAGAAGAACCATTGTACTCAAGATTAATTTTTGCAATTGCAACAGAGAAGCCCATATCGGTATCGACATACTCTTGTCCAATTTTGGCAAAAAGCTTTAAAAGATTCGGGTAAGTAATTTCATTAAAGACCATGAATCCGGTATCGAGTTTAACCACATCACTCTCGCCAGTTTCCTCAGGCGACAAAAAAACTGTATTTGTATGTCCGCCAATATAATCATTCTTCTCATAGATCGTTAGCTCATACTTATCTTGTAGAAAGTGAGCCAACCCCATGCCAGCGATACCAGTGCCTATAATGGCGAGTTTTGGCTTCATTTACTTACTCCACAAATAATGGGTCACAGTCCACTCAGTGCCACCGCGATAGGCCCATAATTCCTCACACGCCATATAAAAGATGCGCCAATATTGAAACCATTTTTCAGATTCGCCTGGTCCGTAATGACCTTTAAAGATTTGAATAATTTGCTCTTTATTTTCATCCATTTTATCAAGCCAGGCCCTTGCCGTCTTGGCATAATGAACCCCTGGTTCAACCCAATGTCGTTGAACCTTTAGATGATCTTGAAAATAATAAAACAGATGCTCGCTAGGCATGATGCCGCCACTAAAGAAGTACTTACTCATCCAGTCGGTGGAGTCTTTAACTTCGAATTTATAAGCGGTTGTTCTATGAGTAAATATATGGACAAAAAGCTTGCCATCATCTTTAAGCCAGCCAGAGATTTTCTCTAAAAGCTTGCTGTAATTTCGTACGTGTTCAAACATTTCAACAGAGACGACTCGATCGAATTTCTGTTCTACTTCCAGAAAGTTTACATCACAGGTAATGACTTCAATATTTCTGATACCGAGGCGTTGAGCTTTTGAAATAATAAAATCTTTTTGTGTCTTGGAGTTTGATACCGCTGTCACACGGCCATTGGGGTTTGCTTTAGCAAGGGCAAAAGTAATACTGCCCCAGCCACAGCCTAATTCCAGAATATCTTGGCCGTCTTTTATCTGTGCTCTTTCAATGGTTAAGGCCAACATCTCATCTTCGGCCTCATCCAGATTTTTTGCTTTATCCCAGTGGCAACATGAGTATTTTAAATTCTTTCCAAGAGAGTAGAGAAAGAAATCTGTAGGAACTTGGTAATGTTGATCATTGGCCTTATCTGTTTCAATGGCTATGGGACTGTTCTTTAGTTCATCCACAAGGGCTAAACGTTGTTGTTCTGCTCTCTCCACTGTTGTTGCGATATCGTCGCGTAAGCGCTGAGCAATTAATCGTTTTATGCCAGCACGAATAACGAGGTCTGGCAGAATCCCTTTTGCTAGTAATGAATCGAGCATAATGAAATCCTAATATTTGGGAAGAGGAATAAGTAGTCTAGTTTCAGCTTCATACTTGGCCCATTCATGATGAGTTCGATACTTATTTTCTATCATGGGCACTCCCGACACTTTAAGTAAAAGAAAGGTCAAAGAGACGGGTCCAATCATGGCGAGGTATCCATATGGTAGTGACAACACACAAAAAGCCACTCCAAACCAGAAAATGATCTCACCAAAGTAATTGGGATGCCGAGAATACTTCCAAAGCCCAAGACGGCAAAACTTAGCTGGTCTTGGTTTCATTTTTTGAAACTTTCCCATCTGCTTATCAGCAACTGTCTCAATCACTAAACCAAAAATTGCAATGACTGCTCCCACGACTGTGCTAACGCTAAGAGTGGCGGGACTTGAATAGATGGCGAGTAAGATTGGTGCGGCAATAATCAGGCACAGAATCATCTGTACCATAAACACACGAAAGTAAGCATTGACCCAATAATTTCCTTTCCAATCTTTAGCAAGTTCTGTGTAGCGTGGATCCTCGCCTTTTAACTTATTTCTTCCATGCAAATACCAGGCTAGACGCAAACTCCACAATACAACGAGGATACTAACTAGCGCCTGTACTTCCCCTTTAACTGCGTCGCTAATAGCTGCGCCGGTTAAAATCAACCAACTAAAAGCTGGACCCCAGCCTATATCAATAAAGCTAATATCTCGCTTAATGCGCGCAAGGATGAAAAAGACAGTGAAATAAATCCAGGCACAAACGAGGATAGCCATGATGATTCCTTTGTTAGGAGTCATCATAATAAACATAAATGGCTTCGCCATCTAGCACTGTTCTATGCTTTCTCATAGACAAAACCTAGGCAGTAACTCAACTATAACACGCTTCTAACACAAGCTTAATTTAACCAACCAAGCACATTAGGCGAGAATTGACGAAAGGAGCTTACGTGAAAATATCTCTACTTATGTTAGTGATTGAGTTTGTATCTAATGTCATTTGGAGTTTTATAAAGCTGTTAAATCGTGAAAAAATGCCAACGCTATCAACTCCAGAGCTGATACCAGGCTGGCATCCACTAATGGACTAGTCTAAATCCCAGTTAATGGGTGCTTTGCCCACAGACTCTAGATACGTGTTGGTCTTAGAGAATGGTTTGGAGCCAAAAAAACCGCGGTAGGATGACAGTGGTGATGGATGAACTGATTCAATCACAAGATGCCTAGTCTTGGACACGGCCTTGGCTTTTTTTTGCGCCGGCGAACCCCAAAGGATAAAAACCAAATTCTCTTTTTTATTCAGAATCTCTATCACAGCATCAGTGAAACTCTCCCACCCTTTTTTGTGATGAGATCCTGCCTTGCCCTGCTCAACTGTTAAAACATTATTCAACAGCAAAACACCTTGCTTGGCCCAAGCCTGTAAATGGCCATGACTAGGAATTGAAACCTCTAGGTCACTATGGAGTTCTTTATAGATATTTCTAAGCGAGGGTGGCGGCGGTGTTCCCGGCAAAACAGAAAAGCTCAAACCGTGGGCTTGCCCTACTCCGTGGTATGGATCCTGGCCGAGGATCACCACCTTAACCTTATCGAGAGGACAAGCATGAAAAGCGGCAAAGATATTACCAAATTCTGGAAAGACCTTCTTAGATTTGTACTCATTCTCTAGGAAATTCATTAACTGCACAAAACTATCTGATTCGATAGATTTTGAAAGCTGCTTTTGCCAACAAATTGGTAGATTCAATTTCATAAAAGTAGAATGGCGTAATTAAGGCTTGAAGGTCAAGTTTTGATCAGGCGCAACTTCGTTATCTTTATCAACTTCGCCCTTACCTTTAATCTTAATTCTTTCTTGATTGATATCTAGATCGATCGTCCAAGCAGAGCCATAGAGATAAGCAATAGCGGCTTCCTTATTCTTGTCATCAAACTTTGCAAGATCAAAGATAATTAACTCCTGGCCGTGAGCGCCACCAGTCCAAACTGTAACAAGATGAGGCTGTTTCTTGTTTTTAAACTGTACGAGACCAATTTGTAGAAGGTTCTGTGTAACCAGGTCAGCTTGATAGGAGAAAATCACTTTACCATCGCTCTTTACTTCGACTTTATCGAGATGGTCTTGGCTACTTTGTTCGATGCGTACTGATTTAGGCACATCACCAACGCGAAAGTTCTCAGCAAAAGCAGATGTGATAAACAGTGAGATTATGACAAATAGTATTTTCATTAATTATCCGACAAACAGCTCGCTTGAGCACTGCGATCATTTCCAGCGCGGCCGAAACAACGACGACAAGCATGGACTCCACGAATATAATCAGAAGCTCTATCTTGATCGTAAGATATAACGGCTTTTTCCCAATCTTCCATCGAGTCATTATAAACTTGATTATGCATATTGCGAATTCGGGCCGAACCAGGCGCTTTCATTAAATAATTAATATATCTAAAGATCGACTCGATTTGCATATCGGGATCTGTACTCATATTTCTAAAGTTAATTCTATTTGTAGAACGAAATGTCGAGTTACTAACAGATTCTAAGGGCATCAAGCCAGACTCTCTTAGGCTTAAGAATGTTGTTTGTGTAAATTGACCTAACCCATGTGCCGTGGAGCGAGGTCTTCCCTGTCTGCCTCTAAGCTGACAAAAAGAATAGTTCATACTGTGTGGATCGAAGTTGGTAGAAGATGTTTCTCTTTTAATAATACAAACAGCGATGCTCGGATCTAACTGAGGGTGGATGGACTGAGGATCGTTGATACGTTCTCTAAAGAGTGACGTATTAATTTGCCCGCCGCCATACTCTACAAAGTAACGACGACAATTGGTTTCATAATTTGTCACATCAATGCGAGCTTTCTCAGCAGCACTTAGCCTTGAGCTCATGTAAGCCTTAATTTCATTTATTGAAGCTGAATCTGTACGGCCTAAGGCGCGAGCACAAGTGTCCACCAATGCATCAACACGCATATTGATATTAATACTGTGAGCTTTATCAACAATCAGTTCGGCTCGTTCACGACGACTCAGCTCTTTCCACATTGAATTACGACGATACCAAGAGCGCAATTTATTTTGGCAATCCCTTGGAGTTCTTGCTGTTTGAACAAGTTGCGCTAGAGTTGAATAAGTATCTTGTCTAGCAGGTCTTGCTGGTGAGCGCGGCGATTCATACTCCGGCTCGTTAACCTGAACTTCACACTCCGGAACAACGGGGCTTAAAACACTGATGACTTGCTCTTGGATGGCCTGAGGGTTTTGCAATTGGGACAAATCCCCTTGCCTAGTACCGCGGTTAAACCAATGCCTGGCAACATAAACAGTCTTAACTGGACGGCGTTCTTGCCCATTTACAGATAGTACTTGAATGGCCACACCTTGAGGCCACC
>TARA_R110000868_G_scaffold1253_14_pt1 | contig 13676 bp, 11 predicted proteins | sample TARA_R110000868 | Tara Oceans TARA_R110000868 (sample SAMEA4397489) | marine metagenome | biome: Polar Biome; feature: [SRF] surface water layer (ENVO:00010504); material: water (ENVO:00002006), including particulate matter (ENVO:01000060) such as... | depth 5 m | reverse complement strand
ATTACGAACGATCCGTTCACCAAAAACGATGTCTGGGGCGACAGGATTCTGACGCGCTTCCTCCGCCGCCACGGCTAAGCAACGGCCGAAACGCCTTATCCTTATCCGCCGAGCACAGGGTAGTCGGTATAGCCCTTTGCCCCGCCGCCGTAGAAGGTCGGGCGGTCCGGCGGATTATACGCTGCACCGGTAAGCAGTCTTTCGGGCAGGTCGGGATTGGCAAGATACGGCGCGCCGAACGACACCATGTCTGCAAGCCCGGCGCCGATCACGGCATCGGCCTTCGCGCGGTCGTAGCCGCCATTGGTCATCAGCACGTTGGGCCATATTTCACGCAGCGACGCAAAAAGCGGATTGCGGGCGGCGAGGAAATCGTCTCCCTCGGCCGGGTCGCCCAATTCGACCATGTGGAGATATAACAGGTCCCGTTTGGCGAGCTCCGTTGCAAGATAGGCGAATGTGGCCACAGGGTCGGAATCCGAAATATCGTTATAGGGCTGGAAGGGCGAAATCCTGTAGCCGACCCGCTCAGCCCCCCAGACATCGACGACGGCGTCGGTGACGGCAAGCGGAAAACGGCAGCGGTTCTCGAGCGATCCGCCATAGGCATCGTCCCGGCGGTTCGTGGAATCCCGCGTGAACTGGTCCAGCAGGTATCCGTTCGCGCCATGCACTTCGACGCCGTCGAACCCGGCCATGTCGGCGTTCTTCGCCGCAACCCGGTATTGTTCGACCAGACCGGGGATTTCATCGGTTTCGAGCGCCCGCGGCGTGACGAAAGGCTTCATCCCTGACAGAGTCATTGCCTCGCCCGCCGGCCGTATCGCCGACGGCGCGACAGGATCCCTGCCGTCGGGCTGAAGATCCGGATGCGATATCCTGCCGACATGCCACATCTGCAGGATGATGCGGCCTCCGGCCTCGTGCACGGCGTCCGTCACTTCGCGCCAGCCGTCGATCTGCGCATCGGAATGAATTCCCGGGGTCCCCGGATAGCCCATCCCCTCGGGACAGATCTGCGTTGCCTCGGTGACGATCAGCGCCGCATCCGAGCGCTGCTGGTAATAGGTGGCGTTCAGGGCATGGGGCGCGTTGCCGTCGCCCGCCCGGTTGCGGGTCATCGGCGCCATAACGACACGGTGCGGCAGGTCGAACGGCCCCGCAGAGAGCGGCGTAAACAGATCGGTCATTTCAGCGTTTTACCCTTGCCTGTTCTTCAAGGACGGCGCACACCGCTGCCGTGTCGGATTCGGCATGTCCCTGTTCAAGCGCCGCCCGATAGGGCTGAACCGCCGCCGCGAACAGACCGACGGGACAGCGGACGTCGGCGGCGAAGTCGGTAATCACCTGCAGATCCTTCTGGTACAGGCGGTTCGACATGCCGACATCGCTGTAATCGTTTTCCACCATGTATTTGCCACGGACCTCGAACATCCGCGAGGTCGCAGCGCTGGTTGAAATAACGTCGTATATCAGCGCCGGGTCGAGCCCCGACTTCATGCCGAGGACCATCGCCTCGGCGGTCGCGACGTTGTGGATGGTTACCAGGTGATTGGCGACGAACTTCATCCGGCTGCCATTACCGAATTCGCCGCAATACTTGTTTTCGCGGCTGAACGCCTCGATCGCGGGAATGCATTTGGCGACCGCGTCTTCCGGACCGCTGGTGAACACCGCAAGATCGCCGGTCTGGGCCTGCTGCCCGGTGCCGGATAGCGGACAGTCGAGCAGCGTATGGCCGGCGGCGGCGAGGATATCCCGCGCCGCTTCCTTGTCGGCAAGCTTGAGCGTGCTCGTCTCCATGATGGTGCAGCCGCTTGCCGAGGATGCCGCGATCTCTTCGGCGACGGCTTTAAGGGCGAGCGGGCTGGGCAGAGAGCAGACGATTACGTCGGCTTTCTCCGCAACGGCCGCCGCCGATGCCAGCGTCTCTATGCCGTTCGCCCGCGCCCGTTCCACCGCGTCGGCGGACAGGTCGAACCCGTAAACCGTGAAACCGCCCGTCGCCATGTGCCCGGCCATCGCGCCGCCCATGATTCCGAGCCCGATGACGCCTGCAATACCGGTCATTCAGTCATCCCCTTCCAATAGACTTACGGGCGGACTTCCGGACGCCGAGCGGCGCCCGGAACTTTCGCCTAATGTTTGGCGAGGAAGGCCGTTATCGCCTTGTTGAAGGCTTCCGGACATTCCACGTTGGAAATATGTGCCGCCGGGTCAAGGAGCAGGTATTCCGAGCCGGGCATATTGCGATGCATCGCTTCGACGCCCGGCGCCGGGGTTCCGCCGTCCTGCGAACCGGCGATGAAGAGGACCGGAATGCCGGAAATTCCGCCCAGCTTGTCGAGATAATCGAGCCCCTGGATCGCCGCCGCGCAACCTGCGTACCCTTCGACCGAAGTCGAGGCGATCATATCGGAAACGACCCTGGCTTCCGGCGTATCCCTGTTGCGGTAATCCTCCGTGAACCAGCGTTCCATCGTCGGCTGGATCAACGGCCCCATGCCCTTTTCCTGGCAGAGCGCGATCCGGTCCCCCCAGGCGCTCACGAACTCGGGCGGCACCACGCCCATCGAATTCGCAACGACCACGGCTTTCAGCCGCTCGGGATGCTTGAGCATGATCCCCTGAACGGTCATCCCGCCGATGGATAGACCGACATAGTAGGTCTGGTCGATGCCCAGATGATCCCACAAAGCGATCGTGTCATCGATAAGATCGTCGAAGTGATACGGCCCCGGCACCTTTTCGGATTCGCCATGGCCGCGCTTGTCGAAACGCAGGATGTGATAATCCGCCGCCAGCGCGCGCTCCTGTCCGTCCCACATATGCAGGTTGGTCGCCAACGAATTCGAAAACGTCAGCCAGGGCTTGTCCGGATTGCCGGATATTTCGTAGTTGATCTCAACACCGTTTACGGTGGCTTTCATAAGCTCGGTCTTTCTCTGGATGGTTTCGCCTTTCCGCGCAGTCCCCGCGCGGTTACGGCGTTGAATGATTGATGAATGCTTCGGGTACGGGTTCCCCCCACTGGGAATCGAGGCCGTCTTCGGCGGCGATCAGGCTGGGCGGATTCTGGTTGTTCAGCCGGTCGCTGTCCGTCCAGTGCTCATGCACCCGGCCCCACGGGTCCTGCCAGTAATCGTATACCTGGCTGCCGAGAATGTGCCGGCCCAGGCCCCAGACATGCTCGTATTTTTCCGCCTTCTTCAGGTGGGCGTTGCCCATGAACACGTCGTCGATATCGTGCACCTCGAAAGCCATGTGGTTCAGGCCCGCATTCTCGCCCTTGATGCACAGAAACGTGTGATGATCGACATAGCGTTCGCCGCCATCGACACGGTTGAAGGTCGCGATGATGTTGTCTTTTTCGCCTGCATATACTTCGTCCGACGGAACAAGACCCAGCGTTTCACGGAACCACTTGGTGCCGCCCGCCACGTCGGGCGTCATGATCACGGCGTGACCGAGGCGTTTCACATGCGACGGGCCGCGTTCGATCCGGGTCAGTTTCCCGAGGCGGGAATCCCGCGCCGCCGCCGTATTGATGCCGAAGCGTTCCACGGGAATTTCTTCCTGCGGCGCCTGACCGTAGACGATTTCGATCTGAAAACCGTTCGGCTCGGTCAGGCGGACGCGCTTGCCGCCGCCGGGCGCGTCGAGATCCTCGATGCCCGATGCGCCGTCAACCTTCGAAACCTTTTCCAGGTCGTCTGCGCTGGCGGCGCGGAATGCCAGACCGATAAACCGGGGATCGCCGAGATGGGTGACATGAATGAACGGCGCCGGATCGGTACCCCGCATATAGAGCGTATCGTTCGTGCGTTCCGCCCTGATCATGCCGAAATTCGTCAGAAATTCTTCCGCAACGTCCAGATCCGGCGACTGAAGCCGTCCGAATGCAATATCCTCTACTTTGATCATCGATCCTCCTTTTGCCCTGAGGCTGTTGAATTATTTAACGTCAACGATATCGCCGTCACCGCCTGTGTAAAGCCTGTCTACTTCGGCCGCCCGTCGCGACAGCACGGCGCGTTGGTTGATATAGCCTTTATCGGTGATTTCGCCCGCGTCGATCTGGGGCGGCTCGGTCATCAGCAGAACCCGTTTTACACGGGTGGAACTTCCCGGGTTTTCGGCATTATGGGCGGCAAGCCCGGCCATAAGCCGTTCATGCACAGCCGGGTGAACCACCAGTTCGTCCGGCGCCAGATCCGCACCGACCAGTGAACGGCACCCGTCGACGCTTGTAAAGGCGAGGAGCCCGACCTCGTCCCGGTCCTGTCCCGTGATCACGGCATCCTGAATGACCGGGGCTGCAGCGGCAATAGCCTGCAGGCGAAGCTGGCCCGCGTGCACCCATGTCCCCGACAGAAGCTTGAAATTCTCGGCGACGCGTCCGTCGAAAACCACGCCCTCGGCAGGGTCGTCTTCGGCCTCGAACTTGCCGGCATCGCCGATACGGAAAAAACCTTCCTCGTCGAATGCCGCGGCAGTCAGGTCGTCCTGTTTGTAGTAGCCCGGCGTGATGATGGGGCCGCGCATCCGGATTTCCAGCTTGTCGCCGTTGGGCACCAGTTTCAGTTCGTTCCCCGGAAGCGGCACCCCGATATTCCCCACCGATTTCGGCTGCCAGTTCATGAACGTGGCAGCCGGTGCAGTTTCGGTGGAGCCGAGAGACGTTGTGATCGGCACGCTTTCGCCTCTGACCTTGACAGCCAGGCGGTCGAGGCGGTCCCAAACGTTTCTCGGCAATGCCGCCCCGGCGAAGAACAGAATCTTGAGATTGCGGAACAGTCCGTCCCGCGCCTCGTGATCCGCTTCCAGGAGCGGCAGCAGAAGGTCGAACCCGCGCGGCACATTCAGATAGAGCGTCGGCGACACTTCCTTCAGATTGGCGATCGTCGTTTCGATCCGGCCGGGCACAGGCCGTCCCTCGTCGATATACATCGTGCCGCCGTTATACAGGACCATGTTCAGGTTATGATTTCCGCCGAACGTATGATTCCATGGCAGCCAGTCGAGAAAGACAGGCGGATCTTCGCGGAGGAACGTGCAAACCTGCGCGATCGAAACCTGGTTCGACGTCATCATCAGGTGCGAATTCAGAACGCCCTTCGGCAGCCCCGTAGACCCCGACGTCAGCAATATCTTCCCGATCGTATCCGGGCCAATTGCCGCCGCCGCCGCGTCCACCTCGGGCCCGGGCGGCGCATCGAGCCAGTCCGACAACAGTTCCGCACCGTCGGGCGCACCGTCCGCCCTGCCGACGACCAGCCTGCGCCCCGACATGTCGATTGCGGCCAGCGCTTTTGCGAACGGGGCCGGGTTGTCGACGAAAATCACGGCCGGATCGTTATGCCCGATCACCATGTTGAGCTTTTCATGGTCCTGGCTCATCAGGGAATAGGCCGGGGACACGGGCATCGCCGGCATGCCGACGGTCATCGCACCGAACATCACGATCGCCTGGTTGATCGAATTGTCCGACAGGATCGCGAGCGGCCGGTCCTGTCCGTACCCGCCGTTGAGCAATGTCCGGGCGACGGCATTGGCCCCGTTCAGGACGTCGGCATAGGTCACGCGGCGCCAGGCGCCGGTGTCGTCGCGTTCGCGCAGGAAATCGCGGTCGGGATGCGCCGCGGCCCGTTCGCGCAGCAGGGCGATCAGACTCTGAGGCACCGGCCCGAGCGGCTCCGGGCAGCGCAGGATCGTGGTGCCGTCGTCGCGTTTTTCTACGTCGACGCCGAACCGCTTCATTCCGCTATCCGCCATATTGTCCATCTCCGCCCCGGATCCTATCCGTGCGAGAGACGCAACGCGCCGTCGAGCCGGACGACTTCGCCGTTGAGCATCTTGTTGCCCAGGATACACATGACAAAATTCGCGTATTCATCCGGCGTGCCGAGGCGGGACGGAAACGGGGTCGCCTGTTCGAGCGATTCCTGGGCCGGCTGCGGCAGCCCGCGAAGCATAGGTGTCTCGAAGACGCCCGGCGCAATGGCGACAACCCGGATTCCGTAGCGGGCGAGTTCACGCGCCGCCGGCAGGGTCAACCCGGCAATCGCGCCCTTCGACGATGCATAGGCGGCCTGGCCGACCTGCCCGTCATAGGCGGCGACCGAAGACGTGTTCACGACCACGCCACGCTCGCCGTCTTCGTCGAGCGCGGCGGCCTGGCTCATGTGCTGCGACACGAGGCGCAGCATGTTGAACGTACCGATCACGTTGATGTTGATGCACCGTGCATAATTTTCCAGCGGTTGCGGACCTTCGCGCCCGAGGATGCGTTCCGCCGGACCGATCCCGGCGCAATTGACCAGCACGCGGGGCACGCCGAGGGCCTCCACCGCCTGCGCGACCGCCGCTTGCGCCCCCGCCGCATCGGTCACGTCGCACTGCACCGCTATCCCGCCGATTTCGGCCGCCGTCGCGGTGGCGACATCCATATTCACGTCGAGCACGGCGACCCTGCCGCCGGCACCGGCCAGCGCGCGCGCCGTCGCCGCACCGAGCCCCGAGGCGCCGCCCGCAACGATTGCGGCATGTCCGTCGATATTCATCCCGTTTCTCCCCTGGATATTCCGTTGGACGAATTCTTATTTGTCGCAGAGTTTACACCGCGTTTCAGGCCACTTATAGAGTCCTCTCCTGCGCTGTCCAGTGTCATCCGGAGGACAATCCCGTGACCGCATTTACATCCGACCTGATCGACTTCGAGATGCGCGGCCGTATTGCCGTCCTGACGCTGAACCGTCCCGAGAAACGAAATGCGGTCAACGAAACGCTGATCCAGGACATCAACCGTTTCTTCAGCGCGCCGCCCGGCGAAGCGCTCGCCGTCGTGCTGCGGGCGAACGGCGATCATTTCTGCGCCGGCCTCGACCTCGCCCAGCACAAGGAACGCAATGTCGACGAGGCGTTCGATGTTTCCCGCTACTGGCACCGCACATTCGACCTGATCCAGTATGGCGGGCTGCCGGTTGTCGCGGCGATGCAGGGCGCCGTCATGGGCGGCGGGCTGGAACTGGCCACGACGGCGCATGTCCGGGTCGCCGAGCCGTCGACCATCTATCAACTGCCCGAAGGACGGCGCGGCATCTATGTCGGCGGCGGCGCCAGCATTCGCGTCGCCCGCGTGATCGGCCCCGGCCGGATGACCGAAATGATGCTGACCGGGCGTCGCCTCAACGCCGAGGAAGGCCAGCAGATGGGCCTGTCGCACCATCTCGTCGGCGCCGGCGAGGCGTTCGACAAGGCGATGGAACTGGCGGAAACGATTTCCGGCAATGCGCCGCTCGCCAACAAGATGATGCTCAACACCATCCAGCGCATCGACCGCATGGGCGAGAGCGAAGGCTATTTCGTGGAATCCCTGGCATCGGCCCTGACCCAGGCATCGGAAGACGCCCAGGAAGGCATGCGGGCATTCCTCGAAAAACGGGACATCCGCTTCGACGAAAAATAACTAGCCCCGCATCGCCCGCCAAACGCGTTCCGGCGTCGCCGGCAGATCGATGTGCCTTACGCCGAATTCCTTGAGCGCGTCGACGATGGCGTTGGCGACCGCCGCCGGGGCGACCGCCGTGCCGCCTTCGCTGCCCGGCTTGATTCCCAGCGGGTTCGACGGGCTCGGCACTTCGAGAAATTCCGTGCGATAGGCAGGCGCGTTATCCGCCCGCGGCATGGCGTAGTCCATGAAGGTCGCCCCCATCATCTGGCCGGTCGCCGTATCGTAGGCGCAGTTTTCCATCAGCGCCTGGCCGATCCCCTGCATGACGCCGCCATGGGTCTGACCGTCGAGGGTCATCGGGTTGATCGCGCGCCCGACATCGTCGACCGCTGTCCAGTCCACCACCTCGACGACGCCGGTGTCGGGATCGATTTCCACTTCGCAGACGTGACAGCCCGACCCGATCACCGCCCGGGCATAATGCGTGTCCGCCTCTTCGCGCAGGGGACCCTGCAAATCCTCCGGCAGGTCGGTGCGATCGCGGGCGGCGGCGGCAACCTCGAACAGGCCGATCCGCCGGTCGGTGCCTGCGACCGTGAACATCGCGTCGGCATATTCGATGTCGGCATCCGCCGCTTCGAGCACCTGGGCGGCGATCCGCGTCGCCCGGGCGATGATCTTTGCGCTGGCATCGCACAGCACGATCGCGCCCATGCGCATGCTGCGGCCGGAATGGGTGCCGCCGCCGTCCCTGATCCTGTCGGTGTCGCCATAGCCGATTTCGATCGCATCGTAGGGTGCCTCCAGAACCTCCGAGAGCATCTGGCTGAAGGTGGTCTGGTGTCCCTGCCCGGTCGCCATGGTGCCGATCTGCACCTGGATTGACCCTTCCGGCAGAACGTCGATCTCGGTCCATTCGCGGGGATAGCCGGTGGACAAATCGGCGTAATCCGCAATGCCGATCCCGCACAGTTTTCCACGTCTGCGCGCGGCTTCCCGGCGGGCCTCGAAACCGTCCCAGCCGGACAGATTCACGGCGGCTTCCAGCGCGGCGGGGAAGTCGGCGGCTTCGAATATCAGCCCGAACCCGTTGTCGTAGGGCATTTCGTCGGGCCGGGCGAGATTGCGGCGGCGGATCTCCACGCGGTCGAGCCCGGTCGCTTCCGCCGCCATATCCATCATGCGTTCCATCGCATACATCACTTCGGGCCGGCCGGCGCTGCGATAGGGATAGGTCGGCGGCGTGTTCGTCTGCACGGCGATGGCGCGCGCCGAAACAGCGGCCATACGGTACAGAACGGTTGATATCTCCACCCCCTTCACCAGGGGAATCCACGACGCCGAATAGGCGCCGATGTTCGACGTATTCGTCGTATGCAGCGCGACGATACGCCCGTCCGCGTCGAACGCCATGGTCGCGTCGATCACCAGGTCGCGCGCCTGATAGTCGGTCAGCATGGTCTCGGTCCGGTCCGACGTCCACTTGACCGGACGCCCGACGCGCTTCGCCGCCCACAACACGAGGGGGTGTTCGAAATACAGGGCGTTGCGGGGTCCGTAGGAGCCCCCGGCATCGCGAATGACCACCCGCACATCGTCTTCAGGCGCGCCGAAAATCTGCGCCAGTTCGGTCTTCAGACGATAGATGCTCCCCGCCGTGGTCTGCAGGATATAGCGCCCCCCGGCATCGAATTCGCCGATGGCCGAACGGGGCTCCATCGGAACGCCGGCGACCCGGCTCAGCGGCGTCTTCAATCGTATGACATGCGCGGCGCCGGCAATGATCCGGGCGGTCTCAGCCGGGTCGTTCACGTCTGCGTCGATCGCGACGTTCGACCCGAGGTCCGGCCACAGCACGGGTGCCGCCGGATCGGTCGCCCCTTCCGTATCGACAATGACGTTGAGGAGCGCGTAATCGATCTCGATCAGTTCCGCCGCGTCCTTCGCCTGTGCATAGGTTTCCGCCAGCACCATCGCCACCGGTTCGCCGACCTGGCGGACCCGGTCTGCGGGCATCGGATAATGCGGCGCCACGAAACGGTCCGTGCCGTCCCGGTTCTGCAGGGCGATATCCGGCGGGCTCGAAAACCCGAGATTGTGCGGGATCGGCCCCAGGCCGTCGGCGATCCAGTCGGCGCCGGTCAGCACGTCCACCACCCCGGGGGCCGCTTTCGCCGCGCGTGTATCCATGCTCTTTATTTCCGCATGCGCGTGAACGGAACCGAGCATGAAGACCTGCAGTTGGCCCTCGACATTGGTGTCGTCGGCATATTGCCCCCGCCCGGTCAGCAGGCGAATATCTTCCTTGCGCAGCGGCGACTGGCCGATCATTGCGGTCATGGGCGAATACCTTTGTCAGAATATCGGAATACCGACTTTCGGAGGGCGATGCCGGCGAGTCAACCAAGCCCGTCATGCCGGGCATTCCAACCTTGCGGAGTGGCAGGTATCCGCTAAACTCCTACCATTAAAAATGAACTTATGACTCAGAGCGTAAAGATATGCGCCGGGTCGAACGAAACTGGGAGAACACCGATGATCCGACGGAACCTGACCATCGCGGCCGCAGCGGCCGCTTTAATCACAACCGGCAGCTTTTCTGCCATCGCCGCCAATATGACGGGCGCCAGTTGCTTTCCAAAGGGCACGTATTTTTCGAAGACCTTCGAGCAGTTCGTCCCGGAACTCAACGGCTCGGGAGCGGGCGTAACGGTAAAATATGTCGGCGGCGCGCCGGCGATCGGCAGCCCCTTCACACTTGTCCAGAAAGCTTCCAAGGGCGTCTACGGCATGGTTTCCTGCACCGGGGCCTATTACCAGAACGTTCTGCCCGAAGCCGATGCCATCAAGCTGATCGAGGTGACAAACGAAGAACTTCGCCAGAACGGCGGCATGGCCTACCTGGAAAAGCTGCATGCCGAAAAAGGGCTTCGCTATGTCGGCCGGATTCTGGGCTACATTCCGTTCCATCTCTACCTGAACAAGAAGATCGACAAACCCGACCTTACCGGGCTCCATCTCCGCGTTGCGCCGATCTACACGGCTTTCTTCAAAGCCATGGGCGCAACCACCCAGCGGTCGAACATCGCACAGGTCTATTCCTACATGGAGAACGGGACCGTCGTCGGATATGGCTGGCCGATCACCGGCATCCTGCCCGACTGGCACAAAGTCACCAAATACCGTGTCGACCCGGGTTTCTACTCCGCCGACATCAATATCATGATGAGCATGAGCGCCTGGAACAAACTGAGCGCAGCCCAGAAAAAGGCGGTTACCGACCTCGCCGTCAAATATGAAGGGCTTGCCAAGGCCTTTGGGTCCGCTTCGACAGCGGCGGCGGCAAAACAGGCCAGCCAGGGCATCGAAGCCATCACTTTCTCCGGTGCCGACCGGGAAAAATGGCTGACCACCGCGCGTGAGGCCGGCTGGGCGAACGTTCTGGAGCGCAGCCCGGAACACGGGGCCGCGCTGAAAAAACTTTTTACGAAGCAGTAAGAACGACAAGATACGGAAAGCTGGCCGGCGACCGAGCCGGCCGGCTCTCCACTATCGAATAAATCATGCAAACGCCGAATAATTCCGGGCCGGGCGATGCGTCGGGCCTTTTTGCGAGGATCGACCGGTTGTTCGGGCGCCTGAATCTCGGGCTCGGCTATCTGGTTGCGTTTTCGATGGGGCTCTTTGCGGTGTCGATCGCGCTGGATCTCGCCATTCGCCGCCTCGGGCTCGGCAATATGCCGTGGCTCTACGAGGTAATCGAATACGTCCTGTATGCCGGCGTGTTTCTTGCCGCTCCCTGGGTTCTGCGCGAAGGCGCCCATGTCCGTGTCGACCTGCTGCTGTCCGCACTGCCACGCCGCGTCTCCCGCGGCCTTGAGAAAGTTCTCGACGTTCTGGGGGCAACAGTGGCGCTTGCCCTCTGCTATTACGGCTGGCGCGCGGGTGTCGAGGCATTCATCGGCGACTCGCGGCAGTTCAAGACGCTTGTGGTCCACGATTCCTGGCTTATGGGCATTTTCACGGTATCGCTGCTGCTCCTCGCGATTGAATTTCTGCTCCGGGCCGGACGGCCAACCGATCCGGATGCCGTAAAAGACGACGCTGCCAGCAAGCCGGGATTCTGACGATGGAATGGCAAACCGCACTTATCATGATGCTCGGCATCGTCGTCGTCTGCATGTTCGCGGGCCTGCCGGTCGTGATCGCCTTCTTTGCGGCGAATATCGTCGGAACCGCCGTTTTCATGGGCGGCAGCGCCGGGCTGGCCTCGATGCCGATGGAATTTCAGCGGGCGATCGGGCGGTTTTCGCTGACCCCGGTCGCGCTGTTCCTGCTGATGGGGGAACTGCTTTTTCACACCGGAGTCGCCTTCCGGGCGATTGCTGCCGTCGACCGGCTGATCGCCCGGGTGCCCGGACGCCTTTCGGTCGTGTCCATCGCCGGCGGCACCGTTTTCTCGTCTCTGTCGGGCTCGACCATTGCCAACACGGCGATCCTCGGCAGCGTCCTGCTGCCGGACATGATGAAGCGGGGCTATCAGCCGACCATCGCGATGGGGCCGATCATGGCCACGGGCGGTATCGCGATGCTGATTCCGCCATCGGCCCTCGCCGTGCTGCTGGCCAGCCTTGCGGAACAGTCCATCGCCAAGCTCCTGATCGCCGGTATCGTGCCGGGAATTCTGATGGCCATCCTGTTCGTCGCCTATGTGGTCGGGCGGTGCAGCCTCAACCCCGCCCTCGCCCCGGCCTACAAGGTAGAGGAAATGACGACGGCGGAACGGTGGATGCCGTTCGTCAAATATGTCCTGCCGCTGTTTTCGATCTTCGTTGTGGTTGTGGGATCCATCTTCTTCAAATGGGCCGCTCCGACGGAAGCCGCCGCGCTCGGCTGTATCGCCGCCGCGGTTGCCTGTGCGTGCTACCGCGCATTGACCTGGGCGGCGCTGAAAAAGGCGCTGCTCGAAACGGCGAAAATCAATACGATGATCATGATCATCATTGCCGGGTCGCTGACGTTTTCCCAGGTGCTTGCCGTTTCCGGATCGGTCGACGGTCTGCTGTCGCAAATTACGGCCCTGAACCTGACGCCGTTCCTCGCGATCATCGTGATGATGCTGGTGTTGTTGTTCCTCGGCGCCTTCATGGACCAGGTCAGCATGCTGCTGCTCACCCTGCCGTTTTTCATGCCCTTCGCCGCCACCCAGGGGATCGATACGCTGTGGCTGATGGTGCTGATGCTGATCGTCATGGAAATCAGCCTGCTGACACCGCCCTTCGGATTGCTGCTTTTCGTCATGAAAGGCGTCGCGCCGTTCAAGACGAGCCTGATGCAGATCTACGCCGCGGCACTGCCGTTCGTCTGCATCGAATTGTTCGTCCTGGCGCTGCTTATACTCTTTCCCTCGGTCGCCCTATGGCTTCCGTCGTTCATCAAATGACGGGGACCGCAACCGCCGGGAACGCAGGGAAGAACGAACGGCCTTCGCTCAGGTGACCGACTTGTACCAGTCGCAGACCTGACCGCCGGTCCACAACGCGACATCGTCGTGTTTTGAAATCTCGTCGAGAACCTTTTCAAAATACTTGATGCGGAACGGCGTGCCCGAAATATACGGGTGCACGGCGATCGCCATGACCCGGGCGTTGTGTTCGCCTTCCTGGTAGAGGCGTTCGAAATTGTCCATGCAGCGGTCGTAAAATTCAGCCGCCTTGTGATGCTGGACGACCATCATCGGGATATCGTTGAGCTCCACCGTATAGGGGATCGATACCAGGGGACCGTGCTCGGTCTTCACGTCGAACGGCTGATCGTCCATCGGGAAATCGGCAACGTATTCGATGCCCGCTTCCTTCAGGTAATCCGGCGTCTCGAACGTTTCCGTCAGCCCCGGCCCCATCCAGCCGCGCGGCGGCTTGCCGGTGAAATCACGGATCGCATCCATCGTCGCGCGGATATCGGCAGGCTGATCCTCGATAAGATGCGTCGGGCGCTGATGATAGGCGTGACCGAGAAATTCCCAGCCGGCATCGTGCGCCGCCTGGGCAAGGCGCGGATACTGGGTGCAGACAGACCCGTTCACCGACAGCGTTGCGGGAATGCCGCGGGACGTCAGCGCTTCATGGAACCGCCAGAAACCGACCCGCATGCCGTATTCCTGCCACGACCAGTTCGGTATGTCGGGGATGTGAACCTGACCGCCGGGCGGCGGCAGAACGGT
>TARA_R110000868_G_scaffold121883_3_pt1 | contig 13681 bp, 12 predicted proteins | sample TARA_R110000868 | Tara Oceans TARA_R110000868 (sample SAMEA4397489) | marine metagenome | biome: Polar Biome; feature: [SRF] surface water layer (ENVO:00010504); material: water (ENVO:00002006), including particulate matter (ENVO:01000060) such as... | depth 5 m | reverse complement strand
AGCTGATTGGGAGTTTGCAAAAGAAGTAGTGAATTTCATAGCAGAAAATATTGAATGTAAAGGTGATGTTATTGAGATGTGGACCCATCCATTTGGTGGAGTAGGTGCAGCATTTTGGAAGATACCTGTAAACAAGCCTGTATGGGCGCCTAGATATGTTGCTGATCAACTTAAGAAGAATGGATACAACCGCTTAGTGATGACACAGACAACTACTTCAGTATCTGGAGAAGGTTCTTATTATGGGGCATTGGCTGTTGATAGTTTTATTAAGCGAGTTGATGCGAATCCTGTGAGTGATCGTAGGAGTGTGTTTATGGGAGCTAGTGGGTTTTAAATTTAGTGTAGAGGTGTAAAATTAATACTTTAAACGATATCGTCACCTATGTTCGTAGGATCATAAAAAGCCCGTCGGATGCGGTTATTTCTACGAATTTGATCATAGACTATATAAATAGATTTTGGTTGATGGACATGGATGCTCGCATGCAGCTATTCGACCTAAAAACTATCTATAAGTTTCAGACGACTCCAGGTATTGATCGTTACAATATGCCTTTATACAGCACTCAAACTCAACCAGGAGCCCAAGATATAGCCTCCTATCCAGTATATCAAGGGTTTCTTGGTCCATGTTTTGTTAATGGGATATCCGTCCCTTTTTACACACAGAGAGAGACTTATTTTAATCAATGGCCTAACTACACACAGCAATTAAATGTTGCGGCTGTTGGTGATGGTACAGCTGGTCCATACACGCTTAGTTTACCTTATTTTCCTGCTATTCCTGGTCATGTTGATATGGCAGGTATTATAGCAACTAGAAGCACGCAAGACCCTATTAGAGGGACAAGCTTGAATTTAAGTGTTCCTGTGACTAGTGTGAATTCTGCTGTATATATTACTGCAACCGGTGCTGATGGACAAAATATTGTCGTAGCAGATAGCGGGCAGTTTCTTTCTAACAGTACTGATGGTGATCTGTATGGTTTACTTATGTCTCCTGGAAATCCCCCCTTTGGTAATACTGCTCTTAGCGGTGGTTATTCTATTTCGTCAAATACGGTAAACTACAACACGGGAGTTATTAATGTTGAATTTCTTGAAGTTATTCCTAGTGGCACTCCTATCAATGTTCAGTGTTTTTTTTATAATCAAGGTTTGCCTAGATCTATTCTTTACTATAATAACACAATAACTATAAGGCCTCCTGCTAATATACAATATGCTGTTGAGTTAGCAGCTTATTTGACACCAGCAGCGTTTTTAGATACTGAAGCGGCTATTCCTTATGCTTACATGGCAGAGTATATAGCTAGAGGTGCAGCTAGAAAGATACTTAGTGATACAGGAGATATAGAGCAGTTTATGTTCTATGAGCCTCTATTCAAAGAGCAAGAGATGCTTGTGTGGAAGCGCAGTCAAAGGCAGTTCACAAGCACTCGTACAGAGACTATTTTCTCAGGTTCTTCAATTCAAAATAATACTACTGGTTATGGACAAGGAAATTAAGGAGTAATATGGTTAATAATTTTACATACAATGCAAATATACCAGCATCTGGTAATAATCCATCTATGGACCAACCTATTATGCAAGAGAATGCTCAATCTATATCTAGTCTTATTGCTATAGACCACGTGGGTTTTAGTACAAATAATGGAGGATATCATCATAAAGTTACTTTAAATGATGTTACTGATCCATCAACTGTAGCAATAACAAATCCCGAATCTTTGATATATTCTGCTAATGGAACAGCTGACACAAATTCTCAATTATTTTTCAAGAACCAAAGTGGTCTATTTTTATTGAATTGTGTGAAGGCTTTTGGTGTATTTACTACATCTGGATCTGCTGTATCATCATTCAATAATTCTTACAATTGCGCATCTATTAGTGGCTCTGGTACTGCATATGCTATAACTCTTAATGCGAATGCTGTAACAGGAAACAATGTGATAGTTTTTGTTAACAATTCAGCGAGTGCTGCTATTGGAATAGGTTGGTCTTTTTCTAATCCTGTTTTAACTCTTACAGGTACTGGAGCATTTAATAATAAATTTAGTTTTATAATTTTACAGGCTTAAAAATGGGCGAAAAACTTGTTGTAGGTCCTAATATTGGTCGTGGATTAAGAAATGATAGAACAGCTTTCGTCATAGATAATGATTCATTCCCTACACTGGTTAATGCTTATCAATGGCGTGGTAGAATAAAGCGTAAGAGGGGAACATCTGCACTTGGAAGACTAACAAGGAACTTGCAAACAGGATCTATAGGAAATACTGGATCTACTCCATGGTCTTTTAACATTTATTCTGTATATGTACCATCTATACCAGTTATTCAAATACCTCCTGTAGGAGATGCTCAACTTATTCCTGGCTCTGTGACAATTACTATTTCAACAGGTCCTATTGTATTTACTGATCAAGGGAATGGTACATTAACAAGCGCAACAGGTGGTAACAGTGGTACAATAAATTATTCTACTGGAAATGTCACTCTTATACATACGGCAGGAGCTGGTGTAGCAACTACGGCTTCTTTCTCATATTATCCAGATCTTCCCGTGATGGGATTAGAAGAATTAGTATTAACTTCATCTGCATTTCCTGGTACTTTAGCTTTTGACACTACTTATTCTTACAACATATCTACATCGAGTCCTTATAGCATTTACGATGTTAGCTTTTATAAGAATCCTACAAATGCTACTTATCCAGGGTATACTGCAAAAACAAATTGGACACCTACAACTTGGAATGGTGAAGATTATCAACAATTTTGGACTGTAAATTATCAAGGTGCTTTATGGGCTACAAATGGGATTAATGTTCCATTTTCACCTACAAATATAGGCATGCAATATAAGCCAATAACTACTGTTGATAATATTACAGGTGGTCCTCCAGCTTTTGCAGATTTAACGATTACTGGTCACGGCCTTGTAGTAGGTGATTTTGTTTTTATTAATGAAGTTTTGACTACTACAGGAATTAATTTGCAGACAGGATATGTAACAGCTGTTGTGAATGCTAATAAAGTTACCGTAGAGTTTCCAAATGCAACTATAGCTACTAATGGAAGTGGTGGTATAGCTCAATATCTCACTAATAGAGCTGATACTACTAAAGATTGTTTGAGATGGTATGATGGAGATCCTACAACAGGTGCTAATCATGTTCCTGGATCTACCAAAGGATGGGTTAATTTTGCTCCTCCTTTAGCAAGTGTTGGTGTTTCTATAGATGATACGTCTACTGCATTATATTATCTTGTTGGTGCAAGGATGATTATACCTTTTAAGGATAGGCTTCTTTTTATAGGTCCTGTTATTCAAACTTCATCAGCTGGAAGTCAAATGTATCTTCAAGATACTGTGATATATAGTCAGAATGGAACCCCTTTTTATACAACTTCTTTTCCTTATAACACTGTAGTGTATAACTCAGTCCCTACTACTATATTTAATCCAATTTTAACTCCTTCAATAGGTTCTTCTAGTGCTGCTTTTCAAACAGCAACACCGAATAGTTATTTTTCAGATATATCAGGATTTGGAGGATTTGTTGTAGCTGGTATTGATCAACCCATTCTTACTGTAGCTAGCAATGAAGACGTATTAATCATGGGTTTTACAAGTTCTCAGGTTAGATTTGTATATACTGGTAACGATCTTAATCCTTTCTTGTTTTATATAATAAATTCCGAATTGGGTTCTGCTAGCACTTTTTCTAGTTTGAATTTGGATAGAGGGGTCATATCTGTTGGTGATAACGGTATTATTTTAACTAGCCAAACAGCAGCTCAAAGGATAGATTTAGATATTCCAGATCAAATATTTCAGTTTACATTGAATAATAATGGATTTGAAAGAACATGTGCTCAAAGAGACTTTGTGAATGAATGGATATATTTTACATATCTTTCTAATGAACTCAGCACTTCAAATTATTTATTTCCAAATCAGACTCTTCAATACAATTACAGAGATAGTTCATGGGCAATATTCAATGAATGCTATACAACATACGGAAGATTTCGAAGAACTACTGGATATACATGGGCAACAATAGGTAATTATTTTCCTACATGGGAATCATGGAATAATCCTTGGAATGCAGGATCTACAACTCTTTTACAGCCTCAAGTTATAGCCGGTAATCAACAGGGATTTGTAATTGTAAGAGACGACGGAACTAACGAAGCAAACTCTTTATATATTCAAGGTATTTCTACCACAGTCACTATAACAGGGATTACACAAGCTAGTTCAGCCGTAATAACTGCTAACAATTCTTTACAGATTGGACAAAGAGTAAAAATTACTGGTGTTGTTGGGATGACTGAATTAAATAACAACATATATAATATTACAGCTGTTAACTCAACCACTATAACTATAAATGTAGATTCTACAGGATTTACCGCCTACATAAGTGGTGGAACTGCTACAACTCCTAGCATATTTTCTCCTAATCATTGTTTAAATAACGGGGATTATATTGTTATAAGCGGAGCCATTGGAGTAACTGGATTGAATGGGAATATATATTCTGTAGATAGTCCTAGTATAGATGACTTTTATTTATCACCTCTTCCAACGATTTCAGGTACTTATTTAGGTGGTGGTTTGATTAAAAGGATGTATGTACCCAATATACAAACAAAACAGTTTCCTGTAGCTTGGGATATGGCTAGAAAGACACGTATAGGAACTCAACAATATTTATTAAGTACTACTCCAAGAGGTCAGATAACATTATTTATTTACCTAAGTCAAGATGGTTCCAATCCTTATAATAGGCCTCCTATTGTTCCTTCTGGTAATGTAACGAATAGTTCTTTGGAATATAGTACAGTGCTTTATACATGTCCTGAGAGTACAAATCTTGGACTTACTCCAGCAAATGTTAATTTACAGATGCCAACAGCTATGTCACAATCCCAGATATGGCATAGGATAAATACTTCTTTGATAGGAGATACTGTTCAACTAGGATTTACAATGTCGGATGCTCAGATGAGAGATACAAATTTTTCTAATCAGTTTTCAGAGATAGAGCTGCATACTTTTATTTTGGATATATCACCAAGTCAAATGTTATCATGAGTAGTAATATACCTAATAACGCTCCTTTTCTAAGGACATCCCGAAGTTTTCCTACTGAAATTCAAGCTTTGAGTGTTGAATTAGATAGGAGTTATCTGGACATTGCCAATAGTGTAAATTCACGAACAATAGGGTTATATTCAACAAATGCTTTTGTAACGACAGGAGATGCGTGGTATGTGAATAGCAATCAGAAGATGCAAACGATAAGAAAAATCTACACGTTTACTTCTGGAGGAACGATTGCACATGGTATAAATTTTAGTAATATCGTTGGATTTGTTCAAATTTATGGAACTTTTACAGATTCTTTAAATAAGAGTGTGCAAAACTGGTTCCCATTACCCTATGTAAATGTTACTGGCGCTAATAATCAGATAAACATTTATTTAGATACAACAAATATTAATATTCAGGTAGGCGGAGGGGCTCCACCACCAATTGCTTATGGATATGTAGTATTGGAATTTCTATCAAATGTTTAATATACAACAAATTTATTGATAGTGCTATTCTGAGAAAAAACAAGGAATACATATGGCTACATCAATGGTAGGATCACGCGGTCCAATGCAAGCAAGAACTGGGGCCTCTAGCGGTAATAGAGCTACAGGACAATTGCAGATGGGGACTAATCACATACCTCAAGGTTATCAAGCTGGTCAGCTTCAGCAGTTTACGCCTGAGCAAATGGATTTATTCAAAAGTTTATTTGGTCAAGTTGGTGGTGATAGTCAATTAGCTAAGTTAGCTGGTGGTGATCAATCTCAGTTTGAACAAATGGAAGCGCCTGCATTGAAGCAATTTGGTCAACTTCAAGCTGGATTAGCATCAAGGTATTCAGGAATGGGTACAGGAGCTCGTAAGAGCAGCGGTTTTCAACAAGCTCAATCTAGTGCGGCAAGTGATTTTGCAGAAAAATTATCCTCTAATAGAATGAATCTTCAGAGACAAGCTCTTCAAGATTTATTTGGTATGTCTAGCAATTTAATGAATCAACGTCCATACGAAAATTATTTAATAAGAAATGCACCTGAAGAAAAACCTATGTGGCAACAACTTTTAGGAGGCGCTCTTCCAATAGCAGGAGCTGGAATAGGAGCATTAGCAGGTGGCCCTATGGGAGCGTATATAGGCGGTGGAATAGGATCAGCGGCATCACAAGGATTTATGGGGTATTAAAATGGTTCAAATTATAGAAGAAAATAGAGAGCCTAGTCTTAGCGAAAGATTTGGAAGAGCATTTGCTGGTGGAGCTAGACAAGCAGCTCAATCTATTCCCCAACATCTTATGGGTCAGCAACAACAACAGGCAGAGAATCAAGCTTTACAAAGAATGGGCATTAATGCTGCTGGGTTATCTCCTGATTTAAAGAAATTATTCGTTGAACAAACTTTAAAGAATCAAGGATCTAAACAAGGTTCCGATCTTTCTCCAGCTATTGGAGCGATATCAGAAATGGAAGAATTATTAAGTAAACCTGGTATAGGAATGTTAGGAAGGCTTAATCCTTCTAATGAATCAAGATTCAATAGAGGTAAATTTCAATCTTTACAGGCTGCTGTTTTACCACTTTTTAAATCTATGTTTCCTAGAGGAATGACAGAAAAGGAATTTAAACACGTAAATGAGAATTATATTCCTCAGCCTGGCGATACTATTGAAACTATAAAAGGTAAAATTTCAGGTTTAAAAGGTTTATTATCATCTGGTGAAAGTGAGATGAAAATGCCTAAAGAATCTAAAAGTGAAATGTCATGGGTTGTGACTCCTAAAGGCAAAAGAATACAAATACCTAGTGATCAATTGGAAGCTGCTTTAGCTTCTGGAGGAAAAAGAGGATGAGTACAAAAGGTTCTTTTGATTGGTCTAAATATGAAGATAATGTTCCTGAATCTAAAGGTGCATTTGATTGGTCTAAATATGAAGATCAAGAAGAAAAACCTAAAAAAGGTCTTCTTAGAAAAGCTGGTCGAGTAGGCTTGCAATATGGATTAGGAGCGCTTCAAGCTACTCCAGCCGGGCTGGCTTATGAAGCTGCAACAGCGGCAGAATCATCTAAAAATAAACAATTAGCATCGTATAGAGAAAATCTATTTGGAGATATAGAACGCCTATTAGAACAAAAACAAATGGGTGATTGGGATGTACAAGATCAAGAGCTATTAACTAATTTAATGGAACAAGCTAATGATCCTAGTAAATCCGAACAATTTCTTAGAACATCTGATATTGGTATTAAAGATATAGCTGAGAAAGTAACAGGAATGGATCTTCATCCTGAAGATTTAGCAGAAAAGGCAGCTAGTTGGTCTGGATTTATTAAAGATCCTAAAAATTTCATTAAAGGTGGGATGGGAATAAAAGAAGCTATAAAATCTATTGCACCTACTGGGAAAGAAGCTTTAAGAGGATTAGGAGCTGGATTAGCTCTTCAAATGGCAGAGGATGGAGAATTTGGTCCTATTGGAACTATTACATCTGCAATTGTAGGAGATGTTGCCGCTACTGGAATATCTGGATTGGGTAAAAAAGCGATTAAAGCTATTGCTTCTCCTAAACAAACATTAGCTAAAATTGCAGCTGCATTTACTCCTAAAGACAAAGTTAATTTCCAAAAAGAACTTGTAAAATCTTTTAGACAAGCTGGTATTCAAGCTGACTTAGGAACTATTACTGACAACAATGTCATAAAAGCAATGCAGGCTAGATTAGCTCAATCAGGTTTAGTAGGGAAATCTTTAGATGATTTCAGAAAAACTTTAAGTGACGATATAATTTCTCAGTACAAGCAAATAGCTAATAAGGTAGGTGAAGCTAGATTCGCTTCTTCACATGAAGCTGGTAATGCTATGCAGGAAACTCTTAAGAGGGTTAGAGATGCAGATTTATCGGAAGCTAGGACTTATTATAATGAAGCTAGATCCATTGCAAAAGATCCAAATGCTGTTGTGGATGCTTCTAATCTAACTCATGCAATTACAGAACTAGAAGGCAATCTTAAACCTGGAAGTTTTAAAGCAGCTGAACAAAAAAATGTTTTGAACATTTTAGAAGATTTAAAACAAGACTTATATGTAAACGGAAAGCCAAAACTTGCTCGTGTTGAAGACTTGATTAACAATAAAATTGCATTGAATGAAGTCATAAATTATGAAGTTCAAGGTGGTGCTAAGCAGCTTTTAAAGAATATTGTTAAAGAAGTTGATAAATCTATTTTAAGATATGGTAAAGAAGATCCTAGATTTGCAAGAAACTACATTAATGCTAATAAAAAATTTAGTGAACACGCAAAAACTTTTAGAAACAAAAGAGTAAATCAGATCCTTACGGCTCAAGACCCTACTAATTTGATGAATAAAATGAATACTGTGCAGGGAATTAAAGATTTAGAATCTGCATTATCTAAAAGTTCTGAAGGTAAAAAATTATTTGAAGACTTGAAACGATTTAAATTGGAAGAGCTTTTTGGTAAAAGTTTAGAAGACAGTCTCACAAAACAAGTTAAATTAGGAACATTTTCTAATATTTCTAGTAAAGGAAAGAACAGAGAACTTATTCGTTCTATGATGAGTCCTGCATCAGCGAATAGATTAGAAAGACTTGAAAAGCTTACTGGAAGAGTAGCAGATACGGTTCAGAAATTCTATAACGCATCTAAAACAGCATCAGCGGGTGCAGATTTAGCTGTAATGGGTAAAGCTTTTACTGATTTTATGCATTTGGTAGGAGGAAATCCTTGGCCATTAGCGAAAACAGCAGGAACAGTATTAACTGTACGTTCATTTGCTAAATTGATATCTGACCCAAAGTTTTTATCTATGGTGGAAGATGCTATACTTGCTGCTGAAAAAAATGATCTTCCTAAATTACTAGAACTAATGGAAAGATTAAGAACTCCTATGATGGCAGCGTTGAATGAAGAGCGTTCTAATCTAGATTAGACTTAAGATCTTTTTTTATATCTTTAGCCATATCATTTTTAAGTTTTGCATATAAATCACCAAAACATGGTAAAAGTATAGCGCAAGATATAATTCCAACAATTAAACAGATCATTTTACATTCCTTTAATAAATATTTTTTTAATTAATAAGCTATATCATCATCCCACTTAGGAGGCATTTTAGCTTTTAATTCTTTTCTAAGCTCAATTACTTCATCTCTCAATCGTTCTTTATCTACCATATGTTGCATTTCTTGATTTAAACGAGTGATCAATTCTTCTTTTCTTCTTTGGTAGTCTTTTTCTTCTGATGATTTGCAGAAAGAATAGATGCATAAACCACCCAATATTTCTAATAACATTTTCTACTCCTTGTTCGTTCTTAATTAATATGACACAATATTACATCAAAACGTACATTATTTCAATTCCCAAACATTATTTTAAGTAGTAGACCTAAATCCCTATATGATTTAAATTTTGAATAGATATTAACAAAAAATTTACTCACCATTTGAGGGGATCTCATGACAACATCTAATCCAGCCCAAGCATATACGCAAGGTACAGGAACATCAGCGATTAACAACCTAATGCATTATGATGTCAGACAACCTGCGTCAACGGATGTGAATTACAAAGTAGGAACTACATGGGTAGATACAGCTAATAACAACGTATTTACATTGACATCATTTTCATCATTGGGTGGATCAATGTCAGCTAATTGGGCTCTACTTGGTGGTGGTAATGCTGATGTGAACACTCTTAGCGGTGACACTGGAACTGCGGTACCTTCTGGTGGTAATATTCAATTAATTGGTGGAGCTGGTATAGTTACAACTGGAGCTGGTGCTGCTATTACTATTGCTTTAGAAGGTGGAAGTGTTGGAATAGACTCATTTACTCCTGATGCAGGAACATCACCTGTTGTACCTACAGCTGGCGGTTTAGTAACGATGGCAGGTACTGCTAACCAGATTACAACAACTGGAGGCACTAACTCATTAACATTCTCTGTGCCTGCAACATTCATAGCGCCAGGTACTGTAACGTCTACAGGTCTTCTAACAGGTAGTGCTAGCGCTACTATCAACACAGGGGCAACAGCATTAAATTTAGGTACAGATAACGCAGCTGGTACTATAAATATTGGTCTAGGAGCAACTGGAAGATCTATCAATATTGGAACTTCTGCTGCTAACAACGCACTGGTTATTGGAAGTACAAGCGGAACTAGTGGAACTACTTTCAACGCTGGATCTGGTGGATTTGGCATGGTAGCTACGAATGGCCCTCTAACTGCAGCTACTGGAACAGGTGCAATAAATATATCTCCAGATAACACAAATACTACGATAAATATTGGTACTGGTGGTGGAGTTAAAACTTCTACTTTTGGTTCAAGCAACACTACTTCTACAACAACCGTTCAATCTGGAACTGGGGGATTAGGTATAGCCAGCAACAATGGAGTGATGGTTCTTACTTCAGGAACAGGGATTATGAATATCTCTGGGGACTCAACAAATACAACCGTATTAGTTGGTACAGGAGCGGGAGTTAAGGCAACTACAATAGGTTCAAGCAACACTACTTCTACAACAAATATTCAATCTGGAACAGCAGGTATAGGAATAGCTAGCAATAACGGCGTTATGGCTCTTACTTCAGGAACTGGAGTTATGAATATTTCTGCCGATGCAGCAGCAACTGCTGTAAACATAGCAACTGGAGCAGCAGCTAAAACTGTTATCATAGGAAGTACTAACTCTACATCTGCGACAACAATCAATTCTGGATCAGGAAACTTAACACTTGTAGGTAACGTAACTAAATCAACAAGCCCATGCTTTATGGCTTATTTAGCAGCTACTGTTAACAACAAAACAGGTAACGGAGCTGTGTATCAACTGGGTACAGATGCTCTTACAGAGATCTATGATTTTGGTAACAACTTCAATACAAACGGTACATTTACTGCACCTGTAGCAGGGGTCTACGATTTCCGCGCTGTTGTTCAGATATCAAACATAACAGCTGCAACAACTTTCGCTATTGCAATTGTTACAGCATCAAGAACATATAGCAGTCAATTACAGATACCAGCAACACCAGGAGCTTCAGAATCAATATTGTTATCAGCACTTGGACAGATGAATGCTGGAGACGCGGCAGTAGTTAACATCGTTGCTACAGGGGAAGCTGGAGACATATGTTCTGTAGTCGGAAGCGGTACTTTATTTACATATTTCTGTGGATGCCTAGTAGCATAAGGAGCTGTAATGACACAATCTACAATATTAAAGCCAGAGGCTCTTAGGAGCCTTGCATTTGGTTCTATATCTGGAACGTATGCATTAGTTGGAAGTATTACTAATCCATCTCAGTTGTATATCATACAGAATTTGACTAATGCGACGATTACGTTTTCACAAGACGGTGTGACTGATCATTTTATATTACCTTCTATGGGTTTTATTACCCTGGATATAGGAACCAATAAAGGAACTTTTCAAACTTTATCTGTTCAAGCTGGAACTGCATTGTATGCTAAAGGTTCTCCAGGTTCTGGATCTGTATATATAACAACATTTTACATGGCATAAGCATGAGTCAAAGCGGCATATATTCAACGACTGGAGGAAGCACAACTGGTGCAGTACTTACGGTTACAGGGAATCTAGGTGGTGCCGTCTCACCCGATGTAGGAGGAAATCTAACAGTAAGTGGCTTAAACGGTTTTGTTACTACTGGTACTCCTGGAAGCAACCTACTTAGCTTAAGTAACTATAGAAACGTATCCAACTATGTAGTTTCTAATGATGGGCTTAGCGAATATTCAACCATTCAATCGGCAATAGATCAAGCCGTTACAGACGGAGCCGATGCCAATAATCCTGCATTGGTTTGGATATATCCTGGAAGCTATGCAGAATCTGTAGCTTTTGCCGATTATGTTTTTGTTGCTGCGGCATTAGATGAAGTATACATCTTTGGTAATTGCTCTTATTTTTGTGCTGGACTGCTTTCTATAAGTAACATTAACTTTCTAAGCAGCAATGCTTCTCCTGCTCTAGATGTGTCCGGATCTGGTGTATTAAACATTGACTCTGGACAAATTACTGCAAATACTGGGATAGGTCTATCTATAACAGGTTCTGTAAACACTACTTTAGTAAACACTACTTTGGTAGCGCCTAATCCTGGATCTTATTACTTGTCTATGGATGGTGGGCTTCTTACATCATTTGGTGGGTATTACATAAATAACGATACTCAAAATGATATTGTTAACTTTTCTATCATCTCGTTGATATCAACAAGTTGTTTGAATGCTGGGTTCTTTTTGCAATCTGGATCTTCACTATCAGCTTTATCCTGCTATTTTGTAGATTCGCAAACAATATTACCGAATTTAACTTTAGACAACGATGCATCGGCTAACGTTTATTCTTGCGTATTTTCTAGTGCTAACAATACTGGATATTTCGTACAAGGTGGAGGTTCTTTCACCTACGATAACATAACACCTACGGCTACGGCCACAGAATTAGATCCTAGTTTAACACTTAATGGTGGTACCGAGATTACAGCTAGACAAAACGCTTCTACTACTATAGCTCAGGGAGTGACATATATTGTTGACGCTGCTGGCCCTATTGTTTTCACTCTGCCTGGTATTGCTCAAGTTGGAAGCTTCTTTAAAATAATAGGCTACAACGGAACATATTCCATAGCTCAACAAGCAGGTCAAACTATACACCAAGGTGCTTCATCGTCGACAACAGGCGTGGGTGGCTCATTGAATGCAACGCAGCAATACACATGCGTTTATTTAATATGCACTGAAAGCCCTACCGATTGGGTAGTCGTAGAATCTTCAGGAACATTTATACTGGTTTAATAAATTAAGGTAAATTATGACAACATCTACTCCAACACAAGCATACACTCAGGGTACTGGGACATCTGGTGTTAACACATTGATTCATTATGATGTTAGACCACCTGCTGGTACTGATGTGAATTATAAATTGGGTACAAGTTGGATAGATACTGCTAACAACAATGAATATTCTTTGACTTCGTTTTCTTCTCTGGGCGGTCAGATGACAGCTACTTGGATTACTCTTGGAGGAGGCACATCAGATGTTAACTCATTGTCTGGCAATACAGGAGGTTCTATATTTCCTGTTGGTGGGAATATAGGGGTAGTAGGTTCTGGGCCTTTAGCTTTTTCAGGAGCAGGGTCTACTCTTACTGGATCTATTACACCTGGTACATCTTTATTAGCTACTCTTACTGGGGATTCTGGGACATCCACGCCTACAGCTGGTAATATTCAGATTATTGGTGGAAGTGGTGTAACGACTGTAGCTTCAGGATCTGGAGTTACTATTAATCTAGATGGTGGTGGACTAGCTATAGATTCATTTACTCCCGATGCAGGAACATCCCCGGTTGTTCCAAATGGTTCTGGTATGGTAACGATGGCAGGTACAGCTAATCAGATCACTACAACTGGCGGAACAAACTCGTTAACATTATCTGTGCCTTCTACTTTTACAGCTCCAGGAAGTGTAACTTCTACAACAACATTAACAGCTGGTAA
>TARA_R110000868_G_C10969598_1_pt1 | contig 13701 bp, 11 predicted proteins | sample TARA_R110000868 | Tara Oceans TARA_R110000868 (sample SAMEA4397489) | marine metagenome | biome: Polar Biome; feature: [SRF] surface water layer (ENVO:00010504); material: water (ENVO:00002006), including particulate matter (ENVO:01000060) such as... | depth 5 m | reverse complement strand
GAAAACTTATAACCCTCCCGGGTCACTTCTCAGTGCAACTCAACAATCCACCTTGCCGAAGCGGCGGAGAGGAACTTTTTCGATCTGGCTCGCAGTCCCCATATTTCGTGATGCGGCCGCCGCCGCCACGCGCGGTGTCTCAATCAGCCCCGGCGCAATGCAGTTGGCCCGGATACCAACCGGTCCGAGTTCGACGGCCATATGTCGGGTATAGGTTAGGAGGGCCGCCTTCGCCGCAGAATATACGGCGTATTGCCCACGCCCATCCGTACCTTGAATTCCGAAAGTCACGATATTGATGATGGAGCCGCCCGGCGTCGTCAGATGCGGCACGGCTGCCTGACAACAATACACCGCGCTGAGAAAATTCGCCCCGATCAGAAGCTCGATATCTTCGTCGGGCACCACTGTTGCACAGCTCCGCTCTGCGGGGGTGATTGCACCACCAGCATTGTTGACAACCACGTCCAGCCGACCCAACTCAAGAACGGCCTGTTCGACAGCACCCTGCGCTTGGGACCGCTTTGACAAGTCAGCCTCAATCGCCACCACACGTTGGCCGATGTTGCTGATTTCTTCTGCCACGCTTTCGGCGGTATATTCACCCCACCGCTTTCCCGCCTGCAAATCCTTGTCAACGATGGCGATGTCTGCGCCTAGGCTTGCTAGGCGAAGCGCATAACCGCGCCCCATGCCCCCTGCCGCGCCAGTGACAAATGCGACCTTCCCCTCCAGCCTGCGTGCGGACATCCATCAACTCCCAAATTTGTTTGATCGTTTTAATACAGGATAGTGACGTCGTATCTCCAAATGCTTGGAAGCGTTCTTACAAAATCTTGTCATCCAATTCCCGTCTATGTGGAAGGGAAAGTATTACCGACCAAGGATTTCCATATATCCGTTGATCCAGCGACAGCCCCTGATCCGAGCGAAATACGAGGCAACGCGTTTACGGCTTAACCATCAAATCAGGCGAAAAACTGTTAGTGCGTTCTAATTGAATGGAGAGTCCGGCGTCGCGAATGAGTGACCTGCATTAGCACCTGAATGTCGATCCGTATCACCGCTCACTTGCCCGCCGAAGGATTCCAGGCCCAGTACCGCGCAACTGCGCCTGCATCGACCCTAAGGTCGGTGCCGGTGATGAATGCCGCATCATCTGAAGCGAGGAATATGAGCGCTTTTCCGTAATCGCTGGGACTTGGCAGCCGTTGCATCGGTATTTGCGACACAAATGGCTCGAGCAACTGCTTCAAGCCCTCGGGCTCCTTCACAGTTCTGCCCCAACGTCTCGCGCGTTCGAAACTCTCCACGGGGCTCGTGGCGGTCGGAGTCAAGCTTACCACGCGGATACCATGCGCGGCCAATTCCATCGCAGCAGAACGGGTAAAGTTCAGGAGCCCCCCTTTTGAGGTTGAATAGGCGACGTTTCCGGGTTCGCCCTGATGACCGGCGGTGGAGATGATGTTCACGACAACCCCAGCGGTCTTGCGCTCGATCATGGCGGCCGCGACATATTTGGTAAACAGGAAGGCACCGCCGAGGATGATGCTTGTTTGCCGTGACCACTCATCCCACTACGTGTCGAGCACGCCCTTTTTGTTAAAGATAGCGGCGTTGTTAACGAGGATATCGATCTTGCCAAACTTGGCGATTCCGGCAGCGACAGCCTCCTGGACCTGGGCCTCATCGGTCACATCGCAGGTGACGGGAATAGCCCGGCCGCCTGCTGCGCAGATTGCATTGGCGCAGTCTACCGCGTTGTCGACGGAGTAGTCCACAGCTACGATCGCAGCGCCTTCGCTCGCAAGCGCTTCTATCATTCCGCCCCCGATATTGGGGCTGACGCCCGTAACCAAAGCTACCTTGCCCGCCAGTTTCATGTAATTCTCTCCCGCGCACCGCTGCGGCGTACTTGGCAACACCAACGAGTATCAGGAATGCCGCTGATACTCCCTATTTCCTAGAGCAGGATGCTGACACGCCCATGCGGACGGAGCGAGTTCAGATCCAGCATGACGCGCTTGGACCGGATCCTGAATCCCTCCCCAGATTTCACGATGACATATTTGATGTGGCCAATGTAAACATCCGTGATGTTATGTTTCGAACGATAGCAGGCAAACTTGCAAGTCACCGTACGCCCGTCGCCATCGGCAGCCCCTATCCTGACGTTCGAAATCAGCCGCATAAGCGTTGATCGCGGCCATTCAGAGTGCGCACCTTTGCTCTTCAGGCGCGCGATGCGATAGCCCAGTCGCTGATAATCATCAGCAATGTAGAACAACGAGCTAATCGAACTGACGTCATCCGGCTGCCCTGCGGCAGGAACTTCATAGATCGCATTGCTATCGAATAGCGCAAACCACTCATCGAGCTGCCAATTGTCCAGCAGTTCGGCCTCGTAGTAGAGAAAATCCTCGATTTCCTCCCGATTGAACTCGGCGACTTCAGGCGTAGCATTCATAGTGGACGACATGGTCATTCACCTCCCTGCATAAGTCGATCCCATTGCCGCCAAAAGGCCCGCATCTGAGCTTCGTCGTCAGCAACAGGCTGCTCTTTGAGCATACCACGGGAAATGTCGTTCCAAGGACAGAAGCGCGAGCTTGCATAGCCGCGCTGCGCCGATTCCAGCGCCTCCACGTCGTCTGGCGTCGCGAACCCGCCGGGCCCGAGGAATTCAAGAAAGTTGTCGAGCCTATGCTTTCTGGTCACCGGATCCTCGCCAATCGGAGCAAGCGCCCAAGAGGATACTTCCATCAGGTCCGGAGCGACAGGGTAGAAGGTCCGCACGGTAATTGCCATGATGTCGTTCAGCACCAGGTTCGGGAAAATCCCGACATTGCGGTCGCGGTCGGCTATCCGCACCGCCCGCTCGTGCCCGACACGCTCCTCGAGTTCCTTGAACAGCAGTTCGGCCCGAACCTTGCCCTCTTCCCCCCAAGGAGGAATCGTACGGGCAACCGGCCGTCCCCAAGCAGCCATCGATTCAATCGCAGCATGCCCATTACCATAGTCATGAACACGACTTGCGCCAGACTTGCTGATATTGGCCACAGCATTGGCGACGTGCTCAGGTCCAATATGGGCAATCAAGTAATCAAAATAGGTTGAGTGGGTTTCCGAAGCGTGGAAACCATCGTAGCTGTTTTCGACCAGCAATTTCCAATTGGCGCGAACGCTGTACTCCTGCACGCCACCAACGATTTCCATGCCGTTCGGCGAGTGGTCGGCCAGAATGTCGAATACTTCCTTGCTCCCCGCCAGATAGTCCGAAAGCGGAACGGCAGACTCGTCGAAGTTGACGAAGTAAAATTCCCGATAGGATTCAAGCCGTGGCACTCTCGCGAGATCAACGCTGCCATCCTGTCCAAAGTCAGGCGGATAAACCCCCGGAGCGGATCTGAACGCATACTTGCCGTTATTGTTGAATGCCCACCCATGATAAAAGCATTTGAAACTGATCGCGTTTCCGCATTTCTCGCGAGCCACCTGCGCACCGCGATGGGGGCATACATTGAAATAGGCGTTAAAGACGCCCTTCCGGTCGCGATTGAAGATGACCTCCTGCCCACCCACCGAGCGAACCAGATAATCATTTGGTTGCTTCAATTCAGAAGCATGCCCGAGGAACAGCCAGCACTTGTTAAAGATAAGTTCGCGCTCGCGCTCCAGAATGGCATCGCTCGTAAATGCATCACGGTTCACCTTGAACACGCCAGCCTCGCGATCCTCCATTACCAATGCCCGTGCGGGCCTCTTCAACAAAGTTGCATCACCCATCGGGCCCTCCTCGAAAACGACCGGCTGTCCGGCTTCACGCTTATTGACCAAGCATGCGGTCACTGCCCTACGGCACGACGCATCAGATGCTGGTTTCCTGTGCTGTTATACGGCCATCTCTGATGGATTCCAACTGGAACTTATACAGTTATTTCATACCGATGATGCGCCCTCTGCGGAATTCCACGATATAAAATACAAATAATACTGTTATATTTCCGTATATTATGGAATTTTCTATTTGCGCATCGCACGGCAAATCACGAAGAACTAAAACAATTGATCCATTTGTAATTTCCTCATGGTCCTTCGGAGCAATTTGTGATCCGTTGAGCGCTCTGGAGCGGATATTCTCACCCAAGGACATATCGCGCAACGCGATGCCTTGCGCTTAGCTTATCTTCTCATTCCCCGAAGTGCCCAAACGTCCCCCACAACACAGAGGCATTCCTCATGCACCCAACGAATGGGTAAACCGCATACGCGCGACAAACGCACTTTGAGAGTTGCTGTAAGCCTACCTTGCGCCCTTGACCTGACTTCGGCTTACAACGACACCATCAAGAATATGGACGACCCCTGCATCGCACTGGATACAGGAGCCGTCCGCCCATTGCGTCAGATACGTAGCACGCTTCAAAAGGCCGAAGGACGGAACGTTATCTTCAGCCAGATTTCGCGACCGCGTGAGATCGGCCCTTCAAAGTCAGGTAATATTCCGGCCGCCGTTCCCGTGCCCGAGCCGGTGCCGACCGACTGAAAGCCACTGAACGGGAAATGTTTGTCAGTCAGGTTCCGGCCGATCAAGGCGACTTCGTAGCTTCCGGATTTTGATCCGAAGGTCACGCTACCGTCCAACAAGAACCTCTTGGGTGCCTTGCCGATAGGGTTAAGTTCCTGCGACAAGAATGAACTGGTCGTGTAAATGCCGTTCACATTGAATGTCATCTTAGAGGCGTCGCCGACTGGCGTTTCATAATTCCCGCCCAGGCTCCAGCTGAACTTCGGCGCGCGGGGAAGCGGACGACCAAGGAACTGCTGCTGGTCGGGGACAGTGCCGGCATCGGGTCCGTCGACCGTGCATCCGCCCGCAGGAGTCTGTCCAACATGGCACGCAGAGAGGAACGACGACGCGTATTTGGCCGAATTATATGCGGCCGCTCCTTTGAGCGCCAGGCCCGGCACCCCTTGCGGAGTGAAAGTGAAATCACCTTCAAGGCCTTTCACCCGAGCCGACGACGCATTGTTAACGATGAGCGCCAAGGTAATGGGTTCCAGGCGACTAAGCTGCAAATCCTTGTAGAGAAAACTGTAGGCCGCCAGATTTAACCGAAGCTGCCTGTCGAACAAGCGTGCCTTCGCACCGACCTCAAACCCCTGTGCTGTCTCGGGCGAATAGATGGGATCGAATGAAGTAACATTCACATTGGTTACTTGCCCTTGAAGGGTTGAGGCGGATGCCTGGAATGCTCCCGATTTATACCCCTTCTTGAAGGATCCGAAGATGTTCAGGTCTTCCGTCGGTTTGAAAGAAACGGTGATTTCCGGTGACCAGTTCTCGAACGTGTGCGGCGTCCGTGCGATTTTGTTCAGAAGTGGCGCCGGGGGAACGATATTATGGCGCTTTTCATCCCGCGAGTAGCGTACACCCGCGGAAACATTGATCTGACTGGTCAAATCATAGGACGCTTGGCCGAAAGCCGAATAGGATTTGCTGTCCAGTGGAATGTGCCAGTTCTCATTGAGTTTGTTAACCGTAGCACCACCATTGGTGCTTATTAACTGCTGCTCATCGAGAACATATTGATCATCCTGATAGAACCCGCCGAACATAAAATCGAAGGGAGAGTCGGGATTGTCATAGGACAGCCTTATCTCTTGATTGAACACATCCTTCGAGACGCCGGCTATGCCGCCGACGAAATAGCGGGCGCCAACCGTTGCCGAGTCCAGTGTTTTCTGACGAAGAGTATAATATCCCGTCAACGAGTTCACGGTGAGGTGGTCAGTAAGGCCGTATGATATATCGGAGACAAGCAACCACTGACGAACGCGCAAATAGGGTTTATCGGAATCGAAGCCGGGGTTACCGGTAATTGCCCTTCCGGCTGCAGCGGGGAAAGGCGCAAAGACGACGGTGTCGTTGGCCTTGCAATCGTCCGTTCCGGCGAGCGCCGCTAGACCGCGGGAAACACCTGTCGGGCAGGCAAACTTCTGACTCCAGGTATAGCTGCCATCCTCTTTGACGTTGTTATAGGTCCCCCGCAGCTTGACCATGAGCCGGTCGGTCGGCTCCCAGTTCAAGCTCAGACGAGCACCTTCTTCGTCTGTGCCAGGCGAATGCTGAAATGTGCGGACGGGCGCGACATTGGTAAAATAGCCGCGCTGGCGCGAAAACCGTCCGGCCAGGCGTGCAGTCAACGTATCGCTGAGCGGACCGGACACATATCCATCGAAATCCATCTGGCGAGCATTAAACTCATAACCCCCGCTCACCTTTGCGTCAAAGATGCTGGTCGGCTCCGCAGTTCGAATGGCAACAATGCCGCCGGTGGAGTTCTTGCCGAAAAACAATGCCTGAGGCCCCTTCAGCACTTCTACTTGGCCGATATCCATGGTTCCCATACGGACCACGCCGCCATAAGCGAGGGGGATACCATCAATATTGATCGTGACCGCCGGCTCCGATGATGAATTGCCGCTCGGGCTAGCCACGCCGCGCAACGTAAGGTTACCGCCAAAAGGTCCCGTCGCAGGCGAAATGACCAGCATTGGTGTCAATTTTGCGACGTCAGTAACGTTCGAGATGCCGAGGCGCTCAAGTTGCTCTCCGGAAAATGCCGTGAGAATGACGGGAGTTTCGAGCGCGGTCTCACTGCGCCGCCGAGCGGTAACGATGATGTCTTCCATGGAAGCTGAGGTGCCTGCGCCAGCTCTACCCTGGTCCTGCTCCGCCGGAGCTGGTGCATCTTGGGCCGCAACCGGGCTCGCCATGCTTGCCAGGGCTAATACGCTGAGACTCGCCAAACGAAATTCGCTTTTCATGATCACTCTCCCCTTATTTAGCATTTTACCGCGGGTTAGCGGTTGACACCCATCCCCGCCCTTTTCTGAGCGGTGAACCGGCACCGTATACCAAGACACCTTTTTCTACGGACTGGCCGCTCACTGCAATCTCATTGTGACCGACATGGGGTAAAGCAGATGCATTAACGTATCTATGGTAATCTCGCGAATGACATCCTTGGGTACGGCCAAATAGGGAGGCACTTAATGTGCCAGGGTTATTTCAGCTTTGTACCCGATTTATGGGGAGATAGCGGGTTCAGGGCTTACTCATTGATACGTCGCTTGGTCGGCAGCCATTACCCGCAAGGCGAGATTAGAAGGTTGTCATCTTAGGCGTGCGTTTGACAATTGGGTTGAGAATTTGCATCGATTAAGCATAGCCTTCCGGCGCCGAGACTAAAATGCTCGACCGCATCAGTCTGGCCAGAAACGTGCGGAATAGACCGGCAGCCTTTTCAAAATACGGAGTGAATAAAATGAGCGATCAACTCCACCTGCTGATCAGCGACGGCCTCGCGACAATCACCATTGATCGACCGGAGCGCATGAACGCCTTCCTTCCTGAAATGATCAGCGAGATGGCCAGCATGGCCAGCTCGATAGCCAATGACGATAGCTGCCGTGTCGTTGCCATCCGTCACGTCGGCAAGCACCTGTGTACCGGCGGCGATATAGGTGACATTGCGGAAGTTTCGTTGCAGATGCCCGCCGAGCGAGAACAATCGTTCTACGAAAACCTGGCTGCGGAGGTTCAACCCCTATTACGCGCCTTTCTGGCGTTGCCTCAGCCGATCGTCATCGGCGCACGCGGACACACAATCGGACTTGGCGTGCAATTTCTTCTCTTTGCGGATCTCGTAGTTGCATCCGATACGTTGCAGATCACTTTACCGCAGGTGAAGTTAGGCCACGTATTCGATCATGGGGAATCCTTTCTACTTCCGCGCCAGATCGGACAGAGAAAGGCGATGGAACTGGCACTGTTGGGTGAACGGATGAACGCGGTCGATGCAGAACGTTTTGGGCTCATCAATTTCCTCGTTCCCGACGCAGAACTGGATGCCCGAACGGATGACGTTGTCAATCGATTGCTGCACCTGCCCCCGGTCGCTCTTTTACGAAGCAAAGCTCTGATGCGGAGCAGCCAAAATGCGGATCTAGAAACGCAACTCGAAGCGGAGCGGCTGCATGCTTCGAAATGCGCTGCAACCGAAGATTTCGTGGAAGCAATGGCGGCATTCCAGCAGAAGCGCAAACCCGTGTTTACGGGGTGCTAAAGCAGCATAGCGGGACTTGTGCTGGCGCTCTTACGAAGGGCCGTGGGCAAATCGCATACAACGCACCCGCAATATGGTGCCGAGTTCCAGTTCCGCTTGATGTGCAGCGCTCATCAGCCATTCGCGTAACACTTCGACACCGGTCCGTCGGGGCATACAGGCCCCCTCGCTTCCCCGCAGAATCCAACCCACACAAGGCATATTCCAAGGAGGCAAAAGCGCACTACTGCACTCCATTGGAGATCGGTATCTTTGCTATCGTGTTTTAAGGTATGGTCCAGAAGTTCTCAACAGAATTGGGAAGACAAGGACAAGTGCTTGAAGCCGCAGGCTGTATAGACTCCCGCTTTGTATAGCCGGGTTAACTCGGTTTTCACTTCCGCTGCCAGCAGCGAAGGCGCATGCACCGCATCACAAGAGAAAATTCAAAACGGAGAGATAAAGCCATGTCAGCCGAAGGTTATGATTTCGACGTCATTATCGCCGGCGCTGGTCCGGTGGGCCTCACGATGTCCATCGAACTGGGACGCCGGGGCATCCGCACGCTGATCATGGAAAGTGACCCCACTACCGCACCGTGGCCCAAGATGGATCGCTCCAATGCGCGAACGATGGAAATCTATCGCCGCATGGGAATCGTCGACCGGGTCCGCGCATTGGGTTATCCGGGCGACAATCCGATGGACGTGTTCCTGGTCCGTACCCTGAACGAACCGCCCGTGGCCAGCATTCCGTTCGCATCGGTAGACCAAAAGCGTGCCGAGATTGCCGCCAGCTCTGATGCTTCGCTCCCACTCGAACCCTACCAGTTAGTGGCTCAGAACGATCTCGAGCCGCTGCTGCGCGAGGTCGCTGAAAAGGAAACACTCGACACGGTCGTCCGCTACGGCCTCGAGCTCATCAGTTTCGAGCAAAATGAGGACGGGGTGACCGTCAGGACGCGACGCACTGGCGGCGGCGAACCACCCATCCCTCTGTCTCCGGCCGATCTGGTTGCAAATTCTGTCGGACTCTCGGATGCAGATGCCATCGAGACCTTCCGGTGCCGCTATCTCGTCGGCTGCGATGGCGGACGCAGCACAGTGCGCAGCTTGCTCGATATTCCGATCGAAGGCATTTCCGTGCCTACCGATCTGCGGCAAGTCATCTTCAAGTCGGATGACCTGTATGAGCGCATGGCCGTGCCTAAGGGACGCCACTACAGCTTCATCACCGGCGGGCACTCGTTGGTCGCCCAGGGCTCGCGCAAGGAGTTTACCCTGCACAGCCCGCTGCCAACCGACACCGACTTCAGGAAGCTGCTACGCGAACTGATCGGGTTCGATTGCGATATCCGGATTGAGCATATCCTCTCTTGGCGTCCGCACCTCCGGGTAGCCAAATCCTATCGGAAAGGTCGGGTGTTTATGGCCGGTGACTCCATACATCTCGTGATTCCGACCGGCGGGCTGGGGATGAACACTGGTATAGGCGACGCCATCGACCTGTCATGGAAGCTTGCGGGTACGATACAGGGTTGGGGCGGTCCGGAACTGCTCAATTCCTATGAGCCAGAACGCCGACCCGTAGGTATTCGGAATGTCGAGGCCTCGGGCTGGGCCGCAGACGGCGCCTTCTTCTGGCCGCAAACCGTCACGCGTGAGGCGCTGGAGTTCGGCCCTGCAGGCGAAGCTGCACGCGAGAAAGTGGCGGCAACGTTCGTGAACTTTCACGGACGGATGCACGGCATGGTCGGCGCCGAGACCTGCTACTCCTATGCCGGATCGACGATTGTCGCGCACGAGCCGGGTAACGTTCCGCACTGGGAATTCAGCCGCATCGTCCCGCACAGTCGTCCCGGCATACGAATTCCACATATGTGGTTAAAGGACGGACGCGCCATTCAGGACGTTGTCGGCAACGACTACACATTGCTCGATCTTACGGGAAATTACGACAGTTCGGCCATGGAAGCGGCGTTCGCCAAAATCGGCGCGCCGCTCGAAGTGATCCATTTGGACGAGCCGCACATCCGCGAGACCTTGAATGCCTCGGTGCTTTTGCTACGCCCGGACCTGCACATCGCTTGGCGAAATCGCGGCTATCCCGAGTCTATCGCGGATCTTGCGCGTGTCGTGACCGGGCATGGCCCTGGTTTCCAGGCATGAGCGGGAGACCTGCGCGTGTTGCACGAAACAGATGACATTCCCCTGTCCGCTGACGTCATCGTATTTGGCGCGGGTATAGCCGGACATTGCGCCGCGCTGGCGGCGGCGGAATATGGACTTCAGGTTCTCCTGCTGGAAAAAGCCTCCCAAGCCGGAGGCAGTTCGGCGATGGCCGGGGGAGGCTTTATCTTCGCCGGTACCGATCTGATGAAGGAGGCGGGTTACGACGATGGCCCGGAAGAATTACGCGAGCGATTGTTCCTGTCGGGCAAGAACAAAAACAATCCCGATCTGGTCGATGCCTATGTCAACCATCAGCTCGAAGCCTATGAGTTTCTGAAAAAGCATGGCGCGAAGTTCAAACTCAGCGCCATGGACCGATGCCTTCACGAAACGGGCACAGGGCGGGTTATCACCAATATGCATATGGCCGCCCGTGCCCATTCAAACATTATATATGCATCGAAATGTGCGGGAATGAAGCTGTTTCGCGACGCAGAGAATGGCCGGGTAAAGGAAGCCATGGTCGCCTTTGGTGACCGGATCATGGCGATTGAGGCACGACGAGGCGTGGTCCTCGCCACAGGTGGATTTTCCCGATCGCGGGAGTTACTGGGCATCTTCGCACCCGAACTTCTCGATGCCGTCAAGCATGGCGGCGTTGCGAACACCGGCGACGGTATCATCATGGCCTGTGACCTGGGCGCAGGTCTGGCCGATCTCGGCTATGTGTCCGGGTCGTTCGGCGGCGCTATCCGCAACTACCCGCATGGCGTTCAGGGTGCGGATGAAGTGCCGCCCTTGCTCTTCAGTTTCATGGCCGGCGGCATCATGGTCAATGTTGAGGGACGACGGTTCGTCAACGAGGGACAAAACTACAAGGCCCTGGGTAGCGCTGGCATGTGCCAAACAGGCGGTGTGGCGTTCCAGATTTTCGATGCCAAATTGCTCAACACCGCAATCGACGACAGTTCAGTGAACAACTATCCCCAAGGGATTGCGAACGGCTACATCAGGACAGCTGATACGATCCCCGAACTTGCGGCGAGCATGCAAATCGATCCGGTAGTGCTCGAACAAACGATCGACCGCTACAACGCCAGTGTCTGTAGTGGTTCCGATCCAGATTTTGGCAGGACGAGCAACCTCATTCCTGTCGATACGCCGCCATATTGTATCGCAGCCAGCGCGAACGCCCTGACTTCGACTTACGGCGGCATCACAACAAACCGCGATATGGCGGTAGTCGACTGGATGGCGGAACCGATCCCGGGGCTGTTCGCTGCTGGCGAGGTCGTTGGAGGATTTCACGGTGCCGGTTACTACAGCGGCACCTCGCTGTCCTCCTCGTCTACCTTTGGCATGCTGGCGGGTCGGGCGGCAGCCACTTTCACCCCAATCTGACTGCAATTCAACGAGAGAGGATGACGGCAATGACCAAACGAGCAACGCACCTTGATGCTTTGATCGATGGCTATATCAGCCCACCTGATGACGCTGAGGCGCGTGCCCAGTCTTTGGAAACCCTTAGAAACTGGATGCTCGCCATGGAGACGAAGGACGTCGCATTAATGGAAAGCATTATGCACGAAGATATCCTGATCGATTTTCCCCTGAGCGAGAGCGGACGCACCGAACCGGGTCTTTACCGCGCCTTCAGGGGCCTCGACGAATGCCGGGAATTCTGGAAAAACGCCTTCCAGCTTGAAGAGTCCGTCCACCCCTTCACGGACCTGAACCTGACCGTTAATCCCGATGGTTCGCGCATATTTCTCGAAGCCAAGGGCGATATGGTAATGACTACCGGCGCAGAGTATCGAAACCGGTATGCCATCCGTTATGACATCCAAAACGGCAAAATTCGGCATTTTCGGGAATATTACAACCCACTCATTTCGGCCGTGGCATTCGGCAGGCCGATCGCTGGCCACTTGATGCTCGACAAGCTTTAGTGGTTGGCCGGCGGATGATCCCAGTTCCGAATTCCAGCTTCGTTTCGGATACAGCTTTCAATGGCTTTCCCCTATCCATCGCCATGAGATCCTGACCCACGCGTCGGCGGACAAATGTGCGGAATTCCGCATTCTTGTCAGGTGAGAATGCAATACCGTCACGCGCTGGCATCAACGATCGCATCGCCTTATCCTGACAAACAGCACGATACGGAGGGGAAACTTCAAATGACCGACACCACCCATGAGGTTATAGCTCGCCGTCTGCGCGAGGCCTATGTTTCAGGCGCTGTGCCTCCCCTGCGTGACGGTCTCGACCCGCTCGACGTCGCAGGCGCCTATGCCGTGCAGACTATCAACACGCGCTTCTGGGAAGCCCAGGGGCGGCGGATCGTAGGCCGCAAGGCTGGGCTGACCGCCAAGGCCGTTCAAACCCAGCTTGGTGTCGATCAGCCTGACTTCGGCGTACTTTTCGAGGATATGCGCATCCCAGATGGTGGTTTGCTCGCCCCGGCCAAATGTCTTCAGCCCAAGGCGGAAGCGGAGATCGCCTTCGTGCTCGGCGCCGACCTTCCTTCACCCGCCACAACGTCCGATCAGGTCGCTTCCGCTGTCGCCACTGTCCACGCAGCGATCGAGATCGTCGACAGTCGCATCGCCGACTGGAAAATCACATTCGCCGATACCGTTGCGGATAACGGTTCATCCGCGTTCTTCGTGCTCTCCGACGACGGCAGGTCCCTGCCCGGCCTCGATCTGTGGACAGCCGGGATGGTGATGGAGATCAACGGTACTATTGTTTCTACGGGTGTCGGCGCCGCCGCACTGGGACATCCGCTTAATGCAGCGGCATGGCTTGCCCGTACGCTGGCGGAACGCGGCGAACCATTGAAAGCAGGTGACGTGCTCTTGGCCGGTGCGCTGGGGCCCATGGTCGCGCTCCAGCCGGGTGATCAAGTTCGCGCGAGTGTCGGTGGCATCGGCCTGTGCTCATTTCACTACGGGGACTGAAGCATGGAAAAGATCAAGGTTGCGATCATTGGCTCGGGGAACATTGGCACCGACCTGATGATAAAGGTCATGCGCCTCTCCGATGTGCTGGAAATGGGGGCATTCGTCGGCATTGACCCCGAAAGCGACGGTCTCAAACGCGCCGCCCGCATGGGGGTGCCCGTGACGGCAGAGGGCATTGATGGGCTGATCGCCCTGCCCGAGTTCGCCGACATCAAGATTGTATTCGACGCGACGAGCGCCGGTGCACACAAGCATCACAACGCGTTGCTGCAGGCGCGCGGGAAACGGGTCATCGACCTTACCCCCGCGGCCATCGGCCCCTACACAATCCCGCCAGTAAATGGCGAGGCGAACCTCGACGCGCCCAACGTGAACATGGTGACATGCGGTGGCCAGGCAACGATCCCGATTGTCGCGGCGGTCAATCGTGTCGCCAAGGTCCATTATGGCGAGATC
>TARA_R110000868_G_scaffold16933_2_pt1 | contig 13709 bp, 10 predicted proteins | sample TARA_R110000868 | Tara Oceans TARA_R110000868 (sample SAMEA4397489) | marine metagenome | biome: Polar Biome; feature: [SRF] surface water layer (ENVO:00010504); material: water (ENVO:00002006), including particulate matter (ENVO:01000060) such as... | depth 5 m | reverse complement strand
GGACATCATCCGCGAAGAGCACAAAACCCATCTCGTCAAATCGGCAGACGGGGTGCCTTCTCCGCAAGAGATTTGCAAGGTTCTTGATGATTATGTCATCGGTCAAGGCCATGCGAAGAAAGTTCTCTCTGTCGCGGTTCACAACCATTACAAACGTCTGAATCACGCCAGCAAGAACGAAGATATTGAACTGGCAAAGTCGAACATCATGCTGGTTGGTCCGACCGGTTGCGGTAAAACGCTTCTGGCACAGACTTTGGCACGCATCCTTGATGTGCCGTTCACTATGGCAGATGCAACGACCCTTACCGAAGCGGGTTATGTCGGTGAGGATGTCGAGAATATCATTCTGAAGCTGCTTCAGTCAGCGGATTACAATGTTGAACGTGCGCAGCGCGGCATCGTCTATATCGACGAAGTCGACAAGATTTCGCGCAAGTCTGACAATCCGTCGATCACGCGCGATGTATCGGGCGAGGGTGTGCAGCAGGCTCTTCTGAAGATCATGGAAGGCACGGTTGCTTCGGTTCCGCCGCAGGGCGGGCGTAAACATCCGCAGCAGGAATTCCTGCAGGTCGATACGACCAATATCTTGTTCATCGTCGGCGGCGCGTTCGCTGGTCTGGATAAGGTGATTTCGCAACGTGGCAAAGGCAGCGCAATTGGTTTTGGTGCCGATGTCAGAGGCCCGGAAGAACGTCGTACGGGCGATGTCCTGCGCGAAGTCGAACCGGAAGATCTTTTGAAATTCGGTCTTATTCCTGAATTCATTGGTCGTTTGCCGGTTCTGGCCACGCTTGAAGACCTTGATGATGATGCGCTGGTCAAAATCCTGACTGAACCGAAAAACGCACTGATCAAGCAGTATCAACGTCTGTTCGATATGGAAGACGTGAAACTGAGCTTCCAGCCCGAGGCACTTAAGGCGATTGCCGAAAAAGCAATCGATCGCAAGACCGGGGCGCGTGGCCTGCGGTCGATCATGGAAGGCATTTTGCTTGATACCATGTTCGAACTGCCGACCATGGATAGTGTCGAGGAAATTGTGATCAACCGTGACGTCGTTGAAGGAAAGGCAAAGCCATTGCTGATCCATGCTGAACGACGTGAAGGTGTCGAACACAGTGCCTGATTTCTGATCCCGCACCGGCATCCTATTGCGGTGCGGGCATTTCAGATTATCTTTTGAATGTTCGCGTTGCTGGTGGGGCCTATTGCAGGACCCCAGCAACGTTTTGGCTCAGATTAGGGAATAGAACATAATGGTTGATTTGGCGCGTGGCGAAATATATCCGGTTCTGCCGTTGCGCGACATCGTGGTGTTTCCGCACATGATCGTTCCGCTGTTTGTCGGACGTGAAAAATCTGTGCGGGCACTTGAAGATGTTATGCGCGAAGACAAGCAGATCATGCTTGTTACCCAAAAGGATGCGGGTCTTGATGATCCGTCTGTTGGTGATCTGTACGAAGTTGGTACCGTCGCAACCGTTTTGCAGCTGCTTAAGCTGCCGGACGGGACGGTCAAGGTGCTTGTCGAAGGTGGCAAACGCGCCGAGATTTCCGGATTTGTCGATAATCCTGATTTTTTCCAGGCTTATGCCACTATTCGTGACGAAGCGGACGAGGACGATAGCGAGATGGAAGCTCTTGCACGTTCTGTCGTCGGCCAGTTTGAACAGTACATCAAGCTGAATAAGAAAATTCCGCCAGAAGTTCTGGTTTCGGTCAATCAGATCGAAGAACCGGCAAAGCTTGCCGATACGGTGGCATCCCACCTGTCGCTTAAGATTTCCGAAAAACAGGAACTTTTGGAAACCGCCCTTGTTGGTGATCGTCTGGAACGCATTTTCGGTTTCATGGAATCGGAAATCGGTGTCTTGCAGGTCGAAAAGAAGATCCGCAACCGCGTCAAGCGGCAGATGGAGAAAACCCAGCGCGAGTATTATCTGAATGAACAGCTTAAAGCCATTCAGAAGGAACTCGGCGAGGGCGAAGATGGCAAGGATGAAGCTTCTGAAATTGAAGAGAAGCTAAACAAGGCCAAAATGCCCAAAGAGGCCAAGGAAAAAGCCCAGGCCGAACTCAAGAAATTGCGCAATATGAGCCCGATGTCGGCCGAGGCTACCGTGGTGCGTAACTATCTTGACTGGATGGTGTCTCTTCCGTGGAACAAGCGGTCGCGTGTTTCGCTTGATTTGAAAAAGGCCAAAAAGGTTCTCGACAAAGAGCATTACGGTCTTGAGAAGGTCAAAGAACACATTCTTGAATATTTAGCCGTTCAGGCGCGCGTTAAAAAAGTCAAAGGCCCTATCCTTTGCCTTGTCGGTCCTCCGGGCGTTGGTAAAACCTCGCTGGGTAAATCGATGGCCAATGCGACCGGGCGCGCGTTTGTGCGCATGTCGCTTGGCGGGGTTCGGGACGAATCCGAAATTCGTGGTCATCGCCGGACTTATATCGGTTCCATGCCGGGCAAGATTGTTCAGGGCATGAAAAAGGCGAAATATTCTAACCCGCTGTTCCTTCTCGATGAGATTGAAAAAATGGGTTCGGATTTCCGCGGCGATCCGGCTTCTGCCTTGTTGGAAGTTCTCGATCCGGAACAGAATTCGACCTTTAACGATCACTATCTGGAGGTCGATTATGATCTTTCGGATGTGATGTTTGTGACCACGGCCAACAGCCTGCGTATGCAGCAGCCGTTGCTTGACCGTATGGAAATCATTCGTATCTCGGGTTACACCGAGGATGAAAAGGTCGAAATTGCCAAGCGCCATCTGATCCCGAAACAGGTCAAGGATAGCGGCCTGAGAAAAGACGAGTGGAGCATTTCCGACGACGCTGTTCGCGATTTGATTCGTTATTACACCCGCGAAGCCGGTGTGCGTAGCTTGGAACGTGAACTTGCAAGGCTTACCCGCAAGGCGACCAAGCGGATCATGCTTGAAAGCATCACCTCGGTGCGTGTGACACCGCGCACTCTTGGAAAATATGCCGGTATTCGCAAATTCCGTTACGGCGAAACCGAAGGCGAAGATCAGGTCGGTGTTGTTACCGGTCTGGCTTATACCGAATTTGGCGGCGATTTGTTGCAGATTGAATCGGTCACTGTACCGGGCAAGGGCAACATGAAAACCACCGGTAAACTCGGTGAAGTCATGACAGAATCGATCCAGGCGGCGACCTCGTTTGTGCGTTCGCGTGCGACTCAGTTCGGGATTAAGCCGACGCTGTTCCAGAAACGCGACATTCACGTTCACGTTCCCGAAGGCGCGATCCCGAAAGATGGTCCGTCGGCTGGTGTTGGTATGGTGACGTCGGTTGTTTCGGTTCTGACCGGAAACCCGGTGCGCAAGGACGTCGCGATGACAGGGGAAGTAACCCTGCGTGGCCGTGTGCTTGCGATTGGCGGTTTGAAAGAAAAACTTCTGGCGGCTTTGCGCGGCGGTGTGAAAATCGTCCTGATCCCGCAGGAAAATGAAAAAGATCTGGAAGAGATTCCGGACAACGTTAAACGTGGCATGAAAATCATTCCTGTTTCCCATGTTGACGAGGTTCTTCGTCATGCATTGGTCAATCCTTTGGTCCCGATTGAGTGGGAAGAAGAGGTGGACGATGTTGCTGTTAAATCCAAAGACGGCGAAGAATCGGAAATCGGTGGTGTGACTACGCACTGATTGACGTTAAAAACGTTCAAATTCCGGGGGAGATGGCTATGTCATCTCCCCTTTTCTGTGGATAACTTTGACCAAGAATCGACACAGGTGCAGACTGGTGTGGCTGTAAAGCCGAAAAAAATCAAAAAAACGCTCAAAACCGCAGAAAACTGCGTCTCTCGCATTGACGTGATGTTTGCGACCTGCTTACACTGCCCATGCAACAGGTTTGGGGCAAACCAAATTTCCTTATAACTCCGAACGTCCAACAAGGGGGCCAGGAAGTGAATAAAAACGATCTTATTGGAAGTGTAGCTGCTAAAGCTGATCTGTCCAAAGCCGACGCTGGTAAAGCCGTTGACGCTGTTTTCGATTCCATTACCGAATCACTCAAAGGCGGTGACGAAGTTCGTCTCGTCGGTTTCGGTACCTTCGCTGTCGCTGCTCGCGCGGCTTCAAAAGGTCGCAACCCGCGCACCGGTGAAGAAATCGATATTCCGGCATCGAAACAGCCTAAATTCAAGGCTGGCAAGGGTCTTAAGGACGCAGTCAACTAAGTTTGACGATGTTCTGAAAAAAAATGCCGGTGACAAGCGTCACCGGCATTGCTTTTTCAAAATAGCATGTTATGTTCCGCCCGCTTCCACAAAACGGGGCAACAAATTAAGGGTGATTAGCTCAGCTGGTTAGAGCATCTCGTTTACACCGAGAGGGTCGGGAGTTCGAATCTCTCATCACCCACCATTCTTGCAAAAGTCGGCCTTTGGCCGGCTTTTTGCGTTTTGGGGCATATTGTTTGTTTTGCGAATCCAGCATTTGTTTTTGGGCTGGCCTCGTATCACCTGCGGGGCGGTGATTAATCCCGGCGGTTGACGTGTTGCTGTGCGACAGGCAATCTTTTGCAAAATAATGCAGTCAGGAAACCACCAACAATGACGACGTCCTCTGAAACGCCTTTCAGCACGTTTGTGGCCACGGTCAGGGTTTTGGTTGCCGCAGCGCGGCATTTCACCCAAAGAGGGCTCTTGGTGGCGATAATCGCCCCCCTGATGCTGGTTGGCTGTTATCTGCCTGATGCATTCACCATTGATCTTAATGTCGATCAGAACGGCGATTACCGCCTTAGTTATCGTGGGCACTTGGTGCAGCCGACGATAACCGAGGGCTTGATGAATGGCTCGATCGATGAGGATGATGAGAAAAAGCGGGTTGAAATCGTGCTGGCGGATCTCAAACGCGATTCCGGTGTCAAACAGCTGACCTATCAGGGCAATGGTATTTTCAATATTGTCTATGAGCGACGCAGCAATATTATCCGCGATAAAAGCTATGTTTTTGTGCGCCGCAATTCACGAATCCTCGAAATGTTCTTTCGGGCAGAATCGAATACCGTTGAAATTCGCGGCGGTTTTGTCCCTGATCAGTATGAGGAGCGCCTGAACGCGCTTGGCTATCAGATGACCGGCAAGATCGAAATTCGGACAACGGCCGGCGTGCGCAGTCATAATGCGGCTGAGTTCCTGAATACAGGCGGTCAGAATCGATTGCGCTGGGAAATCAAATCGATCACCGACCCGGTTCCGAATGTCATCATCGGATAACCCCGGTGGTACGGTCGGGCAGAGGCCTTGTCCCTATGTCGCCAAATATGAAATCTGAACAAAAAAGGGACAGCAAGTTGCTGTCCCGTAATGGTTTTTGATGTTTGTGGGGTGATATCGTTAAAACACCATTTCGTCCTCGCCCCCGCCTTCGGAGATGACGATCTGTCCCTGTGCAGCCAGTTCCTTGGCCAGTTGGACAATCATCATTTGCGATTCTTCAACATCGGACAGGCGCACCGGACCTAACGCATCCATATCTTCGCGCATCATTTTGCCAGCGCGTTCGGACATGTTCTTGAAGAACAGTTCGCGCATCGCGTCGGTCGATCCCTTGAGAGCCAATGCAAGCTTGTCTTTCTCGACCTGACGCAGCAGCGTTTGAACGCCGTTGTTGTCGAGGCGAGCAAGGTCTTCGAAGGTGAACATAAGAGCCTTGATCTTTTCCGCAGAGTCGCGGTTGCGTTCCTCGAGTGCGGTAAGGAACCGATCCTGGCTTTGCCGGTCAAGGCTGTTGAAGATATCGGCCATAAGTTCGTGGTTGTCGCCACGTGACCCGCGCGCAAGGTTCGACATGAACTCGGTACGAAGTGTTTTTTCGATGTTGTCGAGTACTTCTTTCTGCACAGCCTCCATGCGCAACATACGCATGATAACCTCCATCGAGAAGTTTTCCGGCAACAGGGAAAGCACTGCGGCCGAGTGCCCGGGTTTCAGCTTTGAAAGCACAACGCCCACGGTTTGCGGGTATTCGTTTTTCAAATAGTTGGCGAGAACGGCTTCGTTCACGTTGTTGAGCTTGTCCCACATGGTGCGACCCGCGGGACCGCGAATCTCTTCCATGATGCCGTTTACGCGGTCCTCGTTGAGGACTTTGGACAACAATCGTTCGGTCGTATCGAACGAGCCAACGAGCGAACCAGTTGATGATAGCTGATCTGCAAATTCGACAAACAGGCGTTCGACGACATTGGATCCGATGGTACCAAGGCTCGACATCGTCTGGGAAATCTCTTTGATTTCCTCGTCATCCATCATGCTGAACATTTTGGTGGCGTGTTCTTCACCAAGTGCCAACATCAGAATCGCGGCTTTTTCCGGGCCTGCCAGCGATCTGTATTCCTCTTTTACGCGCCCCACTGGTGATCTTCTCCGTCACTTGCGTTTATTCGCTTGCGCAAAACTGTCTGTTCGATTGCGCCAGAGAATATAATCTATTTATCAACAATTCTATAAAAGCCGACACGATGATGCAAAGGTAACCGGCGAATCCTATGTCGGAAGTTGTTGGAAACAAGATATTTGTCCGAAACTTGGGGGCTGTGATGCACTTCACTGGGCGAGGAACGCGCGCCCAATTGACGAGAAGGTTGAAAACGCTTGTATCAGCTTGACTTGCCATAGGTGCTGGTCTAACAAAGGCGCGCTAAATGCTGGTCATTTGGGGGCGTAGCTCAGTTGGTTAGAGCGCCGGCCTGTCACGCCGGAGGTCGCGGGTTCAAGTCCCGTCGCTCCCGCCATGATCATGCAGTCTGTTGTCTTACTTTGGACGTTTCGCCCTTTCCGCGATCATTTTTTCATGTGTTGCTGGTTTGCTTCGCAAGAAAAGGCCTTGATCATGGGCTGCTGCGCCCCGATATCGGACAACAGGGATTGGCAAAAAGATTAGGAAGTTTCCGGCCTTAGGCGGTGTTAAAACGGCTTGCGGGGCTGGAACTTGTGCGGTGCATACGTTATGGTGCGCCGTTATGGACCAGGTGGGGACCTGGTCGGGTCAAAAGAGGCCTGTTCTTGAGAGGTCAGTAGAGATGCAAGAGCTTCTTTCGGAATATCTTCCGATCCTGATTTTCATTGGGATCGCCGTCGGACTCTCGGCGGTAATCGTCATCGCGTCGCTGGTTTTGGCCAAGCAGGCCCCTGATGTTGAAAAACTGTCCGCATACGAATGCGGTTTTGCGCCGTTCGAGGATGCGCGCATCAAGTTCGACGTCCGGTTCTATTTGGTCGCAATCTTGTTCATCATTTTCGATCTGGAAGTTGCGTTCCTGTTTCCATGGGCTGTGACCCTTGGTGACATTGGCCACTTCGGGTTCTTCTCTATGGTGATTTTCCTGGCTGTGCTGACGGTCGGATTTGTCTACGAATGGAAGAAGGGAGCTTTGGAATGGGAGTGAGCACCAATACAGGCGCCCCCCTGGTGCCCGGTCAGGATCAGGATGTTCTGCTTAAGGGGGTGTTTGACGAGATGAATGACAAGGGCTTTGTCCTTGCCAATCTCGATAAACTCGCAAGCTGGGCGAGCACCGGTTCTTTGTGGCCGATGACGTTTGGTCTGGCCTGTTGTGCAGTGGAAATGATGCATGCTGCGGCGTCGCGCTATGATCTGGACCGTTACGGTTTGGTGTTCCGGCCGAGTCCGCGTCAGTCTGACGTGATGATTGTTGCCGGTACGCTGACCAACAAGATGGCGCCGGCGCTGCGCAAGGTCTACGACCAGATGGCCGAACCGCGCTGGGTGATCTCTATGGGGTCCTGCGCAAATGGCGGCGGCTACTATCATTATTCCTATTCGGTGGTGCGCGGTTGTGATCGCGTTGTTCCGGTGGATATATATGTTCCGGGGTGCCCGCCGACAGCCGAAGCGCTGATCTACGGTATTTTGCAGTTGCAAAAGAAAATCCGCCGTACCGGTGTCCTGACACGCTGATCCTTAATAGGGGGCTTGCATGAGCGAAGTGCTCAGCGATAACGGCGCCGCGCTAAAAGATCTTAAAGATCTTGTGGTGTCCCAGTTTTCCGATAACGTTCTGGAAACCCAGTATCGTTATGGCGAACTGTCCATCGTGGTTAAACGCGATGCTATTCTTAAAGTTCTGACTTTCCTCCGCGATGATGCGGGCTGCTTGTTCAAGCAGCTTATCGATATTTGCGGTGTTGATTATCCCGAACGCGCCGAGCGTTTTGACGTCGTTTACCATCTGCTCTCGCTCAAGCATAATCTGCGTGTGCGTGTAAAGGTTCACACCGACGAAGATACCCCGGTGCCAAGTACCGTTTCCCTCTTCAGCGCCGCCAATTGGTTTGAGCGCGAGGCATGGGATCTTTACGGCATTTTCTTTGATAATCATCCCGATCCACGCCGTATCCTGACGGACTATGGTTTTGAAGGACATCCGCTTCGCAAGGATTTCCCGCTGACCGGTTATGTCGAGGTTCGCTATGATGACGAGCAAAAGCGCGTTGTCTATGAACCGGTGAAGCTGGTGCAGGATTTCCGTAACTTTGATTTCGAAAGCCCATGGGAAGGCATCCAGCATGTCTTGCCGGGTGACGAAAAGGCGGAGGACAAAGTCTGATGTCCGAGCAAAAAATCAAAAACATGACCATGAACTTCGGCCCGCAGCACCCTGCGGCGCACGGTGTTTTGCGTCTGGTTCTTGAAATGGATGGCGAAGTTATTGAACGCGCCGATCCGCATATTGGTCTGCTGCACCGTGGTACGGAAAAGCTGATCGAATATAAAAACTATATTCAGGCGACCCCGTATTTCGACCGCCTCGACTATGTCGCACCAATGAACCAGGAACATGCTTATTGCCTGGCCATTGAAAAGCTGATGGGTGTCGAAGTGCCGAAACGTGCCCAATATATCCGCGTTCTGTATGCGGAAATGGGTCGTATTCTGAACCATCTTCTTAACCTGACGGCATTTGCACTCGACGTTGGTGCGATGACCCCGCTTTTGTGGGGCTTCGAGGAACGCGAAAAGCTCATGGAATTCTATGAGCGTGCATGTGGTGCGCGTCTTCATGCCAATTATTTCCGTCCGGGGGGCGTTGCTGCCGATCTTCCGGCGGGGCTTTTGGCTGATATTGATGCCTGGTGTGATCAGTTTCCGAAATTCGTCAATGATTTCGACCGTGTTCTGACCGGCAACCGTATCTTCAAACAGCGAACCGTTGATATCGGAACCGTTTCGGCCGAAGAAGCCCTTGATTGGGGCTTTACCGGTCCGAACATCCGGGCATCGGGTATGGCATGGGATCTGCGCAAGTCGCAGCCTTACGACTCCTACGAAGAATTCGATTTCGACATTCCAATTGGCAAAAATGGCGACTGCTATGATCGCTTCCTGGTGCGTTTCGAAGAAATGAACCAGTCGCTTAAGATCATGAAGCAGGCGATCAAGGAAATGCCGGATGGTGCCGTGATCGTTGAAAACAACAAGGTGGCTCCGCCGTCGCGTTCCGATATGAAACGCTCGATGGAAGCCCTGATCCATCACTTCAAACTCTTTACCGAAGGTTTCCACGTTCCGGCAGGTGAATGCTATGCCGCGGTCGAGGCACCAAAGGGTGAGTTTGGCGTGTATCTCGTTTCGGATGGCTCGAACCGTCCGTATCGCTGCAAAATTCGCGCACCCGGGTTCCCGCACCTTCAGGGCCTCGACTTCATGTCCAAAGGTCACATGCTGGCCGATGTCGTTGCCAATATCGGGTCGCTTGATATCGTTTTCGGTGAGATTGACCGATGAGCCATTTAAGAAGACCAGCTCCGAGAGAGCTTCAGCCTATCAGCTTCGCGTTTTCCCCGGAAAACATGGAGAAGGCGAAAAAGATTATCGCCAAGTATCCGGAAGGCCGCCAGCAAAGTGCGGTCATGCCGCTGCTTGATCTGGCACAGCGTCAGACCGAAGGTAACTGGGTTCCGACCGTCGCAATGGATTACATTGCCGATATGCTCGAAATGCCAGCCATTCGTGTCTACGAGGTGGCGACCTTCTATACGATGTATAATCTTGCCCCCGTGGGTAAGAACTTCATCCAGGTCTGCACCACGACGCCGTGCTGGCTTCGCGGTTCGGCCGATGTCGTCAAGACCTGCAAGCAGGAACTTGGCATTGATATTGGTGAAACCACGGAAGACGGCAAGTTCACTTTGATCGAAGTTGAATGCCTTGGGGCGTGCGTTAACGCACCGATGATGCAAGTCAACGACGATTTTTATGAAGACTTGAACGCCGATACCACCAAATCGATCCTTGAAGCCCTGAAAAAGGGTGAAAAGCCAAAAGCCGGTCCGCAGATCGGCCGTAAAGGCTGTGAACCGATTGAGGGTCCCAAGGTTCTGAAAGCATTTTGTGGCTGTGGCGCTGCCGACCAGTCTGCTGATGCAAGCGAAGGGGAAGCCTGAGATGCTACAGGACAAGGATCGTATCTTTACCAACCTGTATGGTTTTCAGGACTTCGGTCTTAAAGCTGCACAGGCACGTGGCAACTGGGACGGCACCAAGGCCCTGATCGACAAAGGGCGCGACTGGATCATCAGCGAGATGAAATCATCCGGTCTGCGTGGTCGCGGGGGCGCAGGCTTCCCGACAGGCTTGAAATGGTCGTTCATGCCCAAGGAATCTGATGGTCGTCCGAGCTACCTTGTGGTGAATGCCGACGAGGGCGAGCCGGGCACCTGTAAAGACCGCGAGATCATGCGTAATGATCCGCATACCCTGATTGAAGGGTGTCTTCTGGCGGCTTTCGCGATGAATGCTCATGCCGGGTATATTTATATCCGCGGTGAATTTTATCACGAAGCATCAAACCTGCAGCTTGCAATTGATCAGGCCTACGAAGCCGGACTTCTTGGCAAGAATGCCTGTGGTTCGGGCTGGGACTTTGATCTTTACGTGCATCTTGGTGCCGGTGCTTACATCTGTGGCGAAGAAACCGCCCTGATCGAAAGCCTTGAAGGTAAAAAAGGTCAGCCGCGTCTTAAGCCGCCATTTCCGGCGAATGCCGGTCTGTATGGTTGCCCGACGACGGTAAACAACGTCGAATCGATTGCTGTGGTGCCGGAAATCCTGCGTCGTGGCGGGGCATGGTTCACCGGTTTTGGCCGTGAAAACAACCATGGCACCAAACTGTTTGCGATTTCGGGTCATGTTAATCAGCCTTGCACCGTGGAAGAATCCATGAGCATCCCGCTGCGTGAACTGATCGAAAAGCATTGCGGCGGCGTTCGTGGCGGCTGGGACAACCTTTTGGCTGTGATTCCCGGCGGTTCTTCGGTTCCGTTGATGACCAAAGATATTTGCGACGACGTGCTGATGGATTTCGATGCCCTGCGTGCAGTGGGATCGGGGCTTGGCACGGCGGCTGTGATCGTGATGGATAAATCCACTGATATTGTCTATGCGATTGCGCGTTTGTCTGAATTCTACAAACATGAAAGCTGTGGTCAGTGCACGCCGTGCCGTGAAGGTACTGGTTGGATGGCGCGTATTATGTCGCGTATGGTCCGCGGCGAGGCTACGCTTGATGAAATTGATCTGTTGTGGGATGTGACCAAGCAGGTTGAAGGCCACACCATTTGTGCGCTTGGCGATGCTGCTGCATGGCCAATCCAGGGTTTGATCCGTCACTTCCGTCCCGAAATGGAACGTCGGATCAAAGAATATCGCGCACGGATTGCGGCCTGAGAGAGACCTGTTGAGAGGGATTGAGACATGCCGAAACTGACAGTTGACGGTATAGAAGTTGAAGTAGAAGCCGGGGCGACAGTCCTTCAGGCCTGTGAAGAGGCGGGGAAAGAAATCCCGCGTTTCTGCTATCACGAACGCCTGTCAATCGCTGGCAACTGCCGTATGTGTCTGGTTGAAATGGAACGCGCACCGAAACCGGTCGCATCCTGTGCCATGCCTGCGGCAGATGGAATGGTGATCAAGACGGATTCTGATCTGGTCAAGAAAGCACGTACTGGCGTGATGGAATTCTTGTTGATCAACCATCCGCTGGATTGCCCGATCTGTGACCAGGGTGGTGAATGTGACCTTCAGGACCAGGCGATGGCCTATGGTTGTGGTTCATCGCGTTACGCCGAGAAAAAGCGTGCGGTTAAAGACAAAGAACTTGGCCCGATCGTGAAAACGATCATGACGCGTTGCATTCACTGTACGCGCTGCGTTCGTTTCTCCGAGGAAGTCGCCGGTGTCGGCACCATGGGGGCTGTTTACCGTGGCGAAGACACCGAGGTTGGACCCTATATCGAAGCATCGATCAATTCCGAACTATCCGGTAACCTGATCGATCTTTGTCCGGTTGGCGCCCTGACGTCCAAGCCTTATGCGTTTACCGCCCGTCCTTGGGAACTGAAAAAGACCGACAGCATTGATGTGATGGATGCGGTTGGTTCGAATATCCGTGTCGATTCACGTGGTTCCGAAGTTCTGCGTGTTCTGCCGCGCACCAATGACGACGTAAACGAAGAATGGATTTCGGACAAAACCCGTTATGCCATTGATGGCCTGAAACGCCAGCGTCTTGACCGCCCGTATGTCCGTGTTGATGGCAAGCTTCAGGCTGTCAGTTGGGACGAGGCATTTGCGGCGATCAAGGCAAAGGTTTCCGGTCTTGACGGTAAAAAGATTGCTGCGATTGCCGGTGATACGGTCGATTGTGAATCAATGACTGCACTTAAGGATCTGATGGGCAAGCTTGGCTCGCCGAACCTTGATTGTCGTCAGGACGGTTCGAAAATCGGTGGTCCGCGTGCATCCTATATCTTTAACTCGACGATTTCAGGGATCGACGAAGCCGATGCCTGCTTGATCGTTGGGGCGAATATTCGTGCCGAAGCACCGATCATCAATTCGCGTTTGCGCAAACGCTGGCGTTCGACCACCGGTGATTTCAAGGTCGGCATCATTGGCGAAAGCTGGGATACGACATTCAAGCACGACTATCTTGGTGCCGGTGCCGAAACGCTTTCTGCCGTTCTTGATGGCAAAAGCGAGTTTGCCAAGGTTCTTGAAGCTGCCGAAAAGCCGATGATCATCATTGGCATGGGCGCATTGAACCGTGACGACAGTGATGCTGTTCTGGCAACCGCGCGTGCGATTGCTGACAAGTTCGGCATGGTTACGGGTGAATGGAACGGCTTTAACGTTCTGCATACTGCCGCATCGCGTGTTGGCGGTTTGGATCTGGGCTTTGTCCCGGGTGAGGGCGGTTTGGCAACCAATGACATTCTTGATGCTGCGGCAAAGGGCGATGTTGAAGTTGTCTATCTTCTTGGTGCCGATGAAATCGACATGTCGAAACTTGATAAGGCCTTTGTGGTTTATCAGGGGGCGATGGGCGATGCCGGGGCACAAGCTGCCGATGTAATCCTGCCGGGTGCGGCATACACCGAAAAGAACGGGACGTATGTCAATACCGAAGGCCGCGCACAGCAAGGCTGGCGCGCTGTTTTCCCGGTTGGCGAAGCCAAGGAAGACTGGGCCATTGTTCGTGCACTTTCGGGGGCACTTGGTCTGGTACTTCCTTATGACAGTCTTGATGCCGTGCGTTCGCGCATGGTTGAACTCAGCCCGGTTTTCGCCTCGCTGAATGCTGTTACCAAGGCTGACTGGGCCGATTTCGGCAAGGCAGGCGACATGAAGCCGGAAGGCTTCGCAACG
>TARA_R110000868_G_scaffold291803_2_pt1 | contig 13716 bp, 15 predicted proteins | sample TARA_R110000868 | Tara Oceans TARA_R110000868 (sample SAMEA4397489) | marine metagenome | biome: Polar Biome; feature: [SRF] surface water layer (ENVO:00010504); material: water (ENVO:00002006), including particulate matter (ENVO:01000060) such as... | depth 5 m | reverse complement strand
AATCCAACTGTATAACTGGTTGCTCTTGTTGATACATCTGTTATAGCTGAAACCAAATTTACAGCAGTATCTTCAGTATAGTTGTAACTGGTTGTTAAACTAAATTCGTCAGTCTGCACAGAGTTATTCAATGTAACTGTTACATTGGTTGCCTGTGCAATAGTGGCACCATCTTGCAACTTGCTTTGGTTGTAGTACAACAACAATGTTGTATTTGCATCGCCAGGTGGATTGAACTTGACATCCAACGCATTAATTTGTACTTTACTACCTGTATATGACCAATTAGCACCAGGTGCTTGATCAACACCGTCAACTGTAAACACTCCGTTAATACCACCTGATTGATTAAATCCAACTGTATAACTGGTTACACCAGTTGCTTGGTCAGTAATTTGAAATGCCAAATTTACAGCAGTATCTTCTGCATAGGTATAAATTGTTGTTAAACTATACTCTGGATGCACATTGCCAATAGTAACATCTGCATTGGCATAGAACAAATCTCCACCTGGAATAAATGCAGTACCATTGAATGTTGATCCAAAATTAAAGATTCTATTTAATGTAAAATTAGTAGTATAGTCGCCTCTTAGTTTGGCAGGTGCAGGATTTACTCCACCAATAGTAAGAAACTCACTTAGACTTGCTGCAGGACCGTAATTTCTATAGACGCCACTATTGACAATAGCATTGCCAATGTAATTCCAGTTCACGTCTGGCAATTCAAAGACTGCTACATCACTTTCAACAACACCAGATCTTAGAGTTTGTAATACAGTTGAATATGAACCTGTGTCCCAATTTGGTTGTATATAAGTGGGTGAGGCATCAAATGATGTATCTTCATTTAGAGTAAAGACTGAACTACCTCCAATACGCACTGGATTGCTGACTGAACCTGCCAATGTAAATTGTTGGTTGATTTGTAATGTACCATTACGAATCTGATTATAAGTTATTGTTATGCTGCTGCTAAGGTCGCCATAAGGGAAGAATAACAATTGTGTAAACAATGTGTTGACTTGATCTCTTGTATGGCTTTCGTATCTGTATTGATTCAGTAACGGATTCCAGTTCACAGGCGTAATAAAGTTTTCGCCAAGTCCAATTACACCAATTGGGCTGGATAATGTAAATGTAATTGTGTAAAGTGCCCCTGGTACGTCTTCTGGTATGTAAGGTGTTTGACTTGGGAACAACAATCCATATGTATTTGAAGTGTAGTTTCTTGTCAAATACATCTCTGCCATTTCTTCGTTGGTGGCACCAATTGTTATTGCTTGAGGGCTTGTTGTTGTTTGTAATCCACTAACTGGATTGGTCAATACCCACACAATGTTAAAGGATTGATCAAAATCAATAGCAGGCTCGTATACCATACTGATAAGAAAAGCATTGATAGCAGTTCGTGAACCAGATATTGTAAGCACACCCGCTGCCATAGTATAACTTAGGCCTGGGTCTATTGTCCCAGTTAACGCACCTGCAGTGATGTTACTCATAGTACCTACAAGTGTATATGTACTTTGGGGCTCTTCACTATCTACAATTTGAATTACATTTTCGCTTCCAAAGGTAGCGGGGGCATCTTCATCATACTCAATACCATTTGGTGTTAATGTATTCAATTCAAGTTGAGCAGTAACCGTTAATGTTACATTCCAACTCACAACATTGCCTTGCCCGCCATTGAATTCACCTACATAGGTAAACGATTGATCATAATCTCTACTAAGTGTGATAGTGGGAGATTTAACCAAACTCCAAATCAACAAGGTACTAACTCCAGTTAGTCTATAGATGTTTGGTTCTGGTTCAGTGGCTGTAACACCATCTGGTAGTGTAGGCCAAATCAATTGAGCAGATCCTGCTGCTGCTGTTAAATCAAATTCTAAGAATATTGTAGGTGGACCACTTACAATCTCAATTATCTCTACGCCAAGTTTGGCTGTATGGCTCTGTCCTTCTAATACAGTTTGAGTCTGTGGACCAAGATTTAATAATGAAATTGAATAGTCAGCTTCGTCTCCGTAGTCAATGTAATCCGTACTGAAGTTGTTGAGTTGTTCTAAACTATTCATTATATGTCCTTTATATCCGCGGATAATATGCCCGCACCGTATCTTGTATTAGTCATTTGATCAAACAATACATCACCTGGCAACGTCATTGAGTTGCTAATTTTGAAAGCCAAATCACCAATACCTGTTACACCTTTTTCTTGACTGTAGGTAACTTTAACAACAGCAAACAGTAGTTCACTCATCATCCACGCATCAGTCCAGTCTGGTACTATGTTATATGCATGTGGTACACTACCTGCATAACCCTCTGGTAAAGCACCAACTGTGCTGCCATTTTTATAACAATATATTTCAACCAAACCATCTAAACTTTTATTGATATTGCCTTCACGATCTATTACATGATCAATTATTTGACCACCTTCTTTGAATAGTATTTCTTGATCATTCCAATAGATATTGTTAAAGGTATAAGCACTGGCAGCACCTGTGCTCATTAAGTTGCCAGTGACTTCGCTTAAGACATATACAAAATACATTATCTTATTGTCTGCTGTCATTTTAACATCAATTAAATTACCACCAAACACTGCTGTGCCATACAACACTGGAATTTTGGCATTGCTATCAGCACTTAACTGTAAGCGAACACCCCTGTCCACTGGTGCTGTATATACAGCAGTTGTGCTGGTATTAGACGAGGGGCTGCTGGCAACTGCATCATTTGATTTATTAATTGAATTGAGTAATAGAGCCGCACCAGCTCCAGTCACAACTGAATTCAATAATGTATTGGAAGCACTATTTGACGACCCGCCAAACAAGAAGCCACTCACTTTGGAAACAAGACTATCTAAGAAGCTCATTATGATCCTTAAGAAGTAGTGCCTGGTGGGGCACCAAATTGAAAATTACTATTACTAATAGTTGGGACCCGTCCCATACTTACATCGCCTGGGAAGAACCTTTGTTCGTCATACGGATTAGTTCTACGGCCTGTTGTTTTTTTACTTAATATACTAATGACACTACTACAATTAAATGTAATAGTATGACTGGCAGTCTGAGTTTGAAAATCCCATTGCTCAGTCATTGAGTAGTTGCTTACAAAGCCTTTATATTTAATAGCAGGATTACCACCTATGTTTAATAGTTCACCTGTCTGTGGTTGGAAGAACGCACGGGTAACAAGTATACTGCTACCTTTGGGATTGTTGTACAATATCTCTGCAACGGAATTGGTTGGAATACCACTGATACCAACTAACAATTCATTTTCAGTTGCTTTGATCTCTGTTGTTGTTCCAGTCACACTAAGCAAACTACCAACATTGGTATATAGTTCTCCATTTATTGTATAACTGCGTCCCAAGTCCGTAAACTTCAACACATCATAACCTTGAATGTCTAATCTTACAAATAGAGCATTTTGTATGGCACGATAGCCAGATAGATTAACACTCATTACATTACCTCAGTAAACTTAAATGCACCATCCCACTGCACTTGATCTCTTGCCATTATAGTCCACTGTGGTAGTTCACTACATAACAATGTCCAAGTAACGCCTGGCCCAACCGTAACGGTGCCAGAACCTGTGGCATCCAGCACAGGACGATTTAATGTAGTAGATCCAGATACACCAGTAACTGAATAGATATGGCCTGTTCCTAACTGAACAATGTCACCTACGTCTAATGTATTGGCAAATGATACAACTCTGGTCCCTTGTGTCCAACTGCCTGATGTGCTGGTAACGCCAGTTAAACTAGGAGTAAGCCAACTGTTGTAGCCCGCATTATTAATTTGAATTAAATTTGGAGTAAAGCGATCTGCTTGATCAATGCCTTCAATATAAGGTCTTGCTTGTTGCCAGTTCATACCATCTGGCATCTTAACTTCAAATCTCCATATTTGTCCACCACGACTTGCTGTTCTGGTAATACCAGACCTTGTTGTTGTTTGTGCTACTATGGCACGACGATTGAAATTTATTGTGGCTGCGTTATCAAACACCCATTGAAATTGTGTACTCATTATCTTCTACCTCCAAAACTCTTACGGCCTTGTTCCGTAAGTTGATATAGTATTGCTGGATCTGATGCCAACAATTGCTGAAAGCTACGAGCATCAACAGCATTGATATTATAAATTACAGTTGTGCTACCACCACCACCACCTTGCCCTGAGCTGCCTTGGGCGTTTAGGTCTGAGTTGGGTGTAATATAACCTGATGTGCCTGGAGTAAACATCTCAGGTCCTTTTTCGCCAACTAAAATAGTTTTGCCACCCACTACTTGGCCACCATTGGCATAGCCAAACAGGCTCTTGCCCCAGTCCCATAGCTGGCCTACTACTTTGGTCACTGGAGCAACATATTCTGCTGCTTTGTTGACCAATGTACTAACTATGTTGCCGCCACCATCACCTGCCATTGAACTGGCTGCATTTCCTATACTTTTAGCAATGCCGCCCGCTCCACTGGATACATCATATACATACATTGGATTGGATGCACTAGCACCCTTTGCACCACCGCTACTCATACCAGTTAATCCTAATGCAGATCCAATTTTTCCAATGACACCATCACCACCTGATAGCTCATCCATTAATGTGGCAAAACTTTCTTTGATCTTGTTGCGTAATATTTCTTCTGCCAATGAAGCAAATAGGCTTTTCCATTCCAACTTGCCAGTCTTGACAAAGTTGACAATTATATCCTCCATGCCCTTCATTACATTATTGAATAAATTTGCGGATTGTGTAGAAGCATCACGGGCATTTTCTAGATATTCATTCCATGCTTTGCTTAACCCCGCCATACCAGTACGACCTTTATCGTATAGCTCTTGTTCTTTGTTGATTAGTTTACCTGTTGCGTCAATTGCCTCTTGACGATATGCCAATAGTTCAGCTTCTGTTAACTTACTATCACGCCTTATTTCTTCCTGACGAATAGCTTCTTCTGATATCTTTGCTTGTTGATATCTGATATCTGCATATTTCTTTTCTTGTGCTGTTAATCCAACGGTGGCGATTTCCTGTTGATAGTCTGATAATTTACTAAGCAAATCGCCTTCTCTTGAAAGCTGAAACAATCTTAGATTTTCTTTTTGTCTTAGACTCTCAAGCCCTTTAAGTGATACCCTTACTCGTTCTTCATCAACTCTGGCAAGCTCTTTGATCTTGATAATTTCTTTATCAATGATATCCCCAAGACCCATTTTTTTCTCGTCCGCACTCATTGCCATTTTGGCTTGAGTTAATTTAGCAAGTGCGGCTTGTGTTTTCCCAGCAATATCTGCTACGGCTGCTTGTGTATCAATCCACAGTTGAGTCCTGCCAAGGTCATCACCTTGTAATTTAATACTGTCAATTATTTGTTGATTAGCATCTTTATATGCTCTTGTTGATTCTTTCATGGTTGCTAATTTAGCATCCAACCCATTTTTTACTTCTCTTAAGTGAGCTGTCTCCTTTTCCAACTTTTCATTTTTCAGTCTGATTGCTTCTGCTTCTTTTGCTATTTCGTATGCTGATTTTTTTGTTGCATCTACTACATCACTTTGTATTCCTAATAAATCCTTTAAGCCACCCCATAAATTTTTAACTTTGGCAGTTACTGTATCAACTATCTTCCAGTCAAATGCAATATCAAGTGCGGTTCCTATAGCATAAGCTGCGGCTGCCACTGCGGCTGCCACTATCATGAATTTTCCAATTGCAAGTAATAAAACACCAAGTGCACTTGAAAGTCCAACTACTCCCGCACCCAACCACGCAAATCTTGTTCCTAATACACTAGACGCTACACCAAGGGGAATTATCCCCGCAAGTATTCCTTTCAGCGAACTTAGCAACCAGGTAAATGTTTTACTCAATGATGACGCGGCCACCCCTACTCCCGCTACGCCTGTTGTAAGACCAATTGTCGCTGACGCTCCTAGAGCGGCTGCACCTGTCCATAATGATATCACAGTGGTCAATAACTTAGTGGTAGTATACAATGTTCCCAGAGTTGTAATTAATACAAGTAACTTACTAATGAACCCGTCAATTTTTACTTGATCCAATTTAGAAAGCCATAATGCCATTGGCTCAATTGCTTTAAGAATACTCATTCTGACATTCTGAAATGTCACATCCAATTTGTCTTGTACTGCGGCGACTGCCTTGACACTTATTTCATATTTGGCAGCGGATACTACTGCGGCTTCGTATGAATCTGCTACACCTTTTGCACCAACTTGCTGATAACTTTTGCCTAATAACGTTGCGGCTACACTACTGCTCAGCGTGGCTTCTGTTAGTTTGCCCATCCCTTCTATTGTTTTACCTAATATATCCGTCGTACTTAATGTGGCTAAATCAGTTAACGTGACGCCAACGTCAGCAAAGGCTGCTTGTAGACCAATGCTGCCATCCGCTGCTTCTCCAATATTCTTTGAAAGTTTTAACAAGGCAGCTGAAGCAATTTCACTACTACCACCTGCTAATCCAACAACGTTAGTAAAAGCTACAATATTTTTAATTCCAATACCAGTAGTGTCTGATAAGTCTTGAACTTTATCAGCAAAGCTCACAACACTTTTAACTGCGGCTGCTATACTTAAAGCCGCAACAGCACCACCTAGTTTACTAAATGTATCACTGGTGGATTTTAATTTTGATTGTAGTCCATTTAATGCCGCAATGGCATTACTTGAATTTACATCTATTTTATATGTTGTAGTTGCCATCTTTTACTTTCCAAAGATTTGTTTTAGTTTTGCCTTAACCCATATTTCAAATGGGACGGTCATACCTTGCGGTGCCTGTTTACTCAGCCCTTCATCTAATCTTACTGCATAAGGATAATCAGCGTTTATCATTTGATTGCTTGTAAGATTAGTATGGCGACGAGCATTACCAGACCGTATAGGTGTCAGTGAGCGGAATTTATCTTCCGCATCCGTTGGATAATTTTGTAAGTCCTTGGCTTGTTTTTTAAGCAAAGGAGTTATTTGATCATTTGTAACTGACACATTTACGCTTATCATATTTTACTTTCCCTGGCACGCTGAATCATTTCCAACATTTGATCATTGGTCAATTTGGCAGCAGGCTTAGTATAAGTGCCACCTTTTTGTTCCGCTATCATTTTATCGTGTTGGTATCTTGCGTGTCTATTGTATATGTCTATCACACGCAAATCAAATGTGGTTGCGTGTTCAAGAGCATAGCTGGGTAAGCAATTATATCTATTGGCAAGGTTATCTAAAGACAATATCATTTGGATTTCTGGATTGTCAAAGTCTGGTTCCTCGCCTATAACTTTCCCAGGCCTTCAACGATCTTTTGAATTGCCCTGAGAAGTATTGGTGTTGGTAACATTGTATCTTTGGTGATTACTTGCTTACCTGTTTCGTCCATAATCATTAGCCGTACAATATCAATTAGACTACCTGGGTCTGCTTGATTAGCACTGGCTAATTTCATAAATGTTTCAAGTGGTTGACGATCCCATGTATGGAATTCAATTGGTTCGCCGTGTTCTTTGATTGTGTCAGCATCATCTAATGTGACTTTGATCAGTTGCGGTTTTGCCGCTAATTGTGATAATTTCATCTGTTAATCTTTCTTTCTGTTAATCAACTCATTCAACAAAGCAATTACGAAGCTCATTCTACCGTTTGCTTTTTTAATATCCGCTTCTGAACAACTAAGTTCATTGCGTGCCTTAGAGGCCTCTGCTAATAGACTATTCACTAGTTCACTATCAGTCTTTTTCTTTAAAACGTCCATTCTATATACCTTTTGTATTTATTATAGAAAAACAGGGTATCACTACCCTGTTTAACCATTTACTATATTAAGCTACAGTAATTGCACCATTGATGGTCAATGTAACGGGTGTTACCCATACAGGACTATCAGCGGATACAGTTGGTGACAAGCCTGTTACGAAGCCTGAACCACTTAATATTTTGTCGCCAATGTTGATTGTGAAACCAACTTCAGTTTTGTCTTTGCTCAAACCAAAGACACCTTTGTCATCAGCAGCTTCACCAACTCCTGTTCCAAAGAACAAGACTGAGTCAACTACGATGTTGGTGCTGATACTATTAGTAGCTGTAGTAGCCACTTGTAGTTTACTATCATTATTCAATTGTGTCCATGTGAACACATCATTGGAGTTACTGATAGTTACGTCTTGCAAACTGGGGATAACTAGATTCCCAACTTGCCCGTCTACTGTTAATGTCAGTACAGGTGGACTTGAGATTTCTCCAGCTGGTCCGCCTGGTGCTACGATATATGTTGCCATATCTTTTCCTTTTAATTACTTTTGGTTTCCGTGAAACGGAATACAAACTCTGTTAGCATTGTATCAGCTTCAAAGGTTGTGGTAATATCACATTCACGACTGACAACGCCAGTTATGCTTGCGGTATTCTTTACATCCCTTGTACCAGATACAACTGCATCATAGTTTGTTGGTTGTTGTTTTGCGTCGCAGACGACAAATGCATTAATGGTGGATGTCTTAGTAGTAAAGCCTGCCGCATCTAATGTATTAAAGAGATTGTTCTCTACAGAATCAGGCTCACTCACATAAAACACTTTGTAGTTCTTACGATACAACGGTGTTCCCGCTGCATCCCAAGGCAACTCACTTGATACACTGAATGTACCAAGTGTGAGTGCTGATATGCCGTCAATGATTGCTTGTCTCATCTTCGTCTCACTAGGTTATTGACAAACGGATACTTCTCATCTTCTGTTATGGTTCCATTATTAGTGAAATCATACCAGTCTCCAGAGACGATCAGTTCGTCATATAGTTCGCGAAATTTAGTATTGTAGAAACCTAACTTTTGCCTTTCAGCTGAATCAGGATTGCCAAAATCTGCCACTCGTGCCAGCAGATACTCAGAGAGTGCGTAATATACACAGAGGTCTGTGAAATCACCTTGGCGTGCTTTAACCTGGAATGGGTTAAGAGCAGGGACTTGAATACTTTGACCAATTGTTATTGTCGCTGCTGAACCAGCTTGGCGAATATAATAACTCTTCCACCAAGTGGAACTGCGTAGCATATCCAATATCTTAGTGGTTGAACGGATCAACGATTCTTCTACAACGTCTTGAGTCAAGCCTTCGTTCGCACTGAATAACCTGCTGTCCTTATTGACAACATCATCATAGTCAGCAAAACTATAAAATGTGGTTCCTTGTGAGATAAAAGCCATTTTCTTATCCGCCTATTAAAGTGATGTTGCGTATTTTAAGTAGCGACCGTATGCATCAATCAACAAACCTGTACCGTAATTAGCGGAACAAACGATGTTGTCACCCAAGTAAGTAGCGGCACGCTGTGTTTCAATAGCAATGTCACCAACCATACCAAGGCCAACTGCATCACGGTGGAATACTGCACCAGTGTATTGTCCTGGAGTAGCAGTCTCTGCTACATTGCTTGATTCGTAAACTGGGATACCAGCCAAACGACCAACATAGCCTTCAGCCATTGCTTGGTTAGCAAGAGCACTCACGCCATCAGCAACGAAAGGTGTATTACCAGCAGTAGTCAAAGCAGCCTTTAAGTCATATGCTTGTTCTGGATGAACAACACAAGAGATACCGTCCATGCTTAAACCTTGAGCCCGTAACCTAGCAACTGCGGCAAAGATAACAGCTGGGGTAACTTGTCCACTGTAGTCGCCTGTACCAGCGGCAAATGTAGCAAACAATGCAGTCATGTCTTGGTCCATTTTGCGAGCAACAGCTTCACCAAATAAACGACCTAAGTCCGCAACTACATTACTAGCAGCAGTTGTACGAGCCAAGTCTGTTAATAGTGTGCTGATACCAACTGTAGAAATAGTTAGTTGAGCTGTACCAGTAGATACATTAGTATTGTCAACTGCATTACCTTCAGTAACAGCAGTAGCGTTGACTTGTGGGTAGATTGGAACATTGACGTTCTTACCTTGTCCAGGTGCCAGAGTGTAGTTTTTAACGAGTCCACGCATGATTGAACGCTCGTTAGCGATGAACATTGCTTCCTGAATGATTTCAGGTAACAAGTCATTTAGTGTTGTTGTGGTTGTAGCCATTTTATTTTTCCTTTTATGTTAAACCGTTTGTCTTGCGGTGTTCCGCGTAGATCTTACGGTGATCTGGATTTTTCATGTCCAGGCTTTTAATATCCACCTTGTGTGGTGAACCTGCGGATACATTGGAACGACTATTAGTAGTGCTGGGGGTTGGTGCAACAAAGTGCGGATTGTCATTAAGGAAATTAGATACTAGATCTTCTACTCCCCACGCTTGGCCAGCATCGTTATAACGAACTGCACCATGTGTGTCAATTACTTCCACTTCACCTTCTTGATTCAACCTTACCTGTGACTTCAACAGAGCTTTAACTTGATCAGGATTAACTGAACGAAGCCTGGCTGCTGTATTAAGCAAAGGTACATCTACCTTGTATTCCTGTATTACACGGTCCCGCTTTAGAATCTCAGCGTCTTTTTTGGATGCTAAGTCTTGTAGGATCTTTTCAAATTCCCCACGCTTGACTTGCTCCTCTTGTTGCTTACGCTCGTAGTCGCCTTTGATTTTGCGTAGCTCTTCAACATCACCTAAGTCTTCATAAGGCTTGGATGCCTTTTTAGCGACTACAGATTTCATTTTGGCCATCGCATTGTCAAACTCTTCTTGAGTATAAACACGCTGTTCATGTACGGATTCCTGACTTGATTGTGGCGAAGTGTCAGTTACTTCATTAGCTGCCAATGATTCAGAGTTCATTGTATTCTCTACCTACCTTTCGTAGTTGTGGTTTGTTATTTACCTGCATTATTTGCATGGCATATTACTTCTTTGGTGGACGCTTTTTATAAGCCATTATACCCATCCAGCCTTTTCTAATTGATCATGTTGCTCCGCACTAGTGACGTCAACACTGTCACCGCTTACGGGATCTGTCATCATATGTAATTGATACTGTGGTGGAGGTGTAGCCACTGGCATTAAGTTCATTGCCAAAATCTCTTCTGGCTCTTCATCTAACAACTCCAATAACTTGTAGTCAATCACTGCTAATACAGCAGGGTTAGTTGCGGCTGCTTTGGCTGCACCTAATTGAGCAACTTCACGTCCAGTATCACGAATGTTAAACGATCCAGGATACTCAATTGTTCCAGACCATTCTATACCTTGATACTTACAATATAAATCCCATAACTGTTCTTCTGCCAACTCTAAGTTGTCTGCCTTCTCACTGAGCTTGGCATTGAGCAATTGAAATTCTGTTTCCATAGCAATACCACTTAGGGTTGCTATCTCTGTGGCACGAACACTACCTGTGTTGGCCATACGGTCAATCATCTTGACACGGTTGTTGATTGATTCATATATCAAATTGACTGGTGTAGCATCAGCATTTAACATATAAGGTTTTAATCCTGGGTCTGAGTTCTCACCCATAAGGATCATTGCTCCAGCTCCTGCTCCTACCTGTGTGTCTGGTGTCACAACAAGACTTGGATGTCCTTCTAAGCGAACACTTTGTTCTACTTCACTTAGTTCATTGTAGATGGCACGCTGTTGATCAGCGATGTCTGTGATATCACTAATGCCTTGTCCACGCACTTGACTGCGTTCATTGTACACTAATACTGCTGGGATGTTTCCTAATTCATTTACTTCTTCACGGACCAGCTCCGCTTCTTTCTTCTCATCATTGCTGATCCAAGTACGGATAGTTTCTTTTGTCCATTCCCGTATAGTAGTCTCACTACCATTGACATCCTCAATGTATTTGAAGTAAATTAGTTCGTAACGGCCATTGGGCAAGCGAGCCCATTCCCAATTGGTAACAACCATTGGGGTTAGTAAGTTTACATAAGGTCTAACGCCTTGTGCTTGTTGATCGCTTAGTGTATTTGCTTCTACACTGGGTTGGGTCATTAAGGTCCAGCAATGTCCAAACACACTGGCCCATGTTGATACTTCCTTCATAAAGCTGTTGAAACTGCGTCCATCTAAGTCAGCATCGTATAGGAAGTCTTCCAATGTAAATGATTCTGGTAATGTACCATATTCACGCTTGGGTGCTTCACGGAACAAGAAGCTGATATAAACTGATATCACTGAGCGACAATGATTATCAAGAGGTGTGCTGCGAAGTCTTGCTTGATACTCTCCATCTGTTTCTAAGCTGTACTTGACCAAGTGATTACCAGAACGATATTCATCGCCGCCTAGGTAACTGTCCAGTAAGAATTGCCAACGGGCTTTATTGCGTTGAAACTCTATGTTAGTAGTACCTACATAGTTGTAAGCGTCTATTAGTGTTTGATTTGCCATTTAATTAATCCTATGTGACCAGCGTTGTGCTGGCATTGGTTTTACATCTCGCTTAACTGGCCAAATGTAAGCAACCATATATCTAAGAGCATCGCTCATATGATCGTATCCAGAGTCTTTATCTGGAATGCTTGTACCTTCTTTATAAGCATGCCTCTCTAAACTTTCTATTGTATGTTTGCATTTGGGATCAATCAAGAGATTTCTCACGCCATTAGCGTCACATAGTTTACTATTTACCGCATTGATACCATCTCTAACGGGATCGTGGCTTAGCGGAGCTTTAACAACGAATCCAGCGTTCTGTAGTATGGAAAGGTCTGTCATTCCACCAGCGGATGTTTTGCGTTGTCTTGATGCTGGGTCTGGATACACTTGGATCTTACTGGTTGGATATCTTGATTTGATTTCTTGCACCATCTCCTGTGTATTGCTGCTGAACATTCTTATTTCATCTACTATGTGTAGTCTTTCCCCTTGCCTTACACCTATACTGGCACTCATTGGATCAATGTTAAAGTCCATACCAATGTAGATTATATCTGGCTTATCAACCTTTAAGGGTATTATATTGGAACGATCAAAAGCGTAAAAGATACGACCAGAGAAGCTTTCAAATGTTGCTTCATACTCTTGACGGAAGGTGCGTTCGTCCATTTCAGATCGTGCGGATTGTACTTCTTCCTCGCTGACACGCCCACCATCCAATGTGGTAAACTGCCAACTATGCCAAGTCTCGTGTTCCAAGCTGCGATCAAAGATATCCTTGCTCCAGTTGCCTGTACCTTTAGGAGTGCCAATGAATAGTGCATGGCCTTCTTTATCACTTAGTGTAGGTCGTACTGCTGTCCATACATCTGGATCCATATCAGCGAACTCATCAAACACACAGAAGTCTACACTGAATCCACGCATACGGTCGTAAGCATCAGCTGATCTGATTGCTATTTCGCTGCCGTTTCTAAGACTTAGTGTAAGTTCTGATTCGTTGATCTTACTAATCCAATTGAGTTGTTGTAAGCGTTCTTTTAGTTCTTCCCACACAATGCCTTTACCTTGACTGCGTGTAGGTGCTATAAACCAGCAACGACGATTAGGGAATCGTGCGAACTTGGCTAACTCACGCATGGCCAAGTATGTTTTACCAAATCGTCTACCGCAAATTGCTACACGGAATCTACTTTGTGAGTCTGCTATTTCTCTCTGTGCCACGCTTAAGGGCATTTACTTGTCGTCCCATGGAAGGACAACTGATTCACCTGAGCTCAATGGACTATCTGTTTGACCCAGTATGTTCTTACCAAGCCATATCAGCATGGTAGGATTTCCT
>TARA_R110000868_G_scaffold325218_1_pt1 | contig 13721 bp, 12 predicted proteins | sample TARA_R110000868 | Tara Oceans TARA_R110000868 (sample SAMEA4397489) | marine metagenome | biome: Polar Biome; feature: [SRF] surface water layer (ENVO:00010504); material: water (ENVO:00002006), including particulate matter (ENVO:01000060) such as... | depth 5 m | reverse complement strand
AAGACTCACCATCACTAGCGGTGGCAATGTGGGTATTGGAACTACACCTAGTGGGTTTGAAACAAGTGGGTATTCTCTTAGATTAAATGGTGGCGGTCAAACATATGTTGCATTTAATAATTCAACACACACAACCCAAGTGACTGGGGGATTTGTTATTGGAAATGACAGTGGTAGTGCCAATATTATTCAAAGAGAAAATCAACCGATATATTTTTATACTCATAACGAACTACGCCTAATCATCTCATCGGGGGGTGCTGTTACACAAAGTATGGACAGTACCACAAGTTTGAGTCATTTGTGGTCACAAGGTGTTCCATTACAAAATACATGGTACACCGTTTACACATATTCTACATATGATTCTGTTTGTTTTTTTGCTATGGTTAGTTTTGAAAATGATAACGGTGATGGAGCCAATAAATCAGCTATGTTTGCTACAAGCTCTGCTCCGGCTTATGGAGCCGGGTTTAGTGTAGAACAAGTATCTGGTAGTACCGGTCTTGAAGCACAAAGAGATGGTAATTCTTTTCAAGTGAGACAAACCTCATTCAGTGGAGTTAGCGGTACAAGATTAAATGTAAGATTTATAACAATAAATTAAATAAATGGCATTAACTAAAATAACATCTAGAATTGAAACACTAGAAGGATAAAAATTATTTTATTACTTTTACACTAAATTAAATTAAATCAAATGGAAAAAAATACTTATAAAATCTCAGAATTAAATGCTGTATTAAATCTAATCAGCAAATGTCAAAATGATAAGGACTTAAAAAATCCCTCTACAGTGCTTTTTGGTATTAGGATATTTAAGAAAATAGAATTAATCCTAAAGAACTATAGCGAAGAACAAAAGGAAATCTTTAAAAAATTTGATGTTATTGAAAGTCAAGTTGAAGGTCAAGCTTCTTTTGATTGGTCAGAAAATCCAAATAAAGACATAATTACTGCCTCAATAAATGAATTGATGAATACAGAACATCATGTTGAAGGCTTTAATAAGGTAGATGAGGAAGACTTTATAATATATACAAGAGGATTAGACAATCAATCTATTATCTTCTTATATGATTATTTAGTCAAAAATGATTAATAATGGATATTCGTAAAATCTCCATAGGACCTGATTACAAGGGAGGTGCTATGCACTATATTGTAGGTCAAAGGGTTCTTGGAGATAGTAACGAAATTCATCTTATTAAGCTTGATCCACAAAAACAATCCATTAAAATATATATTATAAACAACAAATCAGAGGTTGTTCTTTGGAAAGAGTTTAATTCTACAATCCCTATTTCAATTGAATATAATATAAACATTTAATGAAATCTCCATTCTATTTTATAGCAAAGCCTATAAATGGGAAAAGATATGACAATACAAAATCCATTGGTGGTATTGACTTTATTATAAGTACCTCAGAGGAAGATCATAAATTCTCAAATAGGTTTGCAGAAGTATTTGAACTTCCATTAGGATATAATGGTCCTATAGAAGTTGGTGACACCCTTTTAGTGCATCATAATGTATTTAAATATTACAATGATGTAAGGGGAAGGCAAAAAAGTGGAAAAAGCTTCTTTAAAGATGATCTATTCTTTATAGAAACAGATCAATTCTTTATGTATAAGAAAGGCTCTACATGGAATGCTTATGATAAATATTGTTTTGTAAAGCCTATTCCTGCTACTGAAAGTTATATTAAAAAGCCTTTTACCAATGAACCCCTAATTGGGTTGATGAAGTATCCAAATCAATATTTAATTGATCAAGGGATAAATAAAGGCGATATGGTATGCTTCTCACCCGATAGTGAATATGAGTTTACAGTTGATGAAGAGAAATTATACAGAATGTATGATCATCAAATAACAATGAAATTATGAACTTAATAACATTTGATAATGTCCTTAAAAACCCTTACAATTACATATGTGACATATTCCGCAATGAGTTTGAAGACATTGCAGATGGAAATAACATTTTCAGGAATATACAGCTTCGAGACTCCAACGATGAGTTTTCCCAATATCTCTCCAACATATATACTGATTACAAAGTAGATTTAAACTTTATTAGGAAATCTCCTTTTAATCAAGAAGAACCAAACTTTATCCATACCGATGAAATGATGGGAGATATTACTTGTATACTGTATCTAAACTACAATCATCCCGATGATGATGGCACAACTATTTACGATGAAAATGAATTACCTTTATTAAAAATGTACTCTAAATACAATCGTATGATAGCTTTTGACTCACAAGTTCCACATTCAAGGAATATTTTTAAGAACTTTGGTGAAGATCAAAATGCTAGATTAATACAAGTTGCTTTTTTAAAAAAAGAATAATGAGAAATAGTAAAGAAATTAAATTTCAAATAATTGAAGCAGGTCACAAAGCTGTTATAGAACTAATAAAGGTTGCTGAAGAAAAAATATTAACAGGAGGAGAAGATGATGTAAGTGCTGACAGATTAAAAAATGCTGCAGCAACAAAGAAATTAGCAATATTTGATGCTTTTGAAATCTTAAATAGAATTGAAACAGAAAAAGAAACGCTTGATTACATTGATCGTGGAATAAATAAAACAGACACAAAACAAGGATTTGCAGAACGAAGATCAAAATAATTTATATAAGATTCTTAAAGATCAGATACCATCTAATGTTATCTCAAATAAAAATAAAGTTCGATCTTGGACTTATGGATATAATGAGAAGTATAATGTTATTGTTATTTCAAAAACAGGACAAATAGGTGAGGTAGTAAGTATCCAAGGATTAATAATTGCTTTGCCATTGACTCCAATAAAGTGTCCTCAAAGACACTTAAATAAAAAAGAACAATATTGGGAACGAAAAGAAATCCCTCGTGAATTATCAAAAATACCGTCTATTTTTCAATGGAATGAAATGCCAAAGGAATTTAAGGATCGTTGGGTTGATTATGTAGAACAAGAATTTGATTATAGAGAACAAGGATATTGGTTTGCAAACAAAGGAGTGCCTACCTATATTACAGGATCACATTATATGTACCTTCAATGGTCAACTATTGATGTAGGTTATCCTGATTTTAGAGAAGCAAACAGAATATTTTGGATATTTTGGGAGGCTTGTCGTGCTGATTCAAGATCATTTGGATTAGATTATTTAAAAATAAGAAGATCAGGATTCTCATTTATGGCATCATCAGAATGCATAAACGTAGGTACGCTTGCTCGTGACTCACGTATAGGTATTTTATCTAAAACAGGTCCTGATGCAAAAAAAATGTTTACAGATAAGGTCGTTCCAATAAATACTAGACTTCCATTTTTCTTTAAACCCGTGATGGATGGAATGGATAAGCCAAAAACTGAATTAGCTTTTAGGATACCTGCATCTAAGATTACAAAGAAAAATATGTATGAGGTAGATCAAAATCTAATGGAAGGATTAGATACTACAATAGATTGGAAAAATACAGACGACAACTCATACGATGGAGAAAAACTATTATTCTTGGCTCATGATGAAAGCGGAAAATGGACAAAACCTGTAAATATTAAAGAAAATTGGCGTGTAACAAAAACTTGTCTTCGATTAGGTAGTAAAATCATAGGTAAATGTATGATGGGGTCTACATCTAATGCTTTATCCAAGGGAGGTCAAAACTTTAAAGATATTTATGAAGATTCAAATATAAAAAAAAGAAACGCTAACGGTCAGACAAAAAGTGGTCTTTATTCTTTATTTATTCCAATGGAATGGAATATGGAGGGATTTATTGATATATATGGATATCCCGTGCTTCGCAAGCCAACTGAACCTGTAATGGGGGTTGATGGAAATCTAATAAAAAACGGAGCAATAGACTATTGGGAGGCAGAAGTTGACTCTTTAAAAAACGATGCTGATGCTTTAAATGAATTTTACCGACAATTTCCACGGACAATTTCTCACGCATTTAGAGATGAAAGTAAACAATCAATATTTAATTTGACTAAAATCTATCAGCAAATTGATTATAACGACTCAATGATTAAAGATCACTACTTAACTAGAGGGTCTTTTTATTGGAAAGATGGAATAAAAGACACAAAAGTAATATGGAGTCCTGATCAAAGAGGAAGATTTAATATAAGTTGGGCACCTCCTCCTCATATGCAAAATAACGTTCATGTACGTAATGGGACTAAATATCCGGGTAATGAACATTTAGGATGTTTTGGATGTGATTCTTATGATATATCAGCGGTAGTAGGTGGGAGAGGTTCAAATGGTGCTTTGCATGGAATGACTAAATTCCACATGGATGATGCTCCTACAAATCAATTTTTCTTAGAATATGTAGCAAGACCTCAAACAGCAGAAATATTTTTTGAAGAAGTATTAATGGCTTGTATTTTCTATGGAATGCCTATATTAGTAGAAAATAATAAACCAAGGCTTCTATATCACATAAAAAATAGAGGTTATAGAGGGTTTTCAATAAATAGACCTGATAAACAAATGATAAAATTAACAAGAACTGAAAGAGAATTAGGGGGTATCCCTAACTCTTCAGAAGATGTTAAACAATCACACGCTTCGGCTATTGAATCGTATATTGAAAAACACATAGGGTTTGATTTAGAAGGAAAATATAGAGACCCTGAAGAAATGGGTACAATGCCCTTTACAAGAACACTTGAAGATTGGGCAAAATTTGATATTAATAATAGAACTAACTTTGATGCATCAATTAGTTCAGGATTGTGTATAATGGCAAATAACAAACATCTATATATGCCTGAAAAAAAAGAATCAAAATTAATTATTAACTTCGCTAAATATAAGAATGAAGGCACAATAAGTCAATTGATTAGATGAAAAATGTAACAATCGAAATAAACGCAGCATCCTTTCCAAGTCAGTTGACTTCTGATGCAGAAAAGGCATCTGATGCATTTGGTTTACAGGTAGGTCAAGCCATTCAATATGAATGGTTCAGAAAAGACGGAAGTAGCTGTAGATATTATAGTCAATGGAAAGATTTTAGAAGATTAAGATTATATGCTCGTGGTGAGCAATCTGTTGGAAAATATAAAAATGAATTAGCAGTTGACGGAGATTTATCTTATCTAAACCTAGATTGGACTCCTGTTCCTATTTTACCTAAATTTATTGACATTGTTGTTAATGGAATGTCTGATCGGTTATTTAGACCAAAAGCATACGCACAAGATGCTATGTCTCAGTCAAAGAGAAACAAGTATCAAGAAATGCTTGAAACTCAAATGGCAGGAAAGGAAGTTTTAACACAAATTCAAAACCTAACAGGAGTTGATCCGTTTATGATGGACCCTGATCAAATACCCGGATCAGATGATGAGCTGTCATTATATATGCAACTTAACTATAAACCTGCAATTGAGATTGCAGAAGAAGAAGCTATTAACACAATATTTGATGAAAATCATTACGATGATACTAGGAAAAGAATTAATTATGACACTACTGTTATCGGGATTGGTGTTGCTAAACACGAATTTTTACAAGGATCAGGAGTTAAAATTTCTTATGTTGATCCTGCTAATATAGTTTATAGCTATACTGAGGACCCATTTTTTAAAGATTGTTTCTATTGGGGAGAAATAAAAACTGTACCATTAACAGAGTTAATGAAAATTGATCCTGATTTAACAAAAGATGATTTACAGCAAGTAACTCAATACAGTCAAGGTTGGTATGATTATTATAATGTTGCACAATTTTACGAGAATAGCTTATTCTATCGTGATACTTGCACATTAATGTATTTTAATTATAAAACCACTAAGAAGGTGGTTTATAAAAAGAAAAAACTTGAAAATGGCTCTTCTCGTGTAATTGAGAAAGATGACACCTTTAATCCTCCTGTAGAAATGATGGAGGAAGGCAATTTTGAGAAAATAGAAAAAACAATAGACGTTTGGTATGAAGGCATCTTGGTTATGGGAACAAGTATGCTATTGCAGTGGAAGTTATCTGAGAATATGGTTCGACCTAAATCAGCATCTCAACACGCTTTACCAAATTATATAGCTTGTGCTCCTCGTATGTATAAGGGAGTAATTGAATCTTTATGTAGAAGAATGATACCTTTTGCTGATTTGATTCAAATAACTCACTTAAAACTACAACAAGTTATTGCAAGAACAGTCCCTGATGGTGTATTTATAGATGCAGATGGATTAAATGAAATTGATTTAGGTACAGGAAACGCATACAATCCCGAAGATGCTTTAAGATTATACTTTCAAACGGGTAGTGTAATTGGTAGAAGCTTTACTCAAGATGGTGACTTTAACAATGCAAGAGTACCAATTACTCAATTAACGTCCAATTCAGGCTCAGGGAAGACTCAAATGTTAATTACTAATATGAATCATTATATAGACATGATTCGTTCTGTAACGGGGCTTAATGAGGCTAGGGATGGATCTACTCCTGATCCAAGTGCATTAGTTGGTGTTCAGAAATTAGCTGCATTAAACTCAAATACAGCAACAAGACACATACTTGATTCTTCATTATACATTTATCGTACATTAGCGGAGGCTTTAACTTATAGAGTTGCTGATATTTTAGAGTATTCAGACTTTAAAGAAGAGTTTATTAATCAAATAGGAAAATACAATGTTTCTATTCTTAATGATATTAGTGATTTATATCTTTACGATTTTGGTATCTTTATAGAGGTTTCTCCTGATGAAGAGCAAAAAGCACAGCTTGAAGCTAATGTTCAAATGGCTTTATCTAAAGGCGATATTAATCTTGAAGATGCAATTGATATACGTGAGATTAGAAATCTAAAACTTGCAAATCAATTATTAAAATTAAAAAGGATTAAAAAGCAAGAAAGAGAAGAGCAGCAAGCTATGCAACAGCAAGCAATGATTTCTCAGCAACAATTAAAGTCTCAAGAATTAGCATCTCAAGTTACAATGCAAAAGATTCAAGCAGAAACCCAATCTAAAATGCAAATTAAACAAGCAGAAGTTGCTTTTGATATTCAAAAGATGGAAAAAGAGGCTGAAATGAAGTCTTATTTAATGCGTGAAGAATTTAATTATAATATGCAACTTCACGGAATAGAGTTAAATACGCTAAATGGTAGAGAAAAAACAAGGGAAGATGCTAAATCAAAAAGAATTAGTCAACAAAATACAGAACAATCTAAGTTAATTAATCAGAGAAAAAATAATTTACCGCCATTAAATTTTGAATCAAATGAGGATAGTTTAGATGGATTTGATTTAGCGGAATTTGAACCTCGTTAATTACTTAAAAAAAAAATATATAAATTTGTCTAAATTAAATCAAATCAAATGGAATTAAAAGTTAGATCATTGGAGGTAATTGAACCTAAAAGCGTTCAAGAAGTCGAAGAGACATTACTTGAAAAACACGATAAAAGTTTAGAAGAAGATATTTCTTCTGACCAAAAAGAGATTGTAGATGATGATTTTGTTGAAAATAACAACGAAATAGAATTAAAAGAAGAAGACGTTCTCTCATATATTGGTAAAAGATATAATAAGCAAATTAATTCATTTGATGAGTTAATGGCGGAAAGAAAAGATTCAGAAGAGTTACCTGAAGATGTAGCTGCTTATTTGAATTATAAAAAAGAAACAGGAAGAGGATTTGATGACTTTGTTAAGTTAAAGAAAGACTTTAACCAAATGGAGCCTGATGTTCTTTTAAAAGAATACTTAACCTCTACACAAGAGGCTCTCGATAGTGATGACATCGAGTCTTTAATGGATGATTACAGGTTTGATGAAGAACTTGATGATGAATCAACTATTAAAAAAGTAAAAATCGAAAAAAAGAAACTTATTGCAGAAGCAAAGAAATACTTTAATTCTCAAAAGGAAAAATACAAAATGCCCCTTGAGTCAAGTTCGGCATCCATTCCTAATGAGGAGAAAGAGAAATACGAAAGCTACAAGCAATATATACAACAGTCAAGGACGATAGAGGAGGAGAATAATCGTAAACGTCAATGGTTTGACCAAAAGACGAACGAAGTTTTTAGTGATGGGTTCAAAGGTTTTGAGTTCAATATTAATGACAGGAAATTTACATTTTCTCCCGGAGAGTCTACTGAGTTAAAAAAGAACCAATTAAATCCTCAAAACTTTATTAATAAGTTTTTGGATAAACAAGGTTTAATAAATGACGCAGTTGGTTATCATAAGTCTTTGTCTATAGCAATGCATTCAGATAAGTTTGCCAAGTTCTTTTATGAACAAGGGTTAGCCGATGCAACTGATAATGTTACTCGTAAAATGAAGAACATAAATATGTCAGAGCGTAAAGCACCTGAAATTGGTAAAACATCAGATGGAATGCAGGTGAAAGCTGTAAACCCTGATTCAGGACGAAGCCTGAAAATACGCAGTATAAAAAGAATGTAAAACTTTAAACTTTAAATAAAAATGGCAAGTCAATTATTAGCTTCGCCTACTTTTGCTCTGCAGCCTTCCGCAGAACAGGTGGCGTTACAAACAAATTATATTACTAACTTTAATTTCTTGAATCAGTATCTTCCTGATACTTATGAGAAGGAATTTGAAAGGTATGGTAATAGGACAATCGCATCATTCCTAAGAATGGTGGGAGCAGAAATGCCTTCAAACTCTGACCAAATCAAATGGGCAGAGCAAGGACGTTTGCATATTAAGTACACAGATTGTACTTCAGCAGCAGCAGCAGCAGCAACTACAGCAACTTTTACCGTTGCTGATGCAGGTGTGACTTACATTGCTATCCGTGTTGGACAGACTGTAATGATTCAAAACAATGCATCAGGTGTTTATAATAAAGCAATTGTAACAGCAGTTCCTTCGGCAACTACTTTTACTGTAGCTTTTTATGAGGCAGCAGGTCAAGCATTTGCTGTTTCAACTCAGTGTACTGTATTTATTTATGGTTCTGAATTTAAGAAAGGAACCAACGGAATGGTAGGTTCATTAGAGTCAGAAGATGATATCTATTCTAACAATCCTATTATCATTAAAGATAAATATGCGGTTAATGGTTCTGATATGGCTCAAATTGGTTGGGTTGAGGTGACAACTGAGAACGGTGCAACAGGTTATCTGTGGTATCTAAAATCAGAGCACGAGACTAGACTTAGGTTTGAGGATTACTTGGAAACTTCAATGATTGAAGCAGTTCCCGCAGAAACCGCAGGTGGAGCAAAAGTAGCAGGATTTATGGGTTCTGAAGGTATCTTCTACGTTGTTAACGCAAGAGGTAACGTATGGGGCGGAGGAACTCCAACAACCCTAGCTGATTGGGATTCTATTGTTTCTCGTTTAGATAAGCAAGGTGCTATCGAAGAGAATGTAGTATTTGTGAATCGTGGATTAAGCTTTGACATTGACAATATGTTAGCTCAATTAAATGGATATACCGCAGGCGGTGTTGGTCAGGCAGCCTCTTTTGGTTTGTTTGATAATGATGTTGATATGGCGTTAAATCTAGGTTTCACAGGATTCCGTAGAGGTTATGACTTTTACAAGTCTGATTGGAAATACTTGAATGATCCTACAATGAGAGGTGGATTGAGTGGAACTGCTGCTACAGCAACAGGTACTATTACAGGTTTAATGGTTCCCGCAGGTTCTACTTCAGTGTATGATCAAATAATGGGTAAAAACGCAAAGCGTCCATTCTTACACGTTCGTTATCGTGCTTCTGAAGCCGAAGACAGACGTTATAAGACTTGGATTACAGGTTCCGCAGGAGGTGCTGCAACAAGCGATTTAGATGCAATGGAGGTCAACTTCTTATCTGAGCGTTGTGTATGTACTTTAGGAGCAAACAACTTTGTATTATTCCGTTACGGTTAATTAACTTATGTTGGTGGTTAAGGGGGGGTGTCTTTAAGGACACTCCCTTTTATTAAATTAAATCAAATTAAATCTTAAAAAAATGTCAAAAAATATAAATACTTCTGTAGATAAAATTTACAGATTAAAAATAGGAAATCCGCTTTCATATACCTTAGCGTCAAGAAATCATCCTCGTTTCCCTTTAATGTGGTACGATGAGAAAAACAATGTTAACCGTGCTCTTCGATATTCAATTAATCAAAAGACACCATTTGAGGATGAACAAGATGGTACTGCAATTATTGAACCTGTAATCTTTGAAGATGGGTTTTTAAGAGTACCAAGAACAAATCCTGTATTACAGCAATTTTTACACTATCATCCTCTTAATGGAAATGTATTTGTTGAGGTTGACAAAGAAAAAGATGCAAGTGATGAAGTAGAAAGTTTGAATATTGAAATAGATGCTTTAGTAGAAGCTAAGGCACTTTCTCTTGATCAAATTGAGACATTAACTAGAGTATTATTTGGGAAAGACCCATCTATGACCTCTACTGCTGAATTGAAAAGAGACATTTTAGTTTTTGCTAAAAGAGACCCAAAGGAATTTTTAAATATATTAAATGATCCTGAATTAAAGTTTCAAGCAAAAATTCGATTGTTCTTTGAAAATAAATTGCTAATATTACGAAACCAAGATAAAGAAGTTTGGTATAATACCTCAAGTAATAAAAAGAAAATGTTGTCTGTCCCTTTTGGAGAAGAACCATATGATATGGTTGCCCACTTCTTGCAAAGTGACGAAGGTATTGATGCTTTAAAGATGTTAGAATCACTTTTATAGCATTAAATATTTAATTATTGATTGATTTATTAGAAGGTGGGCACTTATTGTGCCCTCTTTTATTTTATGTATATTTGTAATAAAAAAAACTAATGATAAACGGGGTAAGAAATACTGTATTATCTGTCTTAAACAAGAACAATTACGGATATATTTCCCCTTCTGACTTTAATTTATTTGCATTAAATGCTCAGATGGAAATATTTGAAGAGTATTTTAGCAGTTATAATAAAGTAATAAATGCTGAGAACGCACGTATGTCAGGTACTGATTATGCTGACATTGAAGCTCCAATTGCCGAGGTGATGGAATTTTTCATAAAAAAGAAACAATTATCTCAAGTAGCAGCAAGTACTAATGAATATTATCTTCCATCACTACTTACTACAGGATCGGAAGCTTATATGATAAATAAAATAACTTGTTTTGATCCAACTACAAGTGCAAAGCTAGGAGAGGCAGAAAAAGTATCTCAAGGAAAAATAGATTTGTTAATTGATTCTCCACTTACTTCTCCTAGTTCTAAATATCCTTCTTATATTTTATCTGAAAATAAGATAACTATTTATCCTAGTTTAATAAATGGTGCAAATTCAGTTATTTGTACATATTTCACTTATCCATTAGCACCTAAATGGACTTATATTACACTTGCAAATGGAGAGCCTGTTTTTGATCAATCTCAAATTGATTATCAAGACTTTCAACTACCACAAGAAGAAGAATATAAATTAGTTACAAAAATACTACAGTATGCAGGTATTTCAATCCGTGAAACAGAGGTTGCATCTTATGCAATTGGTCAAGAACAACAGCAACAAACATCATTTAGTCCTCAATAATAATCCATTAAGAGATGGCATATATATCACAATATAAATATTACGAAAATGAGGGGGCTACGCCTGAAAATAAAAATTGGGGGTCATATCAGTATGTTAGTTTAGCTGATATTGTCACTAACTTTTTGTTAATGTATTCAGGTAATCATTCTTTAGTTAATAACGAAGAACGATATAAGATATTGTTTCACGCAAAAAGAGCAGTACAAGAACTTAATTATGATGCATTTAAGGAGATTAAAGTATTACAATTAACAGTTCCTGACAATTTAAAATATATACTACCACCTGATTATGTTAATTGGGTGCGTATTTCTTTATATAAGAATGGATTACTAAGACCATTGTCGGAAAATATTCAAACGTTATCTTCTAAAGCATATCTTCAAGATAATTCAGGAAGGATTTTATTTGATGAAGAAGGAAACGCCTTATCTCCTGAATATTCTGACATTGACTATGACAATTTAACTAAATTAAAGAAAAGCATTTATTTAAATCAAGGAAGTCAATTTAACGGACAGTATGGATGGAATTATGATGGAATGTGGTATTTTGAAGCTACCGTAGGTGGAGCATTTGGTTTAAATACTGAAACCGCAAACTTTAATCCAACTTTTAATGTAGATAGAAAATCGGGAACAATTAATTTTGATTCCTCAATGTCAAATGAATCCTGTATTCTTGAGTATGTTTCTGATGGAATGGAACAAGGAGATGATTCATTAATTACTGTTAATAAATTATTTGAACAATATATTTATGCATCAATTAAATATGAGATATTGAATGCTAAATTTGGAGTTCAAGAGTACATTGTAAATCGTGCTAGAAAAGAAAGAAGTGCGTTGCTTAGAAATGCAAAAATAAGAATTAGCAATATTCATCCCGGCAGATTATTAATGAATTTAAGAGGAATGGATAAGCAAATAAAATAAAATGGCAAAATTCACAAGAAACTTTTTAGGTGGAAGGATGAATAAAGTTGTCGATCAACGTCTCCTTCCTGAAGGAGAGTATGTCGATGCCATGAATGTAAGAATGGGTTCAACCGAAAATTCTGAGATTGGAGTCATTGAAAACACAAAAGGAAACGTTCCTATTACATCTTTAGCTTATATTGATGGAACCCCTTTAAGTAATTCCGCAAAATGCATAGGTGCTATTGAAGATAGTGCAAATGAAACTCTTTATTGGTTTGTTCACGATCCTGATTTTTCAATAGGAGATACGGGGAAACTTGATTTAATCGTTTCTTTTAATGTTTACACAAATATTTTAACTTATATTGTAATAAGCATTAATGATTCGTCTAATTTAAATACTACATTAAACTTTAATCCGTCTTATTTAATTACAGGAGTAAATATAATTGATAATCTTTTATTTTTTACTGACAATTATAATCCTCCAAGATTTATAAATGTAACAACTCAAAATTACCCTAATCCAATTGCTAATATAGATGCAATTACTGCTGAATCATTACTTGTAATAAAAAAACCACCAATTGAATCGCCTACAGTAATACCTATTTTTATTGGCGGTCAAGAAAATTATTTAGAAACAAGATTTATATCTTTTGCATATAGATATAAATATGCTAACTCAGAATACAGTGCTACTTCTCAATGGTCAGAGCCTTCATTTGTTCCTAATCCTTTTAATTTTAGTTTTAATAGTTTCTTAAATGAAGGAATGACTAACTATTGTAATTCTGCTATTATTGAATATAATACAGGGGGACCGCTTGTTGTGGGGATTGATTTGTTATTTAAAAGATCAGATGGAAATGTAATTAAAGTAATTGAAAAATTAAATAAATTAGAATTAGGTCTTACAAATGACACAATATATCAATACAATTTTACTAACAGTAAGATATTTACTATACTTTCTGAATCAGAATTATTAAGATTATACGATAATGTACCAAGATTGGCTAAATCCCAAACAATTATGGGAAATAGATTAATGTATGGTAATTATGTAGAAGGATATGATTTATTAGATATTTATGGAAATCCCATTAAATTTGAATATACTACTTTATTACTTAATGAAGAAATAGGGATTTCTGATATTAATACAGGATCATCAGGAGCAACTTATTCTATTGACGAATCAGTTAATGAAATTAGTATTGCTAACGCAACTCTTACAATAGA
>TARA_R110000868_G_scaffold242870_4_pt1 | contig 13723 bp, 21 predicted proteins | sample TARA_R110000868 | Tara Oceans TARA_R110000868 (sample SAMEA4397489) | marine metagenome | biome: Polar Biome; feature: [SRF] surface water layer (ENVO:00010504); material: water (ENVO:00002006), including particulate matter (ENVO:01000060) such as... | depth 5 m | reverse complement strand
GTAAAACTTATAATCGTCTTTTTTTTCTAATGAAATCCAAACACCATTTTTTTCGTTTATAATCCTCATTTTTTGTTTATATTCTTCAGTGAATTTTAATGAAGATTTTTTACCTATTTTTTGTTTGGTTTTTTCACTCATTTCTGGTTTAACATATCCATTTAATAATTTTAAACTATTTGTTATTTTTCTTTTATTTTTAACATCTTCAGAAACTTTTTTCCCTTTCATCCCTTTTGAGCATTTTTTTCTATACTCATCGTCAATTTTACTTTTTATTTTTTTAGATTGTTTATTTTTTTTTCTTCTGACCATCTTTTTCCAAAATTAGGATTACCCTCTCCGTGTAATTTACATTGTTTACAATTAAAAGTAACTAAATCTATTCTTCTAACATATCCTGCAGATATTTCACACTCTTTTCCACATTTTTTACATAAAATTTTATGTCTTTTATTTGTACAAATATTACACAAAATTTTTGATTTACCAAGTAATTCTTTTTTACAAACTTTACATTCCATAAGCTCTTTTATTATAAATACTTCAAGTTATACTAAAAGTCGGTGTCGTTTGTAATTTATTTCATAATTTTTTATCTTTAAGGTAAATCATCTAAATAAGTTTCACTACCACCCATAAATTGTCTTACATAGTCGTCATAGGTTGAAGTATAATTTACATTTGGATTGTTGTTAATTGTTGGTGAGAGCTGGTCTATAATTGATCTTCTTCTGATCGGTTGCCTTGGTTGATTTCCCATTAATGTCCTTATCCTAGTAACGATTTCATTTGAATGCATATCGTGTCTTGAATCGTTACTGAATGCATCAATTACATCTCTACTAGCTGTAGTACGTCCCCATATTCTAAGTGATTCTTCTGCTATATCATTAGGTGTTCTAAGTTCCGGATAGTCAGATAGTTTTATTATGTCTTTCACAGTATCACCCAAACCAGTTAATTCTCCAGTTGTTTTATCTTCTTGTAATTCTTTTCTAATTTTTAAAAACAATTCATCCGGAATAAAGTTAATAAACATTGGGTCAACTTCTTTATCTAATTGATCCCAAGCTTGGAATTTACCTTTTATAAAATCTCTTGAGAAAGCAATCTTTGTATCCGTTTTTTTATTTAAAACATAAATTAACCTATGTGTTGCTAAATATTGTTCCCAATACCTTTCCTGTGTTACACACCATTTTGTGTTTGCACCATACGCTTGTGACGCTTCAAAACTTAATGGTGTTAGAATAAACCAGGTATCATCCTCATAAATTTTTAATATTTCTTTTTCAAGTTTTTTTCTGTTTTCAATTTCTTCAGCAGCTTTAACAACATCGTTTAATTCTAAAAAATTAGTATACTGACTAATATCTTTATTTTTAATTCTATTTGCTCTTGAGTGTCTTTCAAATTCGTTTAAAGATTCTATCTCACCAGAACCAAATAGGAATACACCCATCAACCCCATGAACTCCTCTTTATTGGGACTATAATACTCATTGTCTCTTTTGAAGTTTTTAATCAAAAAATCCAAATACTTATACGAATCAGTTGGGTCCAAATGGGAAATTATATCAATTAATGATATATTCAAATCCGGATGTTGCTCTTTTAATTTGTCTAATCTACTCATAACTTTATACTAAATCTGTTTTTCATTTGTTCTATTTTATCTTCTGGAACATTGTGTTCGTTGGTATTTCCGTGACGATTTTCTACTACAACCGAGAACACTTTATATCCAAATTCTTTTGCAAGTTCAAAGTAAGGTTCCATTTCCCACTCTTGAGTAAAGGTATTTGAAACAACTATTTTATCCTCACTAACTTGGTCTCTGTTTATTTCCATCCAAGCTTTGGTTTTGAGTCTACAATATTCGTGAGCAAGTTTTATTTTACTACCATCAAAATTGTAATTACCATCACCATCAACAAAGTATTGATCTGCTTCAATGTGTTTCCCACCTAAAGTTTTGGCAAATGTACTCTTACCACTTCCAGGTATTCCTCTTACGATATATAATATTTTTTCCATAGTCATTATGCTTTAATCCAACTTGCCCAGTTTTCTGGATTTACTTTAATTAAACCTTTTTCAATCAAATCATAAGCAATATAAGAAGTTTTATAATAAAAATATTTATCATAACCTTTTTTATCTTTTGTTAAAAACTCAATTAGGTCAAAATTCCAAACCACACCTTCTTTTTCAAGTTTGTCCAAAAATAACTGTTCTTTCTTTGTGATTTTCATACTACAAAGATATATATTTTTTTTTAATAAAACAAGAAAAGGAACCATTTCTGATTCCTTTAATTTGGGTCGACATTGAATGTCAACTCTCCACCACCTTGTTTTTATAGAACAAGGAAACTATTTTGTAACCAACGCCTCAATCTTACTTTTAATCTGATCTGTTATTGATATTTCTTTTGTGTTTGTAGCGATTATACAATCACCCAAAACTTTTGCCGGAACATTCACATAAAATGTATCTCCATTATAGAAAGATAAATTTTCTTTTAGTTCAACACTTGCATGTACCATTTTTAAAAACAACCTGAATTGTGTTTGATCCATAAATGTTTCATTTAATATATCACCAAAGTTTTCGTGTATTATTCTTATGTTAAATCCTATTTTCATAAGACAAAGATAATATAATTTTCCATATAAATCAAAAAATCCCATAAATTATTTTACTAATCTATGGGATTATTTTTTTAGTAACCAACTAATAACTTGAAAGGGTTGTTTTTTTGTTTTTGTGTTATATAAATACACATTACTTTTCAAAAGTTCTGTTCTATTTAAAAATTTTTTCAATAATTTTCTTTAATTGGTCGTTATTTCTATTAATTGGTATTTCATTCTTACCAAAATACTCACACATAGTGTGTTCGTGCCCATCTTTTGCTTTTTCAAGATCTGGTTCCAACTTACTTTTTGAGTTATAATAAAAAACAAACATCACACCTTTTTTGTCTTTTAAATTATCTTTATAGATATGTAATAATCCAACCAGATCCAGTTTTCCACCTATCTTTAAGTTTGTTTCTTCTTTAAATTCTCTTAACACACCTTCAATAGGATCCTCACCTTTTTCCAAATGTCCGGAAGGAACAGACCATTCGTTTGGTAATGATTCTTTTGGTCCTCTCTTACAAAGAAGAACCTTATCTTTATGTTTTACTATAATACCACCGTATCTTTTAATTTGACTCATATATTTATAAATATGGAATTAGTTATAAATAATAATTTATTTAATGTAAAGGTTGTTATGACCCGAAAAGACATTGAACGGGGAATGATGAAAAAAAAATTCAATAAGGACTTTAATGGTATGTTATTTTTAATGGACGATAAGGAACATTCTTTTTGGATGAAAAATTGTATTACTTCTCTTGATATAATCTTTATTAAAAATAACAAAATAACTAAAATTCATAAAGAGTGTAAACCTTGTAAGACGGAAGACTGTGAACGGTATTCCGGTAAAGGGGATATGATTTTGGAGATAAATGGTGGTGACTGCGATAAATATGATATTGTGGTTGGAGATAAAATAATCTTTGAGGGTTGATTATTTAACTGTAATTGTATTATCCAGTAAATTTGGATTGTCAATTATTTTATCTGGACTTGTTTTTATCATTAATGCCATCCCACTTTTTGATTTAACGGATAACTTATTTGAATAGTCTTCAATCAATTTATCAAACCTAACAATAGATGTATATGTCCCCAATTTTAATTTCTCATAATATTTCCCAGTAACATTGGTTAAAAAACTTAAGGAGTATTCCGGAATAGACTTTGAAAGTTTCTTATCAGAATATGATACCCAATCTTTGCTATCTTTTATAGATTTTTTATTCATCTTTGCAATCGCCCCTTTAATCGCTCTTTCAAGTAATTCAATACTTTTAAAACTACATTCAATTCTAATTATGTATTCTGTGTAATTTTCGGTAATGATGACATTTGAAATTCCTTCTTCTTCCGATAAATTACTTTTAAATGATTTAACCTTTTCTTTTAATTCGGGGAGTTTCATAACTTTATTCCCATCCAAACTATCTAACGCAAGAATTGAGGTTACACTTGTTTTACTTTGACTCAAATTGATGGTGTATTTGAATGTCCCGGTTCCATCTAAGTTTAATTTGATATCATCAATAATTTCAACACAAGATGTTAATAATAAGACTAAAGATAAGTAAAGATATTTCATTTTTTTTCTAATTGATTGATGTGATGTTCCAAATACCAAGCCGCTTTTTTTAAATCCTCCAATTCTTTTTCTTTATTTTTTTTACCGGCTCTTGAAATATATTTTACGGTATTACCTAAAGAGAACCCAAGTTCCCACGCATCTATAACCTTTATTGCTTCATATTGATTTTCTTCCCCACCATAATGATTAGGGTGGTTTACCATTTCATTTTCAGAGGGTTGATTCGTATTTTTCTCCATAATTCCGTTCAATAATTTGTTTCTGGTTCACGTATGAAATCAACTTTCTTTTGAAGAGTGGAAGTAATGTTTCATTAATTGGGAAGTTTCCCCTACTAACCATTTCAACCACCGGTAATTTTGATTTACCGTCTGTGTTCCATTTACTAAAATTAGTTATTATTTTGGGTATCGTCAAATTATTTTTTTCATCATTATAAATAAGATTAACAATTACTTTACTTTCAGGAGATCCTTTGGCTGCTGGTTTGTTTTCGTATTCCCAGACAAACCACTTATTTGAGTCTTTATCGTAATAATAAAAAAACCCCTTTGTTGATGAAATATTTTTAATATTTTTTTTAACTTTTAAATGGACACTTTCAAATACTAACTCCCAAACGGATTTTGCTATTCCAAAATATTCAAACATTCTTGGTGTTGTATATGTGAGTATTTTTATAAACTCTTCATATTCATCGTGAGACATTTCTGGTACATCTTTGATTTTAAGGTCTTTTACAAGTAATTCGTCGTCAACAGACAAAAATCTTTTTGTGGTATATAAGAGTTTTTTGTCTTTCACTAAGGTTTGAACATTCGCCAAATGTAATGATAATTCAATAAATCCAGGATAAAGTTCCATTTTATCAAGTTTTTCACCCATTTTTTGAAAGTACGATAAAAGTTTGTATTCTTTGTGTTCTCTGTCAATTGGTTTTTCAAACATCCAGTCGGTGTTCATTAAAAATTCTATTTTCTTTTTTCTTGCCATTTGACATAATAATAATCATTTAATATGACCTGTAAACATTAGTTAACCCTCATCACAATATAATACGTTCCATTAACTTTAATTTCATCGTATTGCCCATCATATCCATTTAAAGCCTGCCCATAATCGGAGTTGCTTATTAAATTTTCTTTTAGTCTTTTAATATCTATAAAATTATCAATTCCATACCCATAATTTTTTAACCATTCATACGCGTTATCCCCTATTTCATCATTTAGATAAGTTTCAACCGCCTCTTCAATTGAGTCTTCATCTGGATCATCATCTGGATTATCTTTTATTTCTTGGATTTCATATTCAATATCTGAAATTCTACTGTCTTTATCATCTTGTTGATCACTAGTATCTTCATCATCATATATATTATTAGGATCTACTCTCACACCATCTCTATCTAAAACCCAATTACCACCTTCATTGTAATATTGGAATCTGTTACCTTCTCCGTCTTCAAAATCAAATATGTTACCATCCTCTTTTGTTTGGTATTGAATTGGAAATCTTACACCGGTATTTTCAAAGATATATTTTTCCATTTGAAGTAACCAAATATCATCTTCTTGACTTCTACTTAATTCTTTTTCTACATCATAGTTCTCTGGTGATTCTCTAATCCACTCTTCAACAGTATCTCTGAAATAATCTTTTACCTCATCGTCGTCAATGTAGTAGGAAAGATAATTATTGTCAAAATACGACGTTGGGTTATCCAACATTTCACCATAATAATCCTCCATAGATTTGTCCGCTTCGTCTTCTGTTCCAACCGCATATTCTTGACCCGTTGATAAAGATTCAAAAGAAGTTAAATAATAGTGGTTTCCAGTCGGATACATATCATAAACATCAGCTTTATCTTCTAAAATAGAATCCATTTCCGAATTAAGGTCGTCTATTCTTTCTTCTATTGATTTCCATTCTTCATCGTAATCGTCTTCACCAGAATCAAGATTTGATTGTTGTTCCTCAAGTTCTTTTATTTCTGTTTTTATTTCTTCAATCCTTAATCTTTCATCATCGTTTAATGTTTCCAAATTTCCTTCTTGAACCCCATAATTAAAAGCGGCATTAGCTCTTTCTCCTTCTTCATCTGTATCATTTAAATTCCATTCATCGTCTTCTCTTCTAACTTCCTGTTCTTGTTCCTTTACTCTTTGTCTTCTTGATATCATTACCTTATCATAAGGTGTACTCCAATACCTACTATCCCCAGTAACTTCAACATTATCCAATGATTTAATTCCGGTGTAAGTTATATCAAGATCCCCATTAACTTTTATTGATCCAAGATCTGTTAAAAATTTTTGTTCTTTGAATTGACTTAGTTTAACATCCCCATTAATTACAATTTTTTTTCCTTTAAATCTTGAGAGTCTTGGTATTGCTTGAGCCTTATAATAAACGGCTTTTAAAAGATCATAATATTGTTGTGGGCTAATAACCACCTCTTCCAGTTCCTCTTCTTTAATTAATCTTTTAATTTTTTTTACTAAAAATGATTCTGTTATTTTAGAAAACTTTTTCATATAATAATAAATACCTAAAACTTGACAAATATGAATGGTGTGTGATATTTATTATTATGGATTGTGGAATATATAAAATTATTAATAAAAAAACTAATAAAATATATGTTGGTAGTTCTGTAAATTTAAAAAGTCGTGAATATAAACATTTTTGGATGTTAGATAAAGGTATTCACGATAACCACCATTTACAAAAATCCTATTCTAAATATGGAAAAAAATCGTTTTCTTTTGAGGTTATTGAGCTTTGTGATCCAGATAATCTAATTTTGAAGGAGAATTATCATATCTCATCTTATAAATCTAATGAGTCTGATTATGGATATAACTTGGCGACAGTAAACGAATTCAGAAGAAACACTTATAATGAAGAGGTTAAAATTAAACTTTCAAAACACAACTTAAAAAAAAATAAGAACTTTTCCAAGTATTCATTAACAAATATATTAACTGGTAAAATTTTTATTTTTGAAAGTCTAGTTGAGGGGGCTAATTATCTTATAGAGAATGGATTTGCTAAAGGGATAAATAGGAATGTAAGAATGTCAATTTCAAATTGCTTAAGGGGAGTTAAACTAAATAATGGGTCTAAAGGTTCAATCAGAAAAACTTGTTTTAAGCATAATTTTAAAATAATAAACTAAATAAAAACCAAAAAGTTATGGCCGGATGTGGATGTAAAAACAAAGGAAATCAACAAGCTGCTCAGTCTGCAAGACCAGTTCAGGAACAAAAAAACACTGTTCCTAATCAAACTGTTCAAGATTCAGTTAAAAAAATAGTTGAGAAATACTATAATAAAAAATAATTTCCTTTTATTCAAAAAAAAATAAAGGTGGATAATTTTCCGCCTTTTTTTGTATTTATTAGATATGGCAAGTTTAGATAAATTTATTGAGTGGTTTCACGATGGTAGAGAATCCGAATATGATAAAATAATAAAGGTTTTTAAAAAAACCAGAAACTTCTTAAAACTTATTGTGGGTCGTGAGATGCAAGACACAATTGATATTGGTTATATACCGAATAAGGAATTTAAGAACGATCCAGGGCTTTTTAATTATTTGGGTGATAATGGGTTTTTAGAAAATGTAAGACATACAAATCTTGATGAAGAACAAAAAAATTATTACTTACTTTGGTTGATTGAAAAGGATGTAAACGCCGGTTTAAAATTCATATGTGATTATATATTCTCTGACGTTGAGATAAGGTCGGATGGTTACTGGTTAGGATTGTCCGGAAGAGAAGAACTTGCAGAATTTTTTAGAAGTTATAGTAGAGAGGTAAGCCCACAAGATCTTGCAACAAAAGTTTTTAGTGAAGACGGTTTAGATCACTATTATGATAACACAACAGATGATGTTTACCGTGATGTTATTGAAGTTCTTGATGATAGAAATACGGAAATTCTTAAAAGATATATAATTAAACATATCGGAAACCAGGATTTAAACATTGAGGATTATAGTTCCGATTTCTTTCGCGAACTTATGGAATCTCAAGGTAGAGAAGATTTTTTTCAAATAACGGACAATGATGTAAAAAGTTTAATTGATGATTCGGAAGCAATGGATGAATTACTTGATGGTGATTTATATGACTTGAAAGGTGAGTTATATTCTATTCATAGTAACGCATACAATTCCGCTTATGACTCTGAACTTTATGAGGATGTAATGAATGGTTTAAATGAATATTTTTCATCTCCTATTGATGAGGTTCAAAAACAAATTGGCAAAAAAACAAAATATATTCCATATATTAAAATAAGAAATTTTTATAATGATGTTATGATTTTCTTAAATGACTATAAGGGTTATACAGATACATTAGAATATTTAGGTGGTTATACTGAAATGATGAAACAATTATTTAATGATGGCACATATGACCCTATTGATTTTAGAATCCCTGATTATCCGGATTATAGAAAAGTTGAGGAATCAATTAACGATTACTTCGGTGACTATATCTAACAACTATTTATAAATTAAATTAAAACTTGTATCCATTATAAAAAAATGGAATATGAGAAAAATTATTAAAAATTCAAGAAGAGGTATTGTAAATCTACTTGCCGATTTTATTCTTACAAGAATAGACAAAAAAGAAAACTCCATTATCCAGATCACAGATTGTGAATCATTTATGGTAATTCACGGACAAACAACATCAGAGGAAGTTTTGGATATGGAAAAAATCAAAACCGATTTCTTTGAGTGGTTTGGTGATATTTTAGAGGATCAAGGAATTAAAATGATAAACACAATAGATGTAATTCGTTATGGTCAGGAAATATCTAATTTTGAAAAAGGTTGGATAGACGTAAATAAAGAGGTTTTTATTGAGGAACTGGAACCAATTCACGAACTATCTGTTTCATCTGAATTTCCTTATGGATACTCATTGGGTTGTGGTCGTTTAATGACATATTACTCACACTATGTTTTTAACCATATGTATAGTTTAATGGGTGTTGATAATGTAAAATTTTACTTTACAAATGAGGAAGATGAAAATGAGGATTTGAAAATCAAAGTTATCTCCGATACGAAACAAGAGTTGGAAGAAATTAAATCGTTAATTCTTGATGTATTTTCCTTTGATCTGGAAGACTTTAAGAATTATGTTAAGGATTATGACCTGTTACAAGATATCTTGTTTCCTGGTAAAGATAAACCATATACAAAACAAGACAAGTTAGAACACGTAATTCTATTTTAAAGAGAAACCCCATCCTTATAGGTGGGGTTTTTTATTATTTGATATATTTATAATAAAATAAATAATGAACACATTAAGATTTTTACAACTTATGGAGGCTAAATTGGGTAATGTTAAACCATTACTTGATGAACAATCTAATTGGTCTGGAACAAACTCATATCAACCCCCTTCTGATCCATATAATAATCAAGTAATAGTTGACACAAAAAATGGAACAGTTAAATTAAATACTCAAATTGATTTTGAAAATTACGAGAGTGGTTATCCCGAATTAAGATTGTCAAAAGGTGTTACATTTAAAAAAATAAACAAAACATTAGTCACGACAAATCAAACATATCAACTTGTTTCTGACAATACTGGTGATGATAGAGGTACTTTTAAAGGCACTATAACATATTATTGTCAAACAAAAAATTTAGATATAAAGGGTAGAACTGATGAGTATAAATCAAAGAATCTTTTTTGGCCTGAGGATTTTCCTAAAGTAGATTTAGGATTTCAAGCATTATGTAACGCAAAAATAGTACCGCCAAAACCAGTTGTTGCTCAAGCTTCAACAACACAGTGTGCTGAATACATAACAAGACAAACTACACCAGTAACTGCAAATGCCGGAGACATTCAAACATTTTTAAAAAATATTGGTTATAATATTACTGTTGATTGGAATTTTGGTGATGGTACGGCAACATCTCTTGGTACATTTATGTATGGACCACCATCCAAATCCGGAATTAATTCCGTTGCAACACTTTGGGAAAAAATGAAAGGATCAGGTTTAGATGTTGGCACAACTCCCGGTTTTGGACTTAAAATGGCAACAGCATCCGCTAAGTGGATTAATGATGTAATTCCAAAACTTGTTAAAACAAAATGTGCTACAGTTAAATAATAGTTTTTTATTATCTTTCTAAAAACTCTCTTATTATTTGAGCTCCGTCGTCTATAGTTTCAAAATCTCTTTCTGGAGCAAACAATTCGGTTAATGGTTGTTCTGAATCCGGATTTTCAATCAACATAAAAGCCGGAACATAATCGTTTCCCGTTATATCAACAAACATATTATATTCTTCTTCATGCTCGTGAATATCTCTATCAACATATTCAATACCCTCTTTATCTAAATTTTCTTTTAACGTATGACAAAAAGGACAACTTTTCATCGTAAAAACCACTACTACCTTATCCATTGATTAATTCCGTTACTAAACCGTTTATTTGACTTTCATTTAACACTCCAACTTTTGTGTCTATGACTTCACCTGCGTTAAAAATCTTTATTGTTGGTATACTTCTAACCCCTAAAGAGACCGCAACTCCTTGATTCTGATCTACATCCATAGTATACATTTGAACTTCTGACGAATTCTGATTACTTACCTTTTCAAAAATTGGTTTCATCATACGACACGGTCCGCACCATTCCGCCCAAAATTCAACAATGACTTTTTCACCATTGTTAATTTTTTCTTGTAATTTTATACTACTAATTTCCATTTTATTTCAATCTTATTAAATTTTTTATGAAGAATTTTGTTTCTTCTAGTTTGGTCGGTTCAAAATAAACCATTGTCTGGTATCCTGTTTCTATTATATCTCTTTTAGATAAATATATAAAAATATCCGATTTATTTTTAAAAATTGCATCAATGTATGAAAAACCATTTTCGTAAGTTACTATATTACAATATTCCAGAGTAAAATTTTTTTCAAGTAATAATTCTGGAGATATTTTTAATTCACCCTCAATTCTATTTTTAGATAATAATATTCCGTGTTTATCGTATATTAATTTTAAAAAATCTTTTTCGTTATCAAAATACTCTTTTTTAGTCATATTTTAAGAATAAAAAAAAGTGGTCAAAAGTGACCACTTTAGATTAAATCATTTCCTCGGCTAGTGTCCAAAGTTTTGTGTTAATTGTATTTTGAGCGATGATGTTATCAATCTTCCTCATTTTTGAGTTCCTACCTTTTTGATTTGACATTTGAACCCCTCCTCGTATCATTTTTTCCTGTACGACATTAAATACTTTCCAAAGATCATTCCCTTCGTCTTCTTTTCTGTTTGGGGTAAGTAAACCAACAATCTCCAAATCATTTAAAGTCTTTTCGGCATTAAATCTAATTTTTGCCGACTCACGAACAAACTGGATTTTTTCATCTATTGTTAGTTCTCTTGACATCATTCTCCCTACTGATTGATCAATCATAGGTAATTTCTTTGAGAAGGTGTCTGCCAACTGTTTAACATCATCCAATTGAAAGGTGTTGTGTCTCATTGTGAATTTTTCAGCGACTGCGGTTGGTACTGTTAACCCATTGGAACAAACCAATCTGTGTAATCCCGCTCCCATAGAAAAAGCGGACATTCCATTGTGTGAGTTTCTGATGATTGCCTCAACTAAAGTGTCCCCAACTTTAGGTAGTTCTCCATTACGGAATCTAATTTCGTGTAATGAATGAATACTTTTACCGGTTTGTTTTACTGATGAAACTTCCCAACCTTCTCGGTTAAAAAATTCAATTACTTGATCTGTAGGAACAAAAGTGTATTTATCAGTCATCTTAGGAGATGGTGATGTTGCAAATACTGAAGGAGCGTTTGTTTTAATAATTTCTGGGGTATATAACATAGATTTAAATTTTGATTACATTACAAATGTAGTCATTTTTTTTAAATCACAAAACTTTTTTTAAAATTAATTTAAAATTATATCACCAAAACTTGTTTTTTGGACTATGTTTTTTAAATATTTTTTATCTTTATCAGAAGTTACTACTATTTTTAAATCAACTACTGTTTCAACAATTTGTTCTTTAGTTAATACAATATCTTTTCCCTCTTCAAAATTTTTCTCACATTTTCTTCTTAATTTTTGGTAGAATTCTTCTTTTTGTAAGGATCCAATTAAAACCATTAAGTCATTAGGGTTTTTTTCAAAAAACTCTATTAATTGTGCCATATAAATTTCAATATCTACGCTCATAAAAATTATTAATTTGATGACATTTTACAATGTTGTTTCATTTCGGAAGGATAAGCAATTTCATAAACACCTTCTTCTTCACTTTCAACATACTTCATAAGTTCTGGTGGTAAGTCATTTGGACCAACACCTGAATTTTCTAAACTTAAAAATTCAACACAATGACATTGTGATATACTCTGAGGGATTGAGGTTAGTTTTGGACAATTTGTTATGTTTATAAATGAAAGTTGTTTAAGTTCTCCGATATTTTCAGGTAATTTATCAACGATTTTTTCCAACACTAATATCTCCAACTCTTGGAATCTTGACCAGCTATCCGGTATGTTGATTATAATATCATCGTTTGATTTATTTTCCATTTGGAAGAATGTCATATTTTCTGGTAAAATTTCAAATAGTCTTTCAAGTCCAAACATTCTTGCAAACTTTGCGTTAGCATCATTTGGGTATTCAATTTTAACTTGACCTGGATCAAATCCTCCTTCCAATTCTTGTTCATACTTAACTCTTAACTGTCTTAAATATGTTCTCATTTCCTTACTTAAAATAACTTCCATATCATTTTCTGAAAGTTCTTTCAAAGATTTAACTAATAATTTCTCTTTCTTTTTAGAAACATAGTATGACATTGCACTTGGTGTTAATGCTCTTACCATCCCTGCCGATAATTCACTACCTAAACCAATATATTTTTTCTGTAACTCTTCAGGTAAATTTTTAAATATTTCTTCACCTTGGCTTAAATTTTTAAAATCAGGTCCCCTCAACTCCATCCATAATTCAACTTCTTGAGGTCCACCCAATTCGGTTAAAGGATCAGTAGTTTTAAGATTATATGATTTATATTTTTGCATTTTTGCTTGATCCTCATCGTTAAATGGTTTTGCAACTAAATAATCCTTTTTACCTTCTAAAGGTGGAATCTTACCTACAATTTCTCTCCAAGGAATTACGGTAGACCCGGCAAATCTTCCAGAGTTAGAACCATCAGCCAATCTCATTTCACCATATTTATCAACAAGGATAACAGAAGCGTAATTAAGATCACTTGTTGGTTTGTCTTTATTAATAATATAATATAATGTTAAATTACTATTCAATCTATAATTGTAATAGTAATTTGATGACCCTTCCCAAGAAGTACACCATCTTCTATCTGGTGCATGTTTTTTTCTAATATTAATACATTTTTGTTTTTCGTCCGGTGCAAAA
>TARA_R110000868_G_scaffold57591_8_pt1 | contig 13724 bp, 14 predicted proteins | sample TARA_R110000868 | Tara Oceans TARA_R110000868 (sample SAMEA4397489) | marine metagenome | biome: Polar Biome; feature: [SRF] surface water layer (ENVO:00010504); material: water (ENVO:00002006), including particulate matter (ENVO:01000060) such as... | depth 5 m | reverse complement strand
CATTTCCGACGAGGAAGGCCGCACGCTGGAAGGCGTGGTCCGCGCGCTTCTGCGTCCGATGCTGAAGGATTGGCTCGACACCAACCTGCCGGCCATCGTCGATGAAAAGGTCCAGGCCGAGATCGACCGCGTCTCGCGCCGCCGCCGGTAACTGCCAGGCTAACTGCACCGGGCAGTGCTGAAATCATTAAAGGGCATCGACTGAATAGTCGGTGCCCTTTATTCATGCGCGCATCATGATGGAAAAAACTTTCAATCCCGCCGAAGCCGAGACCCGCCTCTATGAGGCGTGGGAAAAGTCTGGTGCCTTTCAACCGAAGGACGATCCGGACGCCGACCCGTTTTGCATTGTCATCCCGCCACCCAATGTGACGGGCCGACTGCATATCGGCCATGCGCTCAATAATACGCTGCAGGATGTGCTCATCCGCTATAAGCGCATGCTTGGCGACAGCGTGCTCTGGCAGCCAGGCACCGACCATGCCGGCATCGCGACGCAGATGGTCGTCGAGCGCCAGCTGGCGGCCGAGGGCAATCAGTCGCGCCGGGATATGGGCCGCGACGCCTTTGTGACACGCGTCTGGGAATGGAAAGAGGAAAGCGGCGGCGAGATCATGGGGCAATTGCGCCGTCTCGGTGCGTCCTGCGACTGGAGCCGCGAGCGCTTTACGCTCGATGACGGCCTGTCGGCTGCCGTGCAGAAAGTCTTCGTCGAGCTCTATCAGCAAGGCCTGATGTATCGCGACAAGCGTCTGGTGAACTGGGATCCGCATTTCCAGACTGCCATCTCCGACCTTGAAGTCGAAAATCGCGAGATCCAGGGCCATTTCTGGCATTTTGCCTATCCGCTGGCTGATGGGTCCGGTGAGCTGGTCGTCGCGACCACGCGCCCGGAAACCGTGCTCGGCGACAGCGCTGTTGCCGTGCATCCCGAGGACGAGCGCTACAAGCACCTCATCGGCAAGATGATCCGTCTGCCGATCGCCAATGTCGAAATCCCGATCGTTGCCGATGAGCACGCCGATCCGGAACAGGGCACGGGCTGTGTGAAGATCACGCCGGCCCACGACTTCAACGACTTTGAAGTCGGCAAGCGTCATGACCTGCCCAAGGTGAATATTCTTGACCGCGAAGCGCGTCTTCTCACCGAAGATGATGGCACGGGCGGTCTCGATCGCATTCCGGCTGAATGGCGCGGCCTTGATCGCTTCGAGGCGCGCGAGCGCCTTGTCGAGCGCATGGACGAGCTTGGCCTGCTGCGGCAGGTCGAGGAGAAGGTCATCATGCAGCCCTTCGGCGACCGCTCCAATGTGGTCATCGAGCCCTGGCTGACCGACCAGTGGTATGTCGATGCCGCCACCCTCGCGAAAGACGCCATCACGGCGGTCGAGGACGGGCGCACGACCTTCCATCCCAAGAATTGGGAAAAGACCTATTTCGAATGGATGCGCAATATCCAGCCCTGGTGCGTCTCGCGCCAGCTCTGGTGGGGGCATCGGATTCCGGCCTGGTATGATGAGGCCGGTGAGGTCTATGTCGCCGATAGCGAGGCGTCCGCGCTTGAGCAGGCGCGCGCCAAACATGGCCGCGAGGTCGCGCTGACCCAGGACGAAGACGTTCTCGACACCTGGTTCTCCTCCGCCCTGTGGCCTTTCTCGACGCTGGGCTGGCCTGAAAAGACCGCTGAAGTCGCGCGCTTCTATCCGACCTCGGTTCTGATCACGGCCTTCGACATCATCTTCTTCTGGGTCGCCCGCATGATGATGCAAGGCCTGCATTTCATGGGCGAGGTGCCGTTCAAGGACATCTATATCCATGCCCTGGTCCGCGATGAGCACGGCCAGAAAATGTCGAAATCCAAGGGCAATGTCATCGATCCGCTCGAGCTGATCGATGAGTATGGCGCTGATGCCGTGCGCTTCACCCTGGCGGCCCAGGCAGGCCAGGGGCGCGATATCCGCATGTCCAAGGAACGCGTTGAAGGCTATCGCAATTTCACCACCAAGCTGTGGAATGCGGCGCGCTTCTGCGAGATGAATGAGTGCAAGCCGGACGCCGCCTTCGACCCGAAAACCGTGACCGAGACCGTCAATCGCTGGATCCTGTCGGAGTGCGAGCAGACGGTGAAAGCCGTCAATGCCGGTCTCGACGGTTTCCGCTTCAATGAGGCGGCGGCTGCGGCCTATCGCTTCGTGTGGAATGTGTTCTGCGATTGGCACCTGGAATTCGCCAAACCGCTCTTCATGGGCGATGACGAGGCCGCCAAGGCCGAGACACGGGCAACGACCGCCTTCGTGCTCGATCAGTCGCTCAAACTGCTCCACCCCTTCATGCCCTTCGTCACCGAAGAGCTCTGGGCCCAGACAGGCACGCGCGATGGCCAGCTGATCACGGCCGCCTGGCCGCAGCTGGACGGGCTGACCGATGCCGACGCGCAGGCCGAGATGGACTGGATGGTCAATCTCGTCACCGAGATCCGCCGCGTCCGCGCCGAGATGAATGTGCCCGCCGGTGCCAAGCTCGCCATGATCGCCGTTGGTGCCAGCGAGGAGACGCAAGCGCGCCTCCTGCGCCATGAGGCGGTGATCAGCCGCATGGCCCGTCTGGCCGATATCGGTGTCGCTGACAGCGTTCCGCCAGCCTCGGCCCAGATCGTCATTGGCGAGGCGACCATTGCCCTGCCTCTGGAAGGCGTCATAGACTTCGATGCGGAACGGGCCCGCATCACCAAGGAAGTGGCGCGGCTGGACGGGGAAATGAAGCGTCTGGACGGCAAGCTGTCGAATGAGCGTTTCGTGGCCAATGCGCCGGAAGAGGTGGTCGCCGAGCAACGCGAGAAGCTCGCCGAGTATCGCGCCCAGCGTGAAAAGATGATCGAGGCCCTGGAACGGCTCAAAAGCCTGTAGGGTCTCGCCAGCGTTCAAATGGGGGGATTATGGACGACGAATACAAGGGTCTCTGGAGCGAGACGCTGGAACCGTTTCTGGTCTCCCTGGAGGCTGAGCGCAAGACGAGCGTCAACCGGTTTGTGGTCTGGGCGGGTGGCTTTGCGCTGCTCGGCCTCGCCATCGGCTTGTATCTCTACCTTGCCCGGTCCAGCGAGGTCTTCATCCCGCCGATGATGGCCTTCTTCGGCTTTGTGCTGGGGGCGATCATTGGCGGCCGCCGCCTCGAGCGTCTGCGCAAGTCGGTCAAGCTGGAGCTGAATTCCAAACTCGCAGAGGCCTGCCAGCTCTCCTACGCGCTCAAGCCTGACCAGCCGGCGCGCTTCGAGACTTTCCGCAGCCTCGGCCTCTTGCCCTCCTATACGCGCTGCGGGTTCGAAGACCATTTCACCGGCGATCGCCTGGGCTGTGATTTCGAGCTCTATGAGGCGCATCTCGAACAACGCCGCAAAAGCGGCAAGACGACGACCTATGTGACCGTGTTTCGCGGTGTGCTGATCCGCATCAATTTTCCGCGCAAGGTCGAGGGGATCACCGTTATCACGCGCGATAAGGGCGTGTTCAATGGGCTTGAAGCGATGGGTCGCTCCTTCGGGTCGAAAAAGCTCGAGCGCATCGGTCTCGTTGACCCGGTCTTCGAGAAGGCTTTCGAGGTCTATGGCACCGACCAGGTGCTGGCGCGCTACATGCTCAACCCCGCCTTCATGGAGCGCCTGCTCAAGCTTGAGACGGCGCTGAAGGGCAAGAATGTCCGCGCCGTGTTCGACGAGCACAGCGGCGAGGGCGAGCTGCTGATCGCGGCCGAGACGGGCAATCTCTTCGAGGTCGGCTCAATGTTCAAACCGCTCGCCAACCAGGAACGCGTCGTCACCCTGATCGCCCAGCTCCGGCTCGTGACGGAGATCATCGAAAACCTGGTCAAGCCGCCTGAACTGGGCGAGGGCGGCTGAGCCGCAGGGTTCTGTCAGGCAGCCCGGAGCGGCTTTACCTGGTTCCGGATTTCGTCCCAGCGTGCCTGGCCGAGTGAGGCCAGGTCGTAATTGTTTTGCAAATTCATCCAGAATCCGACCGTTGTCCCGAATGCATGGGCCAGACGTGAGGCCATTTCTGGCGAAACGGCCTGTTTTCCATTGATGATTCGAGACACATTCGCCGGTGCGGTGTGAAGGGCCAAGGCCAGCTGGCTGGCCGACATGCCGAGTGGTTTCATGAAGTCCTCTGCCAGTATTTCACCGGGGTGGACCTTCAATCCGAACATCGGGGTGTCTGTTGAATGGGTCATGTTTGTGCTCATCAATTTATTGCCTCACCGAAACGGATCGCACCGCCACTAGTGATAATCAACAATCTCCACTTCGGCCGCACCTTGATCGGTCCAGCGAAAGCAAACGCGCCATTGGTCATTGACCCGGATCGAGTGTTGACCGCCGCGATCCCCCTTGAGCGATTCCAGCCGATTGCCAGGCGGAGAGCGAAGGTCATCCAGCGATTCCGCCGCGTGTAATTGAGCCAGTTTGCGGATGACAATTCGGCTCACATTCTGCCACCCGGCATTTCCGGGCGAACGCCCCAGCTCCGCAAGCGCCTGCGCGGCCTTATCCTTCCAGGATACTATCATGAGGCGAATGTATTACAAGGTACGTAATATGTAAATCTCGAGAGGTCGACCATATAGGCTGGCTACAGCGAAAACGTCCCGACAATCGGAATGTGGTCGGAGGCTTTCGGCTCGCCGCGCGTGGCTTTGTGGATTTCGATGCTTTCCAGTCTGTCCGCCGCTTGTGGTGAGCAGAGCAGGTGGTCGATACGGATGCCCCAGCCCTTATTCCAGGCGCCGGCCTGGTAATCGTAGAATGTATATTGGTGGGCGCGGCCATCGACCTGTTCGAAGGCTTCGGTGAGGCCGAGCCATTTGAGCGAGCGGAAGGCGGCGCGGCTTTGTGGCAGGGCCAGCGCATCCTTGGCCCAGACGCCGGGATCCCAGCAATCGCTGTCGCGCGGGATGACATTGTAGTCGCCGGCGAGGATGAGCGGTTCTTCCAGTTTGAGCAGGCCTTCGGCATGGTGGTGCAGGCGTTCCATCCAGGCCAGCTTGTAGTCATATTTTGGGCCGGGCGCCGGATTGCCATTGGGCAGGTAGATGGAGGCGACGCGGATCGGGCCATTAGGCGCGGCGATGACCGCTTCGAGATAGCGCGCCTGTTCATCCTCATCATCACCGGGCAGGCCTGGCAGGGCCTCCTCGATGGGGAAGCGCGAGAGAATGGCGACGCCGTTATAGGTCTTCTGGCCGTGGGTAGTGACGTTGTATCCCGCATCCTCGATCTCGAGCCGCGGGAAGCCCTCATCCATCGTCTTGATTTCCTGCAGGCACACAATGTCCGGTTTGGCCTCGCGCAGCCAGTCGAGCACATTGGGCAGGCGGGCCTTGATGGAATTGACGTTCCAGGAAGCGATGGTGAGGGTCATGAGGCGAGGTCCGGCTGTCGTGTCAGTTGCCCGCACCATAGGCCGTTTCGCCGCTCAGTGAAGCACTGCAATGCCCTTGGCGGCAGTCCCGGTCAGAAGCCGGCGAAGCTCGCAAACTCATCGACATCAGCCCGTTCGGTCCGTGTGGCATTCACCGGCGCGTCGGGATCGGGATGGCCCAGGGCAATGCCGCAGAAGAGGGTGAAATCATCGGGAATGCCAACGGCCGTCTTCACGGTTTTCGGATAGATCGACCAGGCTTCCTGGGCGCAGGTGCCAAGGCCGGCATCGGTCGCCGCGAGGAGGAAGCTCTGGATGAACATGCCGAGATCCGACCATTGGCCGGGCTGCATGCTTTTATGGATCGAGACGAACATCCCGACCGGAGCGCCAAAGAATTCAAAATTGCGCGCGACATGGACGAGGCGCGCCATCTTGTCCTCACGCGGAATATCGAGCGCGGCATAGACCGCCTCGCCGCAGGCAAAGCGGCGTGCGCGCCAGGGATCTTCAATGGGCTTGGGATAGATCTGGTATTCCAGCTCGGGCTCGCCAAACGGGTGCGTGGCCTGGGTGGTCCTCACGGCATCGATGACGCCCTGACGCGCTGCGCCGGTCAGGACATGCACTTGCCAGGGCTGGAGATTGCCGCCCGAGGGCGCGCGGCTGGCGAGGGTGAGCAATTCGCGTACCTGCGCCTCGCTCACCGGCGTGTCGAGATAGGCACGCGTGGAGATACGGGCGGCCAGGGCGTCACGCAGCTCCATCAGACAGAAAAGCTGGTGCCGCAGCCGCAGGCTGCCGTCGCATTGGGATTGTGGATCTTGAAGGAGGCGCCGATCAGCTCGTCGACATAATCGATCTCGGAGCCGGCCAGGAAGGGCAGGGAGGCCTCGTCGATGACGACTTTGGCACCATCGCGCTCGAGCAGGAGATCGTCAGCATTGACGGTCTCTTCCAGGTCGAATGTGTAGGAAAAGCCGGAACAGCCACCGCCCACGACGCCGATGCGCAGCAAGGGCTTGGCTGGCTGGCTGGCAATGATCGTATTGATCTGTTTTGCGGCGGTCGCAGAGAGCGTGACAGTCTCGGTCATGATCAGGCCATATCCATCGTTCAGTTTCTCGTCTTATTGGCCTATATGGACCTCCGACCGCGCCGATGAAAGGCCTGACCGACATGATAATAGCGGCCAATGACCGATCCCGGGCGCTCTATGCCTGCCATCCCTCGCAGTCGCGCGGGCGTTTCTTCCCCCAGCCCGACAGCGCCATGCGCAATGCCTTCCAGCGCGACCGCGACCGGATCATCCATTCCGGCGCCTTCCGGCGCCTGAAGGAGAAGACCCAGGTCTTCGTTGCCCATGAAGGCGATCAATACCGCACGCGCTTGACGCATTCGCTGGAAGTCTCGCAAATTGCCCGCACCCTGGCCCGCGCGCTGGGCGGTGATGAGGACCTCGCCGAGGCGCTGGCTCTGGCCCATGATCTCGGCCACCCGCCCTTTGGCCATTCCGGCGAACGCGTGCTCGCCGAGAAGATGAAGGCCTTTGGCGGTTTCGACCATAATGCCCAGACCCTGCGCGTCGTGACCAAGCTGGAAGTGCGCTATCCGGAGTTTGAGGGGCTCAACCTCACCTGGGAAACGCTTGAAGGCGTGGTCAAGCATAACGGCCCGCTGATGGCGCAGGACGATGACGGGTCGGCGCTCGCCTGGGCCTTCACAGATTACGAGGATTGGCGCTCCCTAGATCTGCACACCTATGCCGGTCTCGAGGCCCAGATCGCGGCGCTTTCGGATGATATCGCCTATAATAATCACGATCTCGATGACGGTCTGAGATCCGGCCTGCTCGAGCTGGAGCCGCTGCTCGACCTGCCCCTGGTCGGCGATATCTTCCGCCGCACCGCCGCGCGCTGGCCCGACATCAAGCGCACCGTGCTGATCCATGAAGCGGTGCGCGAGCTGATCGGGGTGATGGTGTCGGACGTGCTGGTGGAGACACGCAAGCGGCTCGACGCGGCGCAGCCCGACAGTGCCGATGCCGTGCGCCAGCTGGACCGGCCTATGGTGGCATTCTCTGACGAGATGACCGGTATTCTCGCGGCGCTGCGCCGCCATCTCTTTGCCAATATGTACCGGCACTACAAGGTCAATCGCATGATGAGCCAGGGCACGCGGGTGATGAGCGAGCTCTTCGATCTCTACCTCTCCGATCCCGGCGTCATGCCGACCGATGTGCAATCGGGCATGCGCGATGCCGGTTCAGCCGAGACAGCGCGCGGCGTTTGCGATTATATCGCCGGGATGACAGATCGCTTTGCGGTTGAAGAACATCGCCGCCTGTTCACCATCCAGGGGTATTACTAGGCTGCGAGGACGTTAAGTGCACGGGCCAGTCAGTGCTATCGTGCTGGATAGCCGCGCGATTCGCGCGGCGCGAATTAGTTGATGCCGGGATGCCATGAACGATCACGACGACGAATCTCGCCTCGGAGCCTATGCTCCGCCGACCGACGAATTCGCGACATTCGATGCCCGTGACGAGGATGCTCGGCGCGGCCCGCTTCTGCTGGCTGCGGCCTTTGCCGTTTTCGTCCTGTTTCTCGGTGTGGTCTGGAGTGCCTATAATCAGGGGCTGAGGGTCAATGGCCGCGAGGGTGCGCCGCGCCTTCTGGCCAATAGCGAACCCTATCGCGAGCGCCCGCTCGATCCTGGTGGCGAGCAGACGCCCGATACCGACATGGATGTCTATGACCGGCTGACCGGCGAGGATCATACCGACGAGACCGTCTCCGTGCGCCCTGGTCCGGAGGAGCCGATCGAGGAAGGCCGTCCCGCCCTGCGTGTCGAGACCGTCGATGCCGACCAGACCGGTGCGGACGGCACCGCCGGAATTCAAACCGAAGAACTGCCCGATGTGACCCCGCGCCAGGCGCCGGATCGCCCGGTCCAGCGCCAGCCAGAGGCGCAGCCCCAGCCTGCCGCTCCGCGGGCCGCCGAGCCTGAAACCCGTCCCGCTCCGACGCCGCGCCAGGCCGAGCCCGCTCCCGCTCCTGCCGCGGCCGGCCTCACCGTAAACACGGCCGGCGACTGGGTGGTCCAGATTGGCTCCTTCCGCTCGCAAGGCGATGCCGAGGCGGCCTGGGTGACCTTCCAGACCCGCTTTTCCTCGATAGCTCCGGGCGTGGGACCGGATGTCGTGGCCGCGGAAATTCCCGATCGCGGCACGTATCACCGGCTGCGTATTGCCGGCTTCAACAGCCGCGACGATGCCGTCTCCTATTGCGCGCGGCTTCAGCAGGGCGGGCAGGATTGCCTGGTCGCGCGCCGATGAGCGTGAGTGCGGCGATTTACGGATTGTCAGGCCCCAAGCTGACAACCGTCGAGAAGGCTTTCTTCCGCGATGCCGATCCCTGGGGCTTCATCCTGTTCGCGCGCAATATCGAAGGGCCGAAGCAATTGACGCGGCTGACGGGTAGTCTGCGTGATATTCTCGGCCGTGATGTGCCGATCCTGATCGACCAGGAGGGCGGCCGCGTCGCCCGTCTCAAGCCACCGACCTGGCGCAAGGCACTACCCGCCGAGACATTTGCTGATCTGTTTGAACGCGAGCCCGAGGCGGCGCTCGAGGCCGTGCGGCTCAATCACCGCCTGCTCGCGCATGAGCTGCGCGGCGTCGGCGTCGATGTCGATTGTGCGCCGGTTGCCGATCTGCGCATCCCCGGTGCCGACGACATTATCGGCGACCGCTCCTTTGGTGAACGTCCTGCCGATGTCGTGCTGATGGCGCAGGCGGCAATCGAGGGGCTGATGGCGGGCGGGGTTGCGCCGGTGATCAAGCATATCCCCGGCCATGGCCGCGCCGATGCCGACAGCCATCTCGCTTTGCCCCGCGTCGAAGAGGAGCACGGCCTGCTCTCGGAGACGGATTTTGCGGCCTTCAAGGGCCTCAACTCGGCTGTCATGGCGATGACGGCCCATATCGTCTATGCCGATATCGATCCGGAAAACCCGGCCACGACATCGCGCGATGTCGTGGGCAATATCATTCGCGGCGAGATCGGTTTTGACGGTTTCCTGATGACCGATGATCTGTCGATGAAGGCGCTCTCGGGCACATTCCGCCAGCGTGGCGAGGCCTCGATCAGCGCCGGCTGTGATGTGCTGCTGCACTGCAATGGCAATCGCGCCGAGATGCGCCAGGTGGCTGAGGCCGCACCGCGCCTCGATGGCAAGGCACTCGAGCGCGCGCACCGGGCCGAGGCGGCCCGCGATAAAATCGATGATTTTGACCCGGAGGCGGGCGAATCATTGCTCAATGAGCTCTTGGCCCCGCTGGGCCAGTGAGGGAAAAGTGAGCGAAGACTTCGAGGAGGACGTCCGGTTCGAGGCGGCAGAAGACGCCGCAGCGGACGCGCTCGTCGTTGATCTCGATGGCTTTGAAGGCCCGCTCCACCTTCTGCTCGCTCTGGCGCGGAAGAAGAAGATCGACCTCGCCCGCATCTCCATCCTTGATCTCGCCGAGCAATATCTCGGCTTCATGGCGGCGGCGAGCCGCAAGCGGCTCGATCTGGCGGCTGACTATCTGGTGATGGCGGCCTGGCTGGCCTTTCTCAAATCCAAGCTTCTATTGCCCAAGCCACAGCGCGATGACGGGGAGGGGCCGGTCGAAGTGCTCGCCGAGGCGCTCGCTTTCCGCCTGCGCCGCCTGGATGCGATGCGGGCCGCCGGCGAAGCGCTCTATGCGCGCCCCTTGCTAGATCGCGACGTCTTTGTGCGCGGCGCCCCTGAGGGCGTGCGCTCGACCCGGTCGGTGATCTACGAGACGGATTTGCACGAGCTCCTTTCCGCCTATGCTTTCCGCCGTTCGGCCAAGGCGCGGTCGACCTACCGGCCGCAATTGCCGCGCGTTTACGGTCTGGAAACTGCGCGTGAGCGGCTGGAAATGCTGTTGCCCAAGGTGAAAGACTGGTGCGAATTTGATAGTCTCCTGCCTGGCGATGCTGATCTCGGTGATAACCCACCGCCATCCGTGTCGGTCAGGGCCAGTTCGATGCTGGCCGCGCTGGAAATTACCAAGGACGGACATGCCCTGCTGAGACAGCGCGAGCCCTATGCGCCGCTCTTCGTACGGGCCTGTGAGAGAAACGAGACGCATGATGAGCAGTGACGACGAGAGCGGCCAGGCCGACCCGATCGGTGACGCGATCGCCGCCTTGCGCGCCCAGGCCGTCCATCAGGGCCCACAGGCCGAACGCGAGGCCGTGGCCTCGCTTGGCCTGCGCCTCGCGGTCGATACCGAAAGGCAAAATCTGCGGCTGCTCGAGGCCTTGCTGTTTGCCGCCGCCGAGCCGCTCGACGAGGAAACCCTGCTTGGACGTCTGCCGCTGGAGGCCAATATCCAGGCCCTGCTGGCGACCCTTGCCGAGGAATATGCCTCGCGCGGTGTGCGCCTGGTGGATGTCGGCGGCCGCTGGCGCTTCGAGACGGCGCCTGATCTGGCCGAGGCGCTCAATGCGGTGCGCCAGGAGCCTCGCAAGCTCTCCCAGGCGGCTCTCGAAACGCTGTCCATCATTGCCTACCACCAGCCCGTGACCCGGGCCGAGATCGAGGAGATCCGCGGCGTTGCCGTGTCGAAGGGGACGCTCGATTTGCTGTTTGAGATGCGCTGGATCCGGCCGCGTGGCCGTCGCCGCACGCCGGGCCGTCCGCTGACCTATGGGACGACGTCGCGCTTCCTGGAGTATTTCGGCCTCGCCGCGATCGGTGATCTGCCGGGACAGGCCGACCTCAAGGCCGCCGGCCTGCTCGACGCGCGCATTCCCGCCGATTTCATCATCCCGGACCCCGGCCGCCAGAACGCCGAACATCCCGACGAGGATCCGCTGGATGAAGAGGATGCCCGCACATTCCATATCGACTTCATGGATGATGATGGCGAAGGTGAAAATGGGGTCGACGATATCTGAGCCCCGAATTGGACGGGGCCTGGTAACTGGATTAGACCTGAGGCCAATGTGTTAGACGGAGGGGCAGATGAGTCCCGGACTTATGCAAATTCTGATCGTCGTGGTTCTTGCCCTGCTGCTGTTTGGCGGCCGCGGCAAGATTGCCTCCGTGATGGGCGATTTCGCCAAGGGCATCACCAGCTTCCGCAAGGGGCTGCGCGAGGAAGACGAGGACGAGACCGCTGATGATGCAGCGCCATCGCCCGGCATCGACGCTGCCAAGCGTGACGACGAAAAAACCGGAGCCTAGTCGCCATGAATCCCGGCATCGGAATGCCGGAAATGTTCGTCGTGCTGGTGCTGGCGCTCGTTGTGGTCGGTCCGCAGCAATTGCCGGTAATGATGCGCAAACTTGGCCGTATGATGGCCCAGGCGCGCTCCATGGCGAAAGATTTCCAGGGCAGTTTTGAGGAACTTGGCCGTGAATCCGAACTGGCGGATCTGCGCAAGGAAATCAATGCGCTGAAAGAGGGTAATCCGATCCAGGAAATTGGCGATGAACTCGCCAAAGCCAGGCATGAAGCGACCCATGACGATATTCGCGCCATGAAGATCGCCAATGCTGCCAAGGAAGGCTATGTGCCCGGCCGCTATGAAGGCGGCCCGGAGCAGTCCAAGCCAGGCGTCAGTTCATCGAAAACTGCGGCCAGCCCGAAAACCCAGCCGAAGCCCGAGACGAAACCTGAGCCTCAGGCCGATGACACTGATGCGCCGCGGCGCCCGGCGGATGATGAATAACGCCCATGGCTGAGATTGAACACGACGAGGTTGAGGACAGCCGCGCGCCGCTGATGGATCATCTGATCGAACTGCGCCAGCGCCTGATCATTGTCGTCGCCTTCCTGGCGGTTGCTTTCATCGGCTGCTTTATCGCATCCGATCTCATCTATGGCTGGCTCTTGTCTCCCTATAGCGCTGCCGCCTCGGCCGTTCGCCATGTACCGGTGGAAGATCTCGATCTGACCGCGAATTTCTTCGCGCCGCTGGAATTCTTCTTCGTCAAGCTGAAGCTGGCCCTGGTCGGCGCGATCATGGTAATCTTCCCGGTCATCGCCTGGCAGGTTTATGGCTTCATCTCGCCCGGCCTCTACAAGAATGAACGCGGCGCCTTCGCGCCCTTCCTCGTCTTGTCGCCTATCCTGTTCGCGGCGGGGGTGAGCTTCGTCTACTTCCTCGTTCTGCCCATGGTGATGCGCTTCTCGCTGGGCCAGGAGCAGATGAATGCCGGCGCCGGCATGTCGATCGAGCTTCTGCTCAACGTGTCCGACTATATGAACCTCATCACCACGCTGATGCTGGTCTTCGGCATCTCCTTCCAGATGCCGATCCTGATGATGCTTCTGGCCAAGGCCGGCATTATCCGCTCGGCGCAGATGCTGGCCGGCTGGCGTTTTGCCCTGGTCGGGATTGCGCTGTTTGCGGCCTTTGTGACGCCGCCCGATCCGATCAGCCAGATCATGCTCGGCTCGGCCCTGATGCTGCTCTACTTCCTCTCCATCGTGATGATGCGCTGGATGGAGCCAAAAGACACAGACGTCGAGAAAACCTGACCGGACCAGCGTGCCGGAGAGTTTACGGCGCCCGTCAGCGCGGCTATAGCCGCGTGACACGCTGAGACCGGAATTTTGCCATGCATGATATCAAGCTGATCCGCGACGATGCCGCCGCCTTCGACGCCGCCCTTGCCCATCGGGGCCTGGCGCCGCAATCGCCTGCCCTGCTTGAGCTTGATGCCAAGCGCCGTGAGGCGCTGGGCCGGCAGCAGGACGCCGAGACCGAGCGCAACGCCCTGTCCAAGCTGGTCGGGCGCGCCAAGGCGAGCGGCGATGAGGCTGAATTCAACCGCCTGCGCGGCGAGGTCGACCGGCTTAAATCCGTGCTTGAAGAGAGCGGCGAGCAAGCGAAACGCTTCGATGAGGCGCTGAACCAGCATCTCGCAGCCCTGCCGAACCTGCCCGAAGCCGATGTGCCGGACGGCAAGGATGAGGCTGATAATCAGGAAGTGCGCCGCTGGGGCGAGCCCAAAGACCTGGGTTTCAAGCCGCGCGACCATGTCGATCTTGGCGAGGCCCTCGGCCAGATGGATTTCGAAGGCGCTGCCGCCATGTCCGGCGCACGCTTTGTGGCGCTCAAGGGCGGTCTGGCCCGGCTTGAGCGCGCGCTGGCGCAATTCATGCTCGACCTGCACACCGGCGAGCACGGCTATATGGAAGTCAGCCCGCCCTATATGGTGCGCGACGAGGCCATGTTTGGCACGGGCCAATTGCCCAAGTTTGCCGAGGATCTCTTCCGCACCACG
>TARA_R110000868_G_scaffold17851_8_pt1 | contig 13725 bp, 11 predicted proteins | sample TARA_R110000868 | Tara Oceans TARA_R110000868 (sample SAMEA4397489) | marine metagenome | biome: Polar Biome; feature: [SRF] surface water layer (ENVO:00010504); material: water (ENVO:00002006), including particulate matter (ENVO:01000060) such as... | depth 5 m | reverse complement strand
CTCGATTTTGTATATCTGACCACAATGCGCGGCCGGGAACTGGCGCGCATGAAGGTGCCGTCTCATTCCGACCGGGGCAGCCTGTCCTACACGCCCGAAGGCGGCTGTCATTGTCCCCAGATTTATTTCGATCCCATCCTGACGGAATACGCGCAGGGGCTTTCCAGCGTCGAAATACGGTACCGGACGGAGCTGTCTTCGTTCACGCAATCGGCAGAAAAGGTCGTCGCAACCCTGAAGGACGGCGAATCCGGAGAAACGGAAACGATCGAAGCCGATTATCTCGTCGGTTGCGACGGGGCCGGCGGCGTCGTGCGCGAAGTGCTCGGTATCGGCCTCGGCGGGCGCGGCGTGGTTGCGCAAAGCCTGAACATTTTTTTCAGATCGCCGGAACTGTCCGCGCTGCATGACAAGGGCTGGGCGCGATTTTACCGCGCGATCGGCCACGAAGGCTGCTGGTCCGAACTGATCGCAATCGACGGGCGTGAGCTCTGGCGGCTGACCGTGTTCGACAGCGAACGCACGCCGGGGACGGCGGAAGATCTGCTTCGCCGTGTGGTCGGATGCGACTTTCCCTTCGAGATCATCTCGGCAAGTCCATGGGAACGCCGCGATGTCGTCGCCGACGGTTTTGGCGGCGGCCGGGCGTTCCTGGCGGGGGATGCGGTCCATCAGTGTTCGCCCACCGGCGGGCTCGGTATGCATACCGGGATTGAAGATGCGGTGAACATCGCCTGGAAGCTCGAAGCGATGATTGCCGGATGGGGCGGGAGCGACCTGATGGCGTCCTACGAAGCCGAACGCCGGCCGATCGGAGAGCGCAATGTGGAATTCGCCACCCGGGCGTTCCGTCAGATAACCGGGATACCGGGCGGTGATGCGCTGGCCGACGATACCTCCGCCGGGGACAGCCAGCGCGCCGCCCTCGCCGAGGCGACCGCCGATCTTCGACGGTATTCCGTAAGCGAAATCGACAAGGCCCAGTATTGCTACGAAAACTCGCCGATCTGCGTGCCCGACGGTGCCACACCGCCGCCTGCTGCGCCGCCCGGCAAATACGTGCCTTCGGCCCGACCCGGAACACGGGCGCCCCATGCATGGATTTCCGACGGGGTATCGACACTCGATCTGTTCGGCGACGGATTTGTGCTTCTTGATCTTTCTGGCGGACCCGGCGATGTCGAAAGCCTGGCGGATGCCATGGCTGCACGGAACGTCCCGTTCAGGGTCGAATGCGTGGCCGATCCGGATACCGCGCGCGCATATGAGCGCCGTTTTGTCCTGGTTCGCCCCGATGGCCATGTGGCGTGGCGGGGGGACGATATCCCCGCCGATCCCGGCAGTGTGGTCGATACGGTCAGGGGCGCTTTGTCCGCACGATAGGCGGTCGTTTTCCGCAGCGCCGCTGTGGTTTCTGTGTGGCTAATCGCCTGTCGCCGGCATGAAGGCGGTCTCGGTCTTCGGGGTGGTCGTCTGACAGCGCGGCGATTTAGCGTTGATAAATTGGCGACTGTTGCGATAATTCAGAGACAAAAATATCGGTGAGGTGGAAATGTTTCCGAGAAACTGCTGGTACGTTGCGGCACATGCGCATGAAATTACCGATCAACTGTTTGCGCGCACGTTCCTGAACCAGCCCGTGATCCTGTGGCGTATGGCAGACGGGTCGATCGGGGCGCTGGAGGACCGTTGTCCCCACCGCCTGGTTCCCCTGTCCACCGGCAAAACGGTTAACGGCCTGGTCGAATGCGGTTATCACGGCCTCCGGTTCGATGCGACCGGCAACTGCGCCTTCGTGCCGGGACAGGACCGGGCGCCGCAGAACGCCGGCGTCAGGACCTTCCCGGTCGCCGAACGCCATGGGCTGATCTGGATCTGGATGGGGGCGGCCGAGTTCGCGGACACGGATTTGATCCCCGATTTGCACTGGATGGACGGGCCGGGCTGGAAGGCGACCACCGGCTATCTTCATTTCAACGCCGATTACCGCCTGATCAACGACAACCTGCTCGACCTGTCGCACGAAACCTATATCCACAAGCACACCATCGGCAACGATGCGGTCGCCGATTCGCCGGTGATCACGGAAGTCATCGACGACCGCGTGGTGCGGGCGCACCGCGAAATGCCGAATATCGAACCGCCGCCGTTCTTCGCGCTTGCCCAGGGCCATGACGGGCGCATCAACCGCTGGCAGATCGCGATTTACATGGCGCCCGGGTTCAACATGACCGAGGTCGGCTTCCACGCCGTCGGCACGGATCGTAATGCCGATCATCTGATGATGCGGCCGATCCATCTCATCACACCCGAAACCGACCATACGTCCCATTATATCTGGGGGCTGGCCCGCAATTTCCGGCTGGATGACGACGAACTGAACGACGGCATCTATACCGCCACCGACCGGACCTTCAAGGAGGATCGGGGCCTGCTGGAAATGCAGGACCGGCGGCTGCAGGAAGAAGGCATGCCGAAGCTGCCGCAGATGGCCGTGAAAGTGGACAAGGGCCCGGTGACGGGGCGGCGCCTGCTCGACGCCATGATCCAGCGCGAGGCCGACGACCCGACCTATTGCGCCCCGCCGGCCCTGCTCGCCGATGACGGGGTCGTATCGCAGCCTTTCGCCCAGGCGGCAGAGTAGGCACGCAAACCGGCGCGCTGCCGGGGGCACGATCCTGCCCGCAGATTGCGGTGTCCGGCGGAACGGAATGTGTGTGAAAGCCTCTTCCCCGTGTTGCGGCAGGGCGTTCGTCAGTGGTGTGCCGTGGCAGGTCTCCGCTATGCTCCGTAACATTTCCCGTTCGCATCCTGAAAACCTGACCGGAGAACCGACGTGGCCAAAAGCGAAAATTACATAAAAGGCGCCGCGACCCGGCGCGCGGTGATGGGCGAGGCGATGGCCGACAGGATGGCAGGGTCGGTCTATGCCGGGCCGGTGATGGAGAAATTCGCCGATTACGCGACGGAGGCGGTATTCGGCATGCTGTGGGCGCGTCCCGGCCTCGATCACAAGACCCGGGCGATGGTCACGCTGACCTCGGACGTGTGCAATCACTGCTGGCCGGAGCTCGAAATCCACATCCGGTTCGCCCTGGGTCTCGGCTGGACCGAAGAGGAACTCACCGAGGCGATGCTGCATCTCGGCGGGTATATCGGCGTGCCGACGGTCCGCGAAGCGCTGATTATCGCCGAAAGGGTGTTTCAGGAAGTCCGGGACGAAGGCGGACAGGCAGGCTGAAAAACGCCCGCCCGGCGGGGTTCCTCCGCTGCGGAATGTCTGTCCTCGCTACCCCGCCAGCAACCCGTCCGCGATTTTTTCGGCGCACATGATCGTCGGAATGTTGGTATTGGCCCGCGGCACGCAGGGGAACAGCGACGCGTCGCACACGGTCAGCCCGTCGACGCCGTAAACGCTGCCATCCGGCGCCGTCACCGCATTGGGATCGTCGGCCGCTCCCATCCGGGCGGTCCCCGATGGGTGCCAGCAGCCGGTCACGTTTTCGCGGATAAACGCTTCCATTCTTTTTTCGTCGCCCATCAGGTCAGTCAGCGTGTCGCCCATGGTGATAAACCCCTTGATGGCGGCACGGCGCAGCGGGGCGGGGCCGTCGAGAATCGCGGCGAGGACGTTGGTGAGGATGCGGTTCTTCGTGTTGACCGCGCCGATCCGGCGCACCCGTTCGGAATAAGAACTGGGAAATGCGTCGGCGGTAATGCCGGCCATGGCGGGATGGGCGAAATATCCCGCCATCCGGTGCACGCCTTCGGCGAGCCGTTCGTAATCCCGCCGGTCGGACAGCAGGTTGAAGTCCACGTCGGGCTCCGCCGCCGGGGCGGCACTGTTCAGCAGGACGCGGCCGCGCGAATAGGGCTTGTTGCACCACATCAGGAACGACCCGAGCCGCTGCCCGACCGCATGCCAGGCGGATTTGGCGGTCACGGATACGTACATGTCGCCGGGCCCGCATTCCGCGACCCCTGAACTGTACCGGAACGACACCTGGGCATGGCGGCGGGTGCCGATATCGGGACCGAGCCGCGCCCGCGACTTGAGATAGGCCGATACCGCGATCGTCGGGTGTTCGTTGAGATTCGCGCCGACGCCGGGCCGGTCCGCGATCACGTCGATCCCCATTTCGTTCAGATGCGCGCCGCGTCCGATGCCCGATCGCATCAACAGCGCCGGCGTGTGCAGGGCGCCGGTGGACACGATGATATGCCCGCCCTGCAGGGTTAGCCTGGAACCGCCCCGGTTGACGACGGCGCCGGTAACGGTCCGGCCGCTGAAGGTGAGTTTCTCGACCGTGGTTTCCGGCAGGATATGCAGGTTCGGGCGTGCCCGGACATCCGTGTTCAGATAGCCCATCGACGCCGAGACGCGGGTTTCGTCCTTGTTGGAAATGGTGCTGCGGAACCAGCCGTCCTCGAACAGCCCGTTCTGGTCGGGGACCTCTGCCAGGCCGGTATCGGTGAGCACGCCGGATACGGCATGGGTGAATTCCGGCCAGTGTTCCCGCGGGACGCGGCGAATGGAAATGGGGCCGTCACTGCCGTGGTATTCGTCCTGGATATCGTGATCGGTTTCCAGCTTGCGGAAATAGGGCAGCACGCTGTCCCAGTTCCAGCCGCTGGCGCCTTTTTCTTCCCATTCGTTGTAATCCAGCGGTGAGCCCCGGTTGGCCATCTGGGCATTGATCGCCGAGCCGCCGCCGACCACCCGTGCCTGTTCCATGAAACGCGGGGCGGCCCGCCGGGCGCTGTTCGACGGGGTGTGGGACAGCCGGACCTGAAGTTCGCGCCAGTGATAGGCGGGGTTGAAGGACGCGCCCATGGGATAGGAATCCAGCATGTCTGCAGGCTCGTTGCCCGGGGTGTAGTCCTTTCCTGCTTCAACCAGCAGGACTTCGTTCGATCCGTTTGCCGACAGGCGGTTGGCGAGCACGCAGCCTGCCGACCCGCCGCCGAGAATGATGTAGTCGAAGCGTTTCGATGCGATATCTGCCACGTGGAACTGTCCGTTATTTGTGTTGTACCGGCCATACTGTATTCGCGGCGGCGGCATTTGGGAAACCCCCGGCCGCAAAAGGTTTGTTCCGCTTCCGGGCAGGGGCGCCGCTTGCGGCATGGCGAGCGGCGGGGCTAGAATACGTTTCAGGCGATACGATTAAACAACGATAACAATGCGCCAGGATCACCGGAATTCAGGCTGCACTTTCGACCGTGTCCGGGGTCATCAATAATTGCAGTGCCGGTTTTATGTCACGAGAATGCTCCGAAACTGAGCCCCGGGAATGCGGCTCGTACGATGTCGCCGTCATCGGCGGCGGGCCCGCCGGTGCAACGGCGGCGAGCCTGCTCGCCCAGAAGGGCAGGCGGGTCGTACTGGTCGATAAAGCGCAGCACCCGCGCTTTCATATCGGCGAATCCCTGTTGCCGCATACGCTTCCGATCCTCGAACGTCTCGGGGTTGCCGAAGAGATCGTCGGGATCGGCGTGTACAAACCGGGGGCGGAATTCGTGTCGCCGGATCACCGCCAGCGCCAGACCTTTCTCTTTCGCGACTCGATGGAACCGGTCCTGCCGTTTTCCTATCAGGTCCGGCGCGCCGATTTCGATGAAATACTGTTCCGGAACGCGGCAGCCGCCGGGGCTGTCCTGCAGGAAAATTGTACGGTGACCGAGAGCCGGCGATCGGCGGATGGGTGGAAGCTGACCCTTTCCGAAAACGGCATTCCGCGGGAAATACATGCGGATTATCTTGTCGATGCCTCCGGGCGCGACGGTTTTCTCGCACGGCAGAATGGCATTCGGGCGCGCGACAGTCGTCACAATAGCGCGGCCCTGTTTGCGCATTACGAAAACGTCAGTCCCGACGCATGGGGTACAGCGGGAAACATATCGATCTACTGGTTCGATCATGGGTGGATATGGATGATCCCGCTGCCGGACGGGGTCACCAGTATCGGCGCGGTCTGCATGCCGGACTACCTGAAAACCCGGAATACATCCCTTGAAGATTTTATGGAGGCGACATTGCGTCTTTGCCCCCGGGCCTGGGACGTGTTGAAGGAGGCGAAGCGGATAAGCGATGTGAACGGCGCCGGAAATTATTCCTATAAAGCGGCGTCTGCTTACGGAGACGGGTACCTCCTCGTCGGGGATTCATACGCGTTCGTCGACCCCGTGTTTTCGACCGGGGTTCTTCTTGCGATGAGCAGTGCCGAGCGCGCGGCCGACGCGGTAAATGCGATCATCGATCGGCCGCGACGGCGAAAAGCGCGTTTGCGCCGCTACCAGAAAGACATCGATGGCGCGATCCGGCGGGTTTCCTGGTTCGTGGTGCGGTTCAATTCGCCTACGTTCCGGGATCTTTTCATGACCCCGCGGAACCCGCTCGGCGTGAAAAATGCCGTCATTTCCGTTCTTGCCGGCGATTTTTACGGCGGTGGCGGGCTTGCCTGGCGGCTCGTATTATTTCGGCTGATCTATGCATTCGCGCGGTTCAGGAACCTGCAGGCCGACAAAAAAGCGTCGGAACGGTTGCGGCGGTTGCCGGCGCTGTCCATGCCGGAAAACGAGACTTCCCGGGGAAACTGAATGCGGTGAGACGCCGTTCGGCAACCGGGAGGGTCAGAAGCTTCACCTGCGTTTTTCAGTCGACGACGAAAAGCTTTGCGCCGGTTGTGGTGGACGACCGGTGGGGTTCCGCATTGTCGGCAACCTGATAGCTCATTCCCGGGGTCAGCACGAAGGTGCGGCCGTCCTCGAGCTCCGTGTGCAATTCGCCCTCGAGGCAGAACAGGATGTGTCCTTTGACGCACCAGTGGTCGGCCAGGTATCCGGGAGAATATTCGAGCATCCGCACCCGGATCGGCCCGAAATTCCGGGTTCGCCAATAGGCTGTTCCGGTCTCGCCGGCGTGTTCGGTCGGTTCGACCTCGGACCAGTCGGTATTGCCGAAGGGAATATTGTCGATCTGCATGAAACGTCCTCAATCTGGCGGGGCGGGATGTCAGCGCGTTTCGGTGACGGACGTCAAGTCCGGGGGATATAAAAGCAATATCCGGAATGCTCCGGCCCCCGCTTCGGGGCAGATTGACACGATGACAATTCGACATATCGGCGCCCGGGAATGGCAGGCGACGGAATTTGCCCTGGACGCGGAGGGCTGTGCCGTTATCCGTAACCTGCTGCCCGACGACACCTGCAGGGATTTGGCCGGAACCTATGGGTGCGACGGGCTGTTTCGTAATCGGGTCGTGATGGCGCGGCATAATTTCGGGCGCGGCGAGTACAGGTATTTTGCCTATCCGCTTCCCGATACGGTTGCCGCACTTCGGCAGGCGGTATATCCGCCGCTGGCCGCGATCGCCAATCGCTGGCATGCGGCGATGGGGCTGGAAACACGGTTTCCGGCCGAGCATTCCGAATTCCTGGCGGAATGCCGCGACGCCGGGCAGACGAAACCGACCCCGCTGGTGCTCAAATACGGGCCCGGCGACTACAATTGCCTCCATCAGGACCGCTACGGGGATATCGTGTTTCCGTTGCAGGTGACGGTCCTGCTCTCGGAACCGGACCGGGATTTCACGGGCGGCGAGTTCGTGCTGACCGAACAGCGTCCCCGGATGCAGTCCCGGGCCGAAGTGGTTCCGCTTGGCCGCGGCGATGCCGTTGTCTTCCCCGTCAATCAACGCCCGGTGCAGGGAAGCCGCGGTTTCTACAGGGTTACAATGCGTCATGGCGTCAGCCGCGTGCGATCCGGGATGCGGTATACGCTCGGCATGATCCTGCACGATGCGACTTAAAGATCGGGAAAGGGGCCGAATTAAGTTGCTATTAACCATCGTATGACCATATATGAACCCAACAGCCGAACGCGCCTCGCGTAGAGGATGATGAAATCGTCAAAGGCGATCGGCTGTTGCGCAATTGTCCTTATCCGTATTGATCGTTGCTCCAACGCCGTGCCAAGACGCACATACGCAGGCAGCTGATCTACGCGAGCTCCCTAAAATTTGAATAATCGTCGCGCGCAATCCGCATGGATTCGTGAACCGCGCCGGTAATATGAAAGACGACACTTGAAACATTTCAGTGATCTCGGCCTTGCCGAGACCGTCCTCAAGGCCGTAGAGGCCGAGGGCTATACCAATCCCACACCCATCCAGGAGCAGGTGATTCCCGCCATGCTCGCCGGACGGGATATTCTGGGCACAGCGCAGACGGGGACCGGCAAAACCGCTTCCTTCGTTCTGCCGCTTCTTCACAAACTCGCAACCGGCCGCGAACGGCCGCCGCAGAAATGCTGCGGCACGCTGATCCTCGCGCCGACGCGCGAACTTGCGGCGCAGATCGCCGAAAGCGTGCGCGTCTACGGTCAGTTCGGTCATACGAAGGTCGCCGTGGTCGTCGGCGGGGTAAAACCCGGCCCGCAGATCAAGGCGATGGCGCGCGGCGTCGATATTCTCGTCGCCACGCCGGGCCGGCTGCTCGACCACATGCAGGGCGGGGCAATCAGTCTCGAACAGACAAAGACGGTCATCCTCGACGAGGCCGATCAGATGCTCGATCTCGGTTTCATGCCGGCGATCCGCAAGATCATGGCGCGGGTGCCGCGGGAACGCCAGACGGCCCTGCTGTCGGCGACCATGCCGCCGGCGATCCGGAAACTCGCCAACGACTTTTTGAACAACCCGGCCGAGGTGGCCGTTGCACCGACATCGCGGCCGATCGAAAAAATAGACCAGCAGGTAATACTGGTCGACCGGTCGGCAAAACGCAGCACGCTGATTAATATTCTCGGTAAACCGGACGTGGACCGGGCGATCGTCTTCACCCGCACCAAGCGCGGCGCCGACAAGGTGCAGCGCGCATTGTCCGACGCGGGCCTGTCCGCGGCCGCGATCCACGGCAATAAAAGCCAGAACCAGCGCACCAAGGCGCTAGACGGGTTCAAGTCCGGCGGCGTGACGATCCTGGTGGCCACCGATATCGCGGCCCGCGGAATCGATGTGGACAGCGTGTCCCATGTCGTCAATTTCGAATTGCCGAATATTCCCGAATCCTACGTCCATCGCATCGGCCGGACGGCGCGCGCCGGCAAATCCGGGATTGCCATCTCGCTGTGCGACGGCGGCGAACGCGAATTTCTCCGCGATATCGAAAAACTGGTCGGCTATTCCATTAAATCCACCGGCAATGGCGGTGCGAACGATCTGCCCGAAAAGCAGGGCGGGCGCGGCGGAAACCGGCAGCCGCGCAATGCGACGCCGAAGGGCGGGCGTCCGGGCAACCGGCCGTCGCGGAACAACCGGTCCAAGTCCAAACCGTCCGGACAGGGACAGGAGCAACGGCGCGATGCGCGGCCCGGCAACGAGGGAGACGGTGACGGTCTTGCGCGGATGCTCGGCACGAAACCCGGCGGTGGCCGGAGCACGGGCGGGCGCGGCGCCGGCGGCCCGGGGCGCGGATCGCGCGGCCGGAACAACAAACAGGGATCGCGCCAGACGCAACCTGCCTGATCCGACTTCTTACGTTCAGGTTTAATATCAAACGGCCATCGGTGTTTCCACCGATGGCCGTATCTAGTTCAGCCGCGCGGGCGGAAAGGCGTCGGCGGATTAACCCGCCGTCGCGACGATCTCGACCAGTTCGATATCGAAGGTAAGATCCTGTCCGGCAAGCGGGTGATTGCCGTCCAGCGTGACCGTCGTATCTTCGATCTGCGCGACGGTAAGGACCAGCACCTGACCGTCGGGCGCGGTCGCCTGAAGCTGGGCGCCGATGGCGAGGTCGACCTCATCCGGAATCATCGAGCGTTCGACAGTTTGAACGGCTTCGGGCTGGTGCGGTCCATAGGCGTTTTCAGCCGCGACCTCTACCGTCGCCTTGTCGCCGACGGCCATGCCGACGACGGATTCTTCCAGGGTCGGGATGATCGTATTCTCACCGATCTTGAATTCGAGCGGGTCGCGTCCTTCGGACGAATCGAAGACGGTGCCGTCATTCAGTTTGCCGGTATAGGTGATGCGGACCGTGTCGCTGTTATTGGCCTGGGCCATGATATGTCTACTTTCTCCCGATGGGCATCCAGCACATCGCGGTTGCTCTGACGACATACCGAGCATCGGCCGGCCGGCAGAAAAATGGCCGGGAAATTCCGACCGATTTGTGAATTGAAGGGGCAACCTAACAGCGAGGGCGGCTGGCTGCAAATTCGTCCTCCGTTCCTCGCGGGTCGGAATGAATCTGTCAGCCAGCCGTCAATCGCAGAGCGCATGGATCGAATGGAAGGGCTTACTCGGCGGCGTCGGAACCGACGATCTCCTTCCTGCCCGCTGCGATCGGATGGTCGCGGGTCGCCCAGTAGTCCGGCGACGCCTTCATCCTTTCCCAGTCTTCCGGGGTCTCGGCGCCGGGCGCCATCGACGCGTCGGTGCCGACAAGGACCTGATGGTGGTCGATGTTCAGCGTCCGGAGCCAGCGTTGCTGACCCATGGTGATGGCGACGAAATAGCCCATCTCCACGATTTCGGCTTCGGTATAGTGTTCGTAGAGCGCTGCCCACAGGGCATCGTCGCATTCCAGGTCCCAGACGATGGCCTCGGTGTAGCGCAGGGCCGCTTTCTGCCGGGCGTCGTAGCGTTCGGATTTTTCGAAATTCAGAAGATCGAAATAATCGTCTTCCACAAGGCCCTTTTCCCGGGACTGTATGGAGCGTTGATTGCCGCAGAACTCGCACTTGACCGAGTGCGATACGTAAACCCGGCAAAGTTCCTTGATGGTGTGATCGCAGACGCCTTCGTGGAACACGGATTGCCAGGTCTTTGCGAACGACCAGAATGTCGCCGGGACGTGGGCGCGGATTGCCTGGCTTTCGGGGCGCGGCGTGCCGCGTACGCGGCAGCGTTCAAGTTCGGCCTGCATGTCGGGATCCGAGATCGTGTCGGGGTCGATGTAACTGATGCGTTGTTTGGGCATGGCTGGTCTCCTCCGATATCATCTTGTTTCAGGCGATATTAGTACCATTTGATACTATAATTCTGAAGAAATCAAGGGGGACGGCGTTCTTATACAATCGCTGCAACGCCGCCCTCTACCCGCACGCTTTCGTCTGTCTGCGATATCGACTATGGCTAACACGAAGAATCCCGGAACAGTCATGGCCCGACGTTGAATTCACAAGTCTATCCTGCACGACCCGCCGATATCAGTATCATCATCCCGGCATACCAGGCGGAGGCGACGCTGGGCCGCGCCATCGACAGCGTGCTGGCGCAAACGGTGACGCCGCATGAAATTGTGGTGGTCGATGACGGGTCGCGCGACCGGACCCTGGCGATTGCCGAGCAGTACGCCGCGAACGCCGGTTCCTGCGCGATCAGAATTCTGAGCCAGGAAAATCTCGGCGCCGGCGCCGCCCGCAACCTCGGGCTGTTGTCTGCCGGCGGCACCTTTGTCGCCTTTCTGGACGCCGACGACGAATGGCTGTCGGAAAAGCTTGCGCGCAGCATTGACATCCTGAACGGCGAGACCGCCGACCTGGTTTCCCACGACTATCTGCGTCTCGAAGGCGGGCGTTCGGATTACATTTCCTGTGCCCGGCATTTCAGCCATCGACCCGATCCGCTTTTCGATTATTTTCTGCGCGGGTATATCGCCACATCGACCGTCGTGGCGCGGCGTCAGGCCCTGCTCGATGCCGGCGGTTTCGATCCCTCGCTGCGATCGGGGCAGGACTACGAATTATGGCTGGCGGTCATCGGCAATCCCGCAACGCGTCACCACGTCTTTCCGGAAGCGTTGATGCGCTACCACGTGACGGCGAACAGCATTACCAGCCAGGTCGAGCTTCGCCGCCGGGCGGCGCTCCGCATCCTTTTCCGTCACCTTCCGGCGCTGCGGGGGCGGGGGAAACGGCCCCGCTATACCGCGATTTTGCGGGCGGCGATCATCTGCATTCAGGCGTCGAATGCGCACCGGGGCGCCGGGAATTACGCACGGGCCATCGTAACGGTCTTCCGAATCCCCATTCATGTTATATCCATCCTGTGCATCCGGATGGACGGCGCGGTCGAACGCCCGGACTTTATTTCCCCGGATCCGGTATCAACGGACGAGGCGACTGAGTGACTGACAAACCAGACAGCGGCAACCGCGGCGACGGCGCGCCCAGAGGCGCCGCAAACCCGTTCCTGTCCACGCGCGAGCAGGCAGAGGACACGACGGTTGTCGGTCAGCAGCGGAACAAGGTGTGGTGGGAAACCAAGCCCATGACCTATGCCGACTGGGAAGCCGAAGAACGGTTGCCGGAATCGCCCGAAGCGCTGACCGAGATCGAGGACATGATCCTCCGCCAGAGCCCGTTCCTCCGGGGCGAAATGGACTGGCAGCAATTCGACGGTCTGAAGGTGCTGGATATCGGTTGCGGCTCCGGCGCGCTGGCGACGCGGATTGCGAAGCACGGCGCCCATGTCACCGCCGTGGACCTGACGCAGACAGCCGTCGACCTGACCCGGAAAAATGCCGCTTCGCAGGGCCTCGATGTCGACGTTATCCGGTGCGACGTCGAAAAGCTGCCGCTGGAATCGGATAGCTTCGATTTCGTGTTTTCCTGGGGGGTCCTGCACCACACCGAGACGTTCGAAAATGCGCTCGAACAGGTTCACCGGGTTCTCAGGCCCGGCGGGAAAAGCCTCATCATGGTCTATTACCGGAACAGCCTGGTTTACTACCTGCTCGGTCTCTACTGGCTTGTCTTCAAGGGCTATCTGTTTCGCGGCTATACCATCCACGGCGTTCAGGACCTTTATACCGACGGGTATTTCCACCGCTATTTCTCCCGCAGGGAAATGGCGGACTGCCTGACGGGCGCAAAGCTGCGGCCCACCGGTTTCGTGGTGACCCAGTACGAAAAGAAGATTCTGCCCGGTATTCCGAACTGTCTCGACCGCTATCTGAAACGGAAATTCGGCATGTGCCTGGTGGCGCAGTTCGAAAAGCCGCTCGAAAAGCCGCTCAATCCCTGAACACGACGACCCCGTCCGCCGCCGCGACGCCATCTTCCGCGGCTTTGACGAATAGCGGGTTTATTTCGGCTTCCACCAGGTCGTCGCCCAGGGTCGTGCACATTCCGGCGAACCGCTGAACCGCCTCGACGAGGGCGTGAGTATCGGCGGCGGGGTTCCCGCGATATCCATCCAGGAGCGCCGAAATCTTAAGGCGGGCGATTGCATCGCGAATTTCCGCGCCGCTGGTCGGCAAAAGGCAGATTTCCGAGTCCCGGTACAGTTCGGACAATGTGCCGCCGGCGCCGACGAGGATTGCGGGACCGAGCGTCGGGTCGCGCCGGAAGCCGACAATGATCTCGACCGCACCGCTGATCTGTTCCTGGAGCAGGTAGCCTTCAATATCCCGGACGCCGGCTTTCGCTGCCGCCGCGGCGATATCGGCGCAGCACGATGCCGTCTCGTCCGGCGATACGTTCAGCCTGACGCCGCCGATTTCTGTTTTATGCAGCAGGTCGCGCGACAGCATTTTGACCACCACCCGTGCGCCCAGCGTATCCGCTGCCGCCGGCGCGTCCGCGGGGGATGCCACGACGCATTCGCGGACCGGCGGAATGCCGAAAGCGGCGAAAAGCTGTTTGGCTTCGGCCTCGTTCAGGGAACCGCTGCGGCCGGCGAAGGGATTCCGTGGCGCAGGTTGCGGTTCCGGGGT
>TARA_R110000868_G_scaffold2764_5_pt1 | contig 13729 bp, 14 predicted proteins | sample TARA_R110000868 | Tara Oceans TARA_R110000868 (sample SAMEA4397489) | marine metagenome | biome: Polar Biome; feature: [SRF] surface water layer (ENVO:00010504); material: water (ENVO:00002006), including particulate matter (ENVO:01000060) such as... | depth 5 m | reverse complement strand
ACGAAACCCCGGGATTACCTGAAGCAGGTCTACAGGCTTAGACGCGCCGGCAAACAGGATACGGTGCTGTCCGCTGTCGGGGCGGAGTCCATCCTCTACGACACTCTCTGGCAGCCACTGTGCCGCGCCGCGCTCAATACCGACGCGTCGGAGGCGTCCGCACAGCTTCTCTGGACCGTCGTGAAGGAAACCTTCATGAAGGGCGAAGTCTCCTGCCGTCCGTGGTTCTTCCATAAAGGGCTTTCTGCGGCACTGGTGACCCCTGCCCTGAAACACCTGACGGAAGCCGGCGCCGACGTTCGCTTCAAGGCGCGGCTGCGCGGCCTGAGATGGACCGATCACCGGATCAATTCGCTTTATTTCCCGGAGGGCATGCTGCGGGTCGCTCCCGAAGACGCGGTCGTTCTCGCCCTGCCTCCCGAAATCTGCAACGATATCTGGCCCGACGCGAAGGCGCCGACGGACTCCCGGGCGATCGTCAATGCCCATTTCAAACTGGACGCTCCGCCGTCGCTGCCCTGGGATTCGCCGTTCGTCGGCACGCTTCAAAGCGAAACCCACTGGGTGTTCGTACGCGACAACATCGTCTCCCTGACGATCAGCGCCGGCGATGCGCTCGCCGAAAAGCCGAACTGGGAAATTGCCAACATTCTTTGGGCCGAAACCGCGCAGGTGATCGGCAACTCTGCCGGCCGCATGCCCGCATGGCGGATCATCAAGGAAAAGCGCGCGACCTTTGCGCAGACACCCGCCCAGGTGAATGCGAGGCCCCAAACCGACACCGCCATCAGGAACCTTTTTCTTGCCGGCGACTGGACCGATACAGGCCTGCCAGCAACGATCGAAGGCAGCGTCCGCTCCGGATTCAAAGCCGCCAGCAAGGCACTCCAGGCTATCCGGGTCGCGCAGTCAGAAGCCGCAGAATAACGTTTTCGGCATAGCGGACTTGATTCGCATCGAACGTCCCCGCGCGGAGTCCCACCCTGATGCAAGAAACTAACCGTTTGAAAAACAACGGTAAATGAGCACCTCACAAGAAGATCAACAGCCGTGGAGAGCCTGTTCCAGCGTCATTGAACGCCCGTTTTATTAACGTTAGCATCTAACTGCTTGAAAATTTGAGGGATTCTCCGATGGCTAAAATTCTTTCCGACCTTACAAGTACGATAATCGCCGGTATCGTACTTGCGGTCGTGCTCGTTATTGTTTTGATGCTCTGGCACAATACCGGCCTTTCACTCGACAAAGCGTGGTGGTCGTTCGCGTTCAGATGGCTTCATGTACTGAGCGGCGTAATGTGGATCGGCATTCTGTGGTATTTCAACTTCGTCCAGATTCCCAACATGGGGAAAATTCCGGACGAGCAGAAACCGGCGATTACCGGCGTCATCGCACCTGCGGCCCTGTTCTGGTTCCGCTGGGGCGCCATGTCGACGCTTATCACCGGCCTGATCCTCGCCTACCTCAATGGCTACATCGCAGACGCGATCACCATTGGCCTGAATGACGGCGTGCCGAAGCACACCGCAATCGGTATCGGGATGTGGCTCGGCACGATCATGTGGTTCAATGTCTGGTTCATTATCTGGCCGAACCAGAAAAAGGCCCTTGGCATCGTCCAGGTCGAAGCCGCCGAGAAAGCGAAAGCGGGTCGCACCGCCATGCTGTTCTCCCGGACCAACACGATGCTGTCGATACCGATGCTCTACGCGATGGTATCCGCCCAGAACCTGTTCTGAGCACGCAATATCGCAAACGATCGAAGGGGGCCTTTTGGCCCCCTTCTTTTTTGCCCGGACGACCGGAAAGGATTATTCGACAGCGATAAGTGCGGCGGCGACGGCACGATCCTCGGCAAGCAGCACGTTGAAGGTGCGGCACGCCGCCCCTGTATCCATCCATTCCGGAACGATCGCATGCGCCTTGAGCGCATCACGGATATCGGCCCTCGGCATTCCCATCCGGGCGCCGCACCCGATGAGCAGAACCTCGATCTCCGTACTCATCGAAATAACGTCCGACAGCGATGCCACCGAGATATCTTCAAAGGAGGTCACGGGCCAGGCGAAGGTCCTGTCGGCGCAGACGATCACCGAGCCGCTATAGGCCTGACCGGCAATCCGGAAACCGCCACCGCCATACCCCTGGATCAGTTGCCGTCCGAGCGGAACCTGGGGCGTAATGTCATTCATGGGTTACTGGCAGCGCCCTAGGCGGATTTGCCGGCTTCCGCGGCATCGTCGCCGTCGTTTTCCCCGACAATCAGCCCCGACCGGCGCAGGTTCATATAAACCAGCGACGGGACCGCGATGAAAATCGACGAATAGGTGCCAACGATAACGCCCCAGATCATTGCGAAACTGAACCCGCGGAGAACCTCGCCGCCGAACAGGTACAATGCGAGCAGCGCCAGCAACGTGGTGACACTGGTCAGCAGCGTGCGCGACAGGGTCGAATTGATCGACAGGTTCAGCAATTCGTATAGCGGCATCTGCTTGAACTTCCGCAGGTTCTCGCGAACCCGGTCATAGACCACCACGGTATCGTTGATCGAATACCCGGCGATTGTCAGGATCGCCGCCACCGTAGACAGGTTGAATTCCAGCCCGAGCAAGGCAAAGACACCGATGGTCAGAATGACGTCATGCAACAGCGCGATGACAGCGCCGACACCGAACTGCCATTCGAACCGGAACCAGATGTAGACCAGCATCGCGCCAAGCGCGAGCAGGACAGCGGTAATCCCCGCCTCGATCAGTTCGCCGCCCACCTTCGGGCCGACAAACTCCGTCCGCCTGTAGTCGACCTTGTCGCCAAGTGCGTTCTTGGCCTTTTCGACCGCCTCAAGCTGCGCCTTTTCTCCGCCCGGCTGACGTTCGATCCGGATCAGTACGTCGGTCGGCTGACCGAATTCCTGGAGCTGGACCTCGCCGAGCCCCAGACCGCTAAGGTTCGACCGCAACTGGGACATGTTCGCCGGACCTTCCGTGCGGATCTCGATCAGGATTCCGCCTCGGAAATCGATCCCGAAATTCAGCCCCTTCACGCCGAACAGGCCCGCGGACGCAACGCAGAGCACGAGCGACAAAATGGCGGCCACTTTCCGGAACCGCATGAAGTCGATCTTTGTGTTGACCGGGACAAGGCTGATAAGACGCATCCGGATTCTCCCTACAACGGCAGTTTCTTGGGGCGGCGGCGATGCAGCCAGACCACGACCATCATGCGCGTCACCATTATGGCCGTGAACATCGAGGTCAGCAGACCGATGGCCAGCGTCACCGCAAATCCCTTGATCGGGCCGGACCCGAACTGGAACAGCAGAACCGCGGCAATCAGCGTGGTGATATTGGCATCGATAATCGTCGTCAGCGCCCGGCTATAGCCGGAATCCACGGCCGATATCGGCGTTCGCCCGTTTCGCGCTTCCTCCCGGATACGCTCGAAAATCAGAACATTCGCATCGACCGCCATACCGATCGTAAGCACGATCCCCGCAATACCCGGCAGGGTTAGCGTCGCCTGCAGCATCGACAGCACCGCTGTGATCAGGATGATATTCAGGACCAGCGCGATATCGGCCATGATGCCGAACATGCCGTAGGCGGCTGCCATGAAGATAATAACCAGAACGACCGCCAGCACGCTGGCGAATTCGCCGGCCGCGATTGAATCCGCGCCCAGTTCGGCGCCGACAGTCCGTTCTTCAAGAACGGTCAGCGGCGCGGGTAGCGCCCCCGCCCGCAGCAGCAGGGACAGGTCCTGCGCCGACTTGATGGTAAAATTGCCCGAAATGATGCCATTGCCGCCCAGAATGGCCTCGCGGATAACCGGGGCGCTGATCACCTTTTTGTCGAGAACGATCGCAAAAGGCTGACCGACATTCTGCCGGGTAACGTCGCCGAAGCGCCGCGCGCCGACCGCGTCGAAGCGGAACGAAACAACGGCCTGGCCGTCCTGGAAGGTCGCCTGCGCATCGACCAGGTTTTCGCCGTCGACCATCACCCGGCGCTTCACCAGGTACATGATCGGCTCGTTATTGACATCCCTGTCCTCGACGGATGGCAGGCAGACCGTCCCCGGCGGGCGACGGCGGCCCGGGCCGCAGCTCGCCGCAGCGGAATTGCTCTGGTCGACCAGATGGAACGTCATCTTCGCGGTCGTCCCGATGAGCGCTTTCAGGCGCTCGGGATCGTCGAGACCGGGAACCTGAACCAGAATGCGGTCCGCTCCCTGGCGCTGGATCGTCGGTTCGCGTGTACCAAGCTCGTCGATCCGGCGGCGCACGATCTCAATCGACTGCTGCACGGCCGAACTCACGGCCTCCCGGCTGCCGGTTTCCGTGGCGCATACTGTAATCGAAAGCCCGTCTGTCGTGATATCGAGCGTCGGATCGAACGTGTTCGATTCGAGGTCGCGAACAATGCGGCGCGCGGGATCGAGATCCTCTTCCCTCAGCAGGTCGAAGCCGACGCATTCTCCACGGACGCCCAGCCGCCGATAACCGATGCGGGGCGTGCCACGGCGCAGACCGTCGCGGATGGAATCGACCATCCCTTCGCGCCGCTGCAGCAGAACCGACGCAACATCGACCTCCAGCAACAGATGCGAGCCGCCCTGCAGGTCGAGCCCGAGATTTATCTGCTTGTTCGGCAGAAAACCCGGGAGCGCCGTAGCGTCTTCCTCGCTAAGGAAGTTGGGGAATGCCGACGCGATCCCCAGGACGCAAACGATTGCGACCAGAACGATCTTCCACTTAGCGAAATAAACCATGCGCGAGAATGCTTTACCGGTTGAAGGTTACGGAAACGGGACGGTCGTCAGGATTTGGTTTCGGACTCTTCTTTATCCTGATCGTCCTGATCGTCGGCGCCGTCATCGTCGTCGTCCTGGTCCTGATCCTGATCCTTGTCTTTCGACTTGGCCGGCACCGGGTCCGATTTGCTGAGGCTTTCGGCGATCATGCCGCGCAGAACGCGCACTTTCACACCGTCGGCGATTTCAACGATAAGCTCGTTGTCGTTCGGCACCCGCGTGATCGTGCCGATCAGACCGCCATTGGTGACGACCTTGTCGCCGCGGCGCAGGTTGGCGAGCGTCTCGCGATGCTCCTTGGCTTTTTTCTGCTGCGGACGGATGAGCAGGAAATAGAAAACGACAAAAATAAGAACGAGTGGGAGAAGTCCCCCGAGGCCGTCTAGGCCACCCCCGCCGGCACCCTGTGCCCAGGCCGGTGAAACAAACATCGTGTTCTCCCCATTGACTGAAAGTTTGCGGAATATAACGGTCCGTCAACAGCTTGCAACCTCTTCCACGCACCCAACCGTCGGCAATTGACGGTAGACGTCTTTATGATAGGGTCCGCCGCCCTTTTCCCTGAACGATATTTCAGCCAATGACCGATGCCCAGACCCGCGAATTGATGACCCGGATAGCCGATGCGCTGGACCGTCTGGCACCGCATTCGGCAACGACCGACATCCCGCCGGGCGCCGACGCCTTCACCTGGCACGCGGAATCGGGCCGCCTGGACCCTGTTACCGAGATAAATCGCCTCGATATCGAACAATTGGTCGGAATCGACCGGTCGCGCGATACACTGCTGGCAAACACCCGCCGCTTCGCCGAGGGCTATCCCGCGAACAACGCCCTGTTATGGGGCTCTCGCGGGATGGGCAAAAGTTCGCTGGTTAAGGCCGTTCACGGCACAATCGCTGCGGAAACCGGCGGTGTTCTGGTTCTGGTCGAGATCCACCGGGAAGACCTTTCGTCCCTGCCCCGGCTGTTATCGGTTCTCCGCGACAGCGAACGGAAATTCATCCTGTTCTGCGACGATCTTTCGTTCGATGCAGACGACACGACATACAAGTCGCTCAAGGCAATGCTCGAAGGCGGCATCGAAGGACGCCCGAAAAACGTCCTGTTCTACGCGACATCCAACCGGCGGCACCTGATGCCGCGGGACATGATCGACAACGAACGTTCCACCGGCATCAATCCGGGCGAAGCGGTCGAGGAAAAGGTCTCCCTTTCGGACCGGTTCGGCCTGTGGCTCGGTTTTCACAACTGCGATCAGGATACGTTCTTCGAGATTCTCGACCGTTACGTAGCGCGCTACGGGCTCGAAATAGATCGGGAAACCCTGCGCGCCGAAGCGATCGAGTGGTCGATGACGCGCGGCGCCCGGTCGGGGCGCGTCGCGTGGCAGTATATCCAGGACCTCGCGGGCCGGCAGAAAAAGACCCTCGACTAGAAAAAGCTAGTTAACGACAGGCGCCTGCATCAGGCCGGCGGTGCGGCGCCCGAGATACCGTTCCGGATCGACCGCCCGGTTTTCGCGGCGCAGTTCGAAATGCAACTGGGGTTTATCGACGCTGCCGGTGCTGCCGACGCGTGAAATCACCTGACCGCGCGTCACGGTTTGCCCGGTCTTCACCAGCAGCTGGTCGTTGTGGGCATAGGCGGATATCCAGCCCCCGGAATGCTTGATCAGCAACAGATTTCCGAAGCCGCGAAGCTCGTTGCCCGAATAGGCGACAACCCCGGTCTGTATGGCCCGCACCGGGGTACCGCGGCGGGCGAGAATATTGATTCCGTCATTCTGAAGCCCCTTCCCCAGTGCGCCGAACTTCGACAGCAGCCTGCCGCTGACCGGCCAGATAAAGCCGCCACGGCTCGCCGGCGGTGGCTTGACCGCCCGCGATGTCGGAGGCGCCCGCTTCGCGACGGCTCTTTCCGACGGCAGAACCGCCCGCGATGGCGGCGGGACGCTTTTCGCCGCGCGGTTGGCTGAAACAGCGCCGCGGCTGGTCCCGGTCGGAGCGCGAACAGTTCCGGTCGTCTGTTGTCCGGCAGATGCGTTCGCTACCGTCGCACCGGGTTTCCCCGTCGGCAGGACGATCCGCTGCCCCGGCAGCAGGCGGTATGGCGGCGGAATGCGGTTGATGCGGACGAGCGTACCCGGTTCCGTGCCGTATCGCTGCGCAATCTGATAGATGGTGTCGCCCCGTACCGCAACGTGAACCCCGGTATTCGGCAGTTGAAGCTTCTGTCCCGGATAAATCGTGTAGGGCGGTTTCAGGTTGTTTGCATCGATCATCGCCCGCAGACCGACGCTGCTTCGTTTCGCAATTTTATAGAGAGAATCGCCTTTCCGTACGGTGACCGTTCCCCCGCGGGCCGCCGGTCCCGAAGCCGCCCCGACGCGTTCGCCCGTCGCCCCGTTCACGACGGGCGCCTGGCCGAAGCGTTGCTGACCGCAGGCGGCCAGAACAAGCATCAGCCCGACGACCAGTCCAAAGCGGCCGAAGACGGCAATCCTGCGATCTGAAAACGTGTTCCGATACATCACCGACAAACTAGGTTCGGTCCGTGGCAACATCAACCAGAAGCTTTCGCCTCATCGTCACCGATCAATGGCACGAAACGAACCGGCCACATTTTCTCGCGCTTCAATTCCCCGTCCTCGCCGAAGGTAAAGCGATAGAGATGCTGGTCCCGCGCAGTATCCCCCATCGGGGCGATCATGATGCCGTCGGGGGCCAACTGGTCCAGCAAGCCGGTCGGTACGTCGCGTGTCGCCGCTGCGGTGACGATTATCCGGTCGAACGGCGCCTGTTCGGGCCACCCTTTCGTTCCGTCGCCGACCTTTGCCGTAATGTTGTTGATCCGTAATTCCCGGAACTTCCGCTCCGCGTCAAGCAACAGCTCGCGATGGCGCTCAATCGAATAGAGCCGCCGGCACAGCTTGGCCAGAACCGCCGCCTGGTATCCCGATCCCGTACCGATTTCGAGCACCTTCATCCGGTCGCCGATCCTGAGTTCCTGCGTCATGAAGGCAACCACCGACGGCTGGCTGATCGTCTGCCCGCTGCCGATCGGCAGCGCCATGTTTTCATAAGCCTGGTCGCGAAACGTTTCCGGCACGAAGGCTTCTCTCGGCACCCGCTCGATTGCGCCGAGCACCCTTGAATCCGTGATGCCCTGACGCCGCAATTCCATGATCAGGCGGATACAGTTCGCTTCGACGGTCACGGGAACGCTTTTCGCAGACGTGCCATGCTGCCCCGATGCGTCAGATCGAGACAGAGCGGCGTGATTGATATGCGGCCTTCATTGACCGCTTTCAGGTCGGACCCCTTGAACGACGGGTCTTCGTCGCGGTCGGTCCCTATCCACACATAGTCGTACCCGCGGGGATCCCGGCCGCGGCTGATTGCGTCGCCGATCTTGCGGCGTCCCTGAACCGTGATTTCCGTACGCCCCACTTCGTCGGCCGGCAAATCGGGGAAATTCACGTTCATCAGCACATTTCGCGGCCATTCTTCGGCGGCCAGCTTCCGGATCACGTCTTCGGCGTGATGTTCCGTCGCCTCCCAGCGTACGCTTTCGCCGTAGATACGGACCTGGCTGAGGGCAATTGACGGTATTCCCAGAAGCCTGCCTTCCATCGCGGCCGCAACTGTCCCCGAATAGGTGATGTCTTCCCCCAGATTTCCCCCGGCATTGATGCCCGACAGCACAAGGTCCGGGCGTCTGCCCGTGACGATTTCCTGCACGCCCAGCAGAACGCTGTCCGTCGGCGTACCGTTGACGGCGAATTTACGGCGCGAAATCCGGCGCACCCGAAGCGGCAGCGTAAGGGTCAGGGAATGTCCGGAAGCGCTTTGCTCGCTCTCCGGCGCGACCACCCAGACATCGTCGGACAGCCGTTTCGCGATTTTCTCCAGAACCTTGATACCCGGCGCGTTGATGCCGTCGTCATTGGATACCAGTATCCGGGCCTGGCGCAGGTCCATCAGGCAGATCCCGCCGGAATCGTCTCCAGCCCGCCCATATACGGGCGCAGGGCCTCAGGCACGCGGATGGACCCGTCCGCCTGCTGATAGTTTTCCATGACGGCGATCAGGGTGCGGCCGACCGCGAGTCCCGATCCGTTCAGCGTGTGGACGTAGTCGGTTCCCTTGCGGTCCTCGGGGCGGAAACGCGCCTGCATGCGCCGCGCCTGGAAATCCCCGCAATTCGAACAACTCGAGATTTCACGATACCGGTCCTGTCCCGGCAGCCAGACCTCGATATCATAGGTCTTGCGGGCCGAGAAGCCGAGGTCGCCGGTCGACAGCACGACCACACGGTAGTGCAGCCCGAGCCGCTTAAGAACTTCCTCGGCGCAGGCGGTCATGCGTTCGTGTTCGTCGCCGGAGGCATCCGGATGGCAAATGCTGACCATTTCCACCTTGGTGAACTGGTGCTGGCGCAGCATACCGCGGGTGTCCTTGCCTGCAGCCCCCGCTTCGGAGCGGAAACACGGCGTATGGGCCGTAAATCGTAGCGGCAGTTCCGCGTTATCCAGAATATCGCCGGCAACAAGGTTGGTCAGGGGCACTTCCGCTGTCGGGATCAGCCAGTGATCGGTTGTGGTGCGAAACAGGTCTTCCTCGAACTTTGGCAACTGACCGGTGCCGTAGGCCGCCTCGTCACGAACCAGAAGCGGCGGGTTGACCTCGGTATAGCCGAATTCGTCGGTGTGCAGGTCCAGCATGAAGGATGCGAGCGCGCGCTCCATGCGCGCAAGCGCGCCCCTGGTGACCACGAACCGCGATCCGGACAGCTTCGATGCCGACTCGAAATCCAGCAGTCCCAGCGCCTCGCCGAGATCGACATGGTCGCGTACGTCGAAATCGAAGGACGGCATTTCCCCGACCCGGCGGATTTCGACATTGTCGTCCTCGTCCGCGCCTTCGGGCGTATCGTCTGCCGGAATGTTCGGAATCCCTTCGAGAGACGCACGGATTGCGCCGGCGGTCTCTTTCTGGCGGTCTTCCAGCACCGCCATCCGGTCCTTGATTTCCGCGACTTCGGCCATCAGGCCGGCGGCGTCCTCGCCTTTGCCCTTGAGCACGCCGATCTGTTTGGAAGCGTCGTTGCGACGGGTCTGAAGCTCCTGCAGTTCGGTCGTAATCGCCCGGTTATCGGCGTCGACCGCCAGGACGTCCGCCGACGCGGGCGCCATTTTCCGGCGCGCGAGGCCGCTGTCGAACGCATCGGGGTTTTCACGGATCCATCTGATGTCGTGCATTGTCTATAATTCTCGTTGCTTGTGACGACCGTCAGGCGCGGGAGTCGGGCTCCGCATCCGCTTCGTCCGGATCGTCTTCGTCATTTTTCTGCGCCCGTTTCTTTTCAATCATCCGGGCCCCGACGATGGACACCTCGTACAAGATGAGAATCGGAATCGCCAGCCCGATCTGGCTGATGACGTCGGGCGGGGTCAACACAGCCGCCATAATGAACACGCCCACGATAGCGTAACGCCTTTTCGCGGCCAGCCCGGCCGACGTCACGATCCCTGCCCGGGCAAGCAGCATCAGCAGAACCGGCAGTTCGAAAGCCAGCCCGAATGCGAATATCAGCCGCAATACAAGCGACAGGTACTGATCGACCTTGGGCTCCACCTGCACCGGCAGCGTGCCTTCGCCGCCCGCCGTCTGAAAATTGAGGAAAAACTCCCAGGCCAGCGGCATGATGAAATAGTAAACCAGCGCGCCGCCCAGGAAAAACAGAACCGGCGTCGCCAGCAGGAACGGCAGGAAGGCTTTTTTTTCGTCGCGGTAAAGACCCGGCGCGATAAACATCCACATCTGCATCGATATGACCGGAAAAGCGAGGAACAGGGCGGTAAAAAACGCAACCTTGATCTGCGCCAGAAACGGCTCGTACAGGGCGGTAAAGATCATCCGGGCGCCCTGCCGGCCCTCCATAGCGGTCGCCAGGGGCCTTACGAAGAAATCGTAGATCTCCTGCGCGAAGACGAAGCTGACGAGAAACATGACCAGGAAAGTCGCGAAGCTGTAGAGAAGCCGCGTCCGCAATTCGACCAGATGGTCGAGAAGCGGCATTTTCTTTTCATGATCGTCATCGTCGCCGATTGCATCGTCCGGATCACCGGCATCGTTCACGCGCTCGCTCATGACGGTTTTTCCGTTTTCTGCTCCGGCAAAGCCGTATCCCCGCCGGCGCTATCCTTCGGGGGAACCTCGGCGGTGACCGCGCTCTCGTCTGCGGTTTCAGACGATGTTCCGTCTTTGGCGCCGGACGTATCGTCTTTGCCGTCGACGGAATGCATCTTGTTGTCTTCCGCAAATTCCGGATCGTCGTAATCGATCAGGTCGTCGTCCTTCCAGTCGGACGAATATTCCATGGACTCGCGGATTTTACCCTCGGGGTCGACCGCGTCCTCGAGTTCCTTACGCAGGCCGCCGATCGCCGAGTCCGGATCTGACTTTCCCGTAAGGTCGTCGGTAAGTTTATCGAGTTCGGCTTCGCGGGCCATATCCTCCAGCCCCGACTGGAAATCCCGTGCAAGTCCCCGCGCACGGCGCACGAACATGCTGACCGTCCGGATTGCACCGGGCAGTTCCTTGGGACCGATAATGATGATCCCCAGAATGCCAATGAGGAGGAATTCCCATCCGCCGATGTCAAACATGGCGGTGCGCGCCCTTCTTCAATAAATCACATAAAGGCGTAGCGTCAGCTCTTTGCCGCTTCGTCTTTCTTGACTCCGTCCGAAACGGCATCGCCGCTGTCCGATTTAAGAGATTTTTCAGGCGTCGCGACCGTCGCATCGTCGCCCTCGGCCTTGTCGTCCTTAAGGCCTTTCTTGAATGCATTTATGCCGCGCGCGGCGTCTCCCATGATACGGGAGAGCTTGCCGCCGCCGCCGAAGAGCACGAGCACGACGACCAAAACGATGATCCAGTGCCAAATACTGAAGGCCCCCATGAGAGACACTCCTGTCTAATCCAGTTGATGTGGCGCGGATAATCGCAGAAAGGCGTCGCCGCCGCAACGGAAACGGTCAGCAAAGCGCTCTATTCCATTGGAAAAACAAACACATTTTGCTCATCCAGCGTAATTCCCACCGTTGCGCCCTCTTCCGGCAGCACCCGGCCCGGCACCCGGGAATGAAGGTGCAGTCCGCCCGGTTCCCCGTTTGCGACGCTCAGATGGAGCAGACTGGAGCGCCCGAGCAGACGCGACGTGATCACGCTCGCGACCGACGTATTGTCCGGATTCTGGCTGATTTTCAGTGCCTCGGGGCGCACCAGCACATCGACTTCGGCGCCGTTCGACAGATCGGGCGCGCAAATCCGCCCGATCGGCGTCAGCACATGCCCATCGACCACGCGGCCCTTGATTTCGTTTACTTCGCCGAACAGACCGGCGACGAACGCGTTGACAGGCCGGAAATACAGCTCCTCGGGTGGCCCCACCTGAACGATCGCGCCATCCCGCATCACCGCCACCTTGTCGCCCATGAACATCGCTTCCTCGGCGTCGTGGGTCACGATTACGGACGAGGAATTCGACTTCTTCAGGACATGCAGGCACAAATCTCGGAGCTGGTTTCTCAACCTTGTGTCGAGATTGGAAAACGGCTCATCCAGCAGGAAAATGCGGGGCCGCGGCGCACGCGCCCGGGCCAGCGCAATCCGCTGCTGTTCGCCGCCGGACAGAAAATGGGGGTAGGTCGCAGCGTATCCGAGCATACCGACCTGCTCCAACACGTTCCGGACGCGTTCATCGCGCTCCGCCGAATTCAAATCGGTGAGGCCGAAGGCAACGTTTTCGGCCACGGTCAGATGCGGAAACAGCGCAAAATCCTGGAAAAGCAGGCTCACATGCCGGTGTTCAGGCGGCACACAGCGCGTGGCATCGGCCAGAACGTCTTCGTTCCAGGCAATTCTGCCCGACTGGAGTTCCTCCAGACCGGCGATCAGGCGAAGCGTCGTTGTCTTTCCGCATCCCGACGGACCCAGAAGACACAAAATTTCACCGGGACCGACTTCCAGATTGATATCCCGGAGGACGGGCCGCGCGCCATAGTCATGACTGAGACCGGATACCGATAGCCCCGAGCCCGATTGGCCAACGTGTGTCTGGATGTTCATACCGGGCGAAAGCTATTGCGACAGGCTCGCAATAGCAAACGAAGAATGTCCCTGTGCCTCCTTGTCACCCGGTATGTGCTTCGCGCTCGGACGCCTCATCGTTTTCGGTGTCGTCTTCCGGCCCGCTTTCTTCGTCTGAAGCGGCTTCCGCTGCGGGTTCGGCGTGTTCGTCCCCGTCCCCGTCTGTATCGTCCGCCTGCCCGTCTCCGTCCTGCGACACAGCCGGTTCGTCCGCAGCGACATCGTCACCATCGCCGAGCGCCTCGGGGTCTTCGTCCTCGTCTGCGCCTTCGGCCTGGGCATCGTTATACATTTCGCCGCTATCGCCGATGATCGTGCCGGCGGCCCGCGTATCCAGCAGGCCCGACGCCTTCAATTCGTCGATACCCGGCAGGTCGGCCAGGGAATCGAGTCCGAATTCTTCCAGGAAGTCCGGGGTCGTGCCCCAGGTTGTGGGCCGGCCCGGAGTCCGCCGCCGGCCGACCGGCTTGATCCAGCCGGCTTCCAGAAGAACGTCGAACGAGCCCTTGCTCACGGAAACCCCGCGGATTTCCTCCACTTCGGAGCGCGTCACGGGCTGGTGATACGCGATGATCGCCAGGGATTCCACGGCGGCACGCGACGGCTTGCGGCTTACCTTGCGCTCTATCCGAAGATGGGGCGACAGATCCTCGGCCGTCCGCAGCGACCATTTCCCGGCGACGCGGGTCAGGTTGACACCGCGGTCGGCATAAAGTTTTCCGATATCTTCCAGGATGGCCCCGATATCGGTCCCT
>TARA_R110000868_G_scaffold411598_1_pt1 | contig 13733 bp, 11 predicted proteins | sample TARA_R110000868 | Tara Oceans TARA_R110000868 (sample SAMEA4397489) | marine metagenome | biome: Polar Biome; feature: [SRF] surface water layer (ENVO:00010504); material: water (ENVO:00002006), including particulate matter (ENVO:01000060) such as... | depth 5 m | reverse complement strand
AGAAGCCATCTTTTTGGCTTCTTTTTTATCGGACAACAATGATTTCTATTCTAATTTTTTGTCATGTACTAAAAAATTATTACAATAAAAGAGGCTGCCTGAAAAGTCAAAATAAATAGTCATTACGAGCGGAGTGAAGTTAATCTGTTAATTGATGACTAGCTACTTACAGACAGCTTCGTACCTCGCAACAATGACGTAAAATCAAACTTTTTATGCACCGTCTTTACTTTATATAAAATTCAACGGTTTAAGCTAAATCAAATCGATCAAGATTCATCACTTTGTTCCAAGCTGCCACAAAATCCTTGACAAATTTCTCTTGCGAATCGGAACACGCATAAACTTCTGCCAAAGCACGTAGTTCAGAGTTCGAACCAAAAATTAAATCGGCACGAGTACCTGTCCATTTTACTTTTCCAGTTTTACGATCACGCCCTTCAAATGTGTCTTGTGCATCTGAAGTAGAACTCCAAGTAGTTCCTATATCAAGTAAGTTTATAAAGAAATCGTTGGTAAGTCTCTCTGGATGTTTTGTAAAAACCCCATGTTTAGACTGATTGAAGTTTGTGTTTAGAACGCGCATTCCACCAACAAGAGCAGTCATTTCGGGCGCTGTAAGTGTTAATAATTGTGCCTTATCTATTAGCATTTCTTCGGCTGTTGCTAAATGTTTTGGTTTGAAGTAATTACGGAAACCATCTGCAGCTGGCTCTAAAGCTGAGAATGAATCTACATCGGTTTGCTCTTGAGAAGCATCTGCACGACCAGGAACAAAAGGGACTGTCACACTACTATGCCCTGCATTTTTTGCTGCTTGTTCAATTGCTGCACAACCTCCAAGAACAATCAAGTCGGCCAACGATACTTGTTTGCCAAAACCTTTTTGAATAGATGTAAGTGTATCTAAAACTTTTTTCAATTGAGCAGGATTGTTTACTTCCCAATTATTTTGAGGTGACAAGCGAATACGTGCTCCATTTGCGCCACCACGCATATCAGAACCACGGAATGTGGATGCCGATGCCCAAGCGGTGGATACCAGTTGGGACACCGATAAACCCGTGCCTAAAATTTTACTCTTTAATTCTGCAATCTCTTTATCGTTAATCAATCCATGAGTAACGGCAGGGATTGGGTCTTGCCATATCAGTATTTCTTTTGGGACTTCTGAGCCTAAATAACGGGCAATTGGCCCCATGTCTCGATGCGTTAATTTGAACCAAGCTCTTGCAAAAACATCTGCAAACTCATTAGGATTCTCGTGGAAACGTTTAGAAATTGGCTCATAAATTGAATCCATTTTAAGAGCCATATCCGCAGTAGTCATCATAAGTGCTTGCGTTTTTGAGGCATCTCCGGCTGTAGGTGCTTTACGAGCATTTGATGCTGCCGTTGGCGTCCATTGATACGCGCCTGCAGGACTTTTGGTCAATTCCCACTCATAGCCGAATAACACATCAAAATACTCATTATCCCAACGTGTTGGATTAGGTGTCCACGCACCTTCTATTCCACTTGTAATGGTATCATTTCCATGTCCACTTCCAAAGGAGTTTTTCCAGCCTAAACCTTGTTCTTCAATAGCTGCGCCGGCCGGTTCTCTGCCCACGTATTTTCCAGGATCTGCAGCACCGTGTGCTTTCCCAAATGTATGCCCTCCTGCAACAAGTGCCACAGTCTCTTCATCATTCATAGCCATACGGCCAAAGGTTTCACGTATATCTATCGCCGATTTAAGCGGATCTGGATTTCCGTTAGGCCCTTCTGGGTTCACATAAATTAACCCCATTTGAACTGCACCAAGTGGATTCTCTAATTCACGGTCACCTGTATATCGTTTATCACCTAACCAATCCGTTTCTGCACCCCAATAAATATCTTGTTCTGGTTCCCAAACATCCTCACGTCCGCCACCGAAACCGAATGTTTTAAAGCCCATTGACTCCAGAGCACAATTACCTGCAAGAATCATCAAATCTGCCCAAGATAGTTTTTTACCATATTTCTGCTTGATGGGCCATAATAGCAAACGTGCTTTATCCAAATTACCATTATCCGGCCAACTATTTAGAGGTGCAAAACGTTGACTGCCAGAACCAGCGCCACCACGACCATCTTGTATACGATACGTACCCGCACTGTGCCATGCCATTCTTATAAAAAAGGGGCCGTAATGACCATAATCTGCCGGCCACCAATCTTGTGAATCAGTCATTAAATCATAAAGATCTTTCTTCACCGCTTTGAGATCAAGCTTTTTAAACTCCTTAGCATAACTAAAATCTTCACCCATTGGGTTAGACCTTGAAGAATGCTGACGAAGGATGTTTAAATTCAACATATTTGGCCACCAATCGCGGTTTGAGGTACCAGCACCAGCTGTGTGTTTAACAGCGCCACCATGAAATGGGCATTTGGCTTCACTGTTCATATTGTAAGACGTTTTGTTTGAATGATTGTTACTTTCCATTATTGAAGTTTTTATATAATTCTGAATGTTATAAAATTACGAATTACTAATCAAAACGAAGCATAACTTTATTCTTATAAATTATATTTTAATTGATAAAATTTATTGAAATTATATTGATTCAAAGACGGTTAAAAGAAATATTTGAATGTCCGTAATTTGCCATAAGTCTGAAAACATAATAATTTTGTCATTCCGACAAAGGAGAATCTCATTGATTTTCAATAGATTCTTCATTTCGTTTCACTCCATTCTGAATGACAAAAAAGGTATTATGAATGAATACGGACATTCAAAAGAAATATTTTATTAAATTGAAAATATCCATAATTTTACACATATCAATAAACTAATAAAAATGGCAACAATTATTTTGCGTGGAAATACGGTAGTTACTTCAGGGGAATTACCAAAAATAGGGTCGCTTGCACCAGACTTTAAATTGGTAGCGGTTGATTTATCAACAAAAACATTAGCCGATTTTATTGGTAAAAACCTAGTCCTTAATATATTCCCAAGTATTGATACGGGTGTTTGCGCTACTTCGGTTAGAGAATTTAATAAAACAGCTGCATCTAACTCAAAAGTTTTATGTATTTCGAGAGATCTGCCTTTTGCTCAAAAAAAGTTTTGTGCAGCCGAAGGAATCGGTAATGTTGTGATGCTTTCAGATTTTAAAACTGGAGATTTTGGAAAAAATTATGGATTAATAATGACTGGTGGAATATTTGATGGATTATTATCAAGATGTGTCATTGTTATTAATAAAAAAGGCGTTATTACCTATACAGAACAAGTTTCTGATATTAGTCATGAACCAAATTATACAGCTGCTTTAAAAGCTGTTAAATAGATTTCAGACACAAACCAATCTAAATGAATAAAAATGGATCCTTTATTAATACTAGAATAAAAAGTATTGCGTTTGCCTTTAAGGGCACACTATATTTGATAAGAACAGAAGCTAGCATTCAAGTTCAATTTGTGATCGCTTTACTTGTAACTGGATTAGGGTTTTATTTTAATATTTCAAAAGTAGAATGGTTTGTTCAAATTCTTGCAATTGGATTGGTAATGAGTATTGAAAGTATTAATACGGCTATTGAAGCATTGACCGATTTTATTCATCCAGAATATCATAAAAAAATCGGTATAATTAAAGACATTTCTGCAGGAGCGGTTTTTATTGCCTCTTTTTTTGCTATTATTGTTGGTTTAATTATTTACATACCTAAATTATATTAATTATGAAAAAGCTAATTATTCTATTTTTATTTTCGGTTTTTTTATCCAATACAACCATTGGACAAAATCAAACAGAAGTAGCTACTACCGATTCAACTTCCATTGAAGTTTATGTGAACAAAGAAGGAACACTATTTCTTTATAACGAGAAAGTATCCCTATCGGAATTGGAACTGTTTTTAAAGAGCACAAAGCTTCATAATGCAAAATTTGCAACTGTATTCCCGACTCCAAAAAAGCTTTACTCTGTGCTTGATAATGTTCAAAAATTATTTGATAAATATAACATTGAATCTTTACGTTATAAAGATGCTGAATTCAAAGTACCCGCATGGGACTAAAACTAATTGGAAAAAATTCACGAAATAAGTATGATATAATTAGCTTAAAAAATATCGCTTAACAGTGTTTTAGAATTATATCTAAACTAATTTTCTTATGCTTTGTCGCGGCTAGATCAATCATTTTTGCAATTTTTTAAAATATAGTTTCGTTAATGTTAGTAATTTGTATTTTTGTTTAAAATAACAGCGCATTAATGGCGAAGAATAAAACCAAAACAAAACAAACTCCAAAACCAAAAACCAAAAATAAAAGCTTTAAACTTTCCAACCAGCAAAAGCTAATATTGGGAAGCTTTTTGGTTATTTTTGGAATTTTATTAGGTATTGCATTCGTTTCTTTTTTCTTTACAGGAAACGCAGATCAAAGTACTGTCTCAAATTTTGCGTCCCGTAAAATAACTGCCGATAATTGGTTGAATAAATCGGGGGCTTGGTTAAGTGATTTTTTTATTAATCGTGGGTTTGGGGTGTCCTCATTTATGTTTTCGGTTTTAATTTTTTTATCAGGGATTTATGTTCTTTTAAATTCCAGTAAAGTAAAATTATTAAAGCATTGGTTTTGGGGCATATTAATTATTATTTGGATTTCTGTTTTCTTTGGATTTTTTAGCACCTTTAATGACACCCTTGGAGGCACTATTGGTTTTGAAATAAACACATTTTTACAAGATTATTTAGGTAAAATAGGAACCTCACTTTTGCTTCTTTTTACGTTGATAACAATTCTCGCTATTCGCTTTAAAATTTCAACAGACAGTTTTGGGAAATTATTCAGCATGGCAAAAAAGGATATCAAAGATGAGTTTAAGCATGACGATGACCATTTTAATGTTGCTTTAGACAATGACTTGTCTTTAGAAGCTGAAGCCATTAAATCGGCCTATGAAATTTCGCTAAAAGACAACACTATCAAAGACTTTAAAGACCATAAGCCTAAAGGAAATTTAGAAGTAGAAACGGCATCTGGGACAAAAGATGACGATTTGGAAATGATTGTTGAAAAAGTGGCTGAAGAACTTTCAGAAACAAACAATCTTGCCAACAAACTTGTTGAGGACTATGGTCAATTCGACCCAACATTGGAACTTAGTAATTACCAGTTTCCACATTTAGATTTGTTAAAAAAATATGATTCTGAAGGCATAACGATCAATCAAGAAGAATTAGAGAGCAATAAAAACAGAATTGTCGAAACCTTAAACAATTACAACATTGGTATAGCAAGTATTAAAGCCACGATAGGACCAACGGTTACATTGTATGAAATTGTACCGAATGCTGGCGTCCGTATTTCAAAAATTAAAAACCTTGAAGATGATATCGCATTATCGCTTTCGGCATTGGGCATTCGTATTATTGCACCCATACCAGGTAAAGGAACTATTGGAATTGAAGTACCAAATAAAAATGCCACAATTGTCTCTATGCGATCGGTCATAGCCTCGAAAAAGTTTCAAAATTCAGACATGCTACTTCCTATTGCTTTAGGAAAAACCATTAGTAATGAGACTTTTGTTGTTGATCTTGTAAAAATGCCTCACTTACTTATGGCCGGTGCTACCGGTCAAGGAAAATCGGTTGGGTTAAATGCCGTTTTAACATCCCTGCTCTATAAAAAACATCCTGCTGAAGTAAAATTTGTTCTGGTAGATCCTAAAAAAGTAGAACTAACACTGTTTAATAAAATTGAACGGCATTACCTAGCAAAATTGCCCGATAGTGAAGATGCCATTATTACCGATAATACTAAAGTAATCAATACACTAAATTCACTGTGTATTGAAATGGATAATCGCTATGAGTTATTAAAAAATGCCTTATGCCGTAATATTGCGGAATATAATGTAAAATTTAAAGCACGGAAATTAAACCCAAATGAAGGGCATCAATTTTTACCATATATAGTTTTAGTCATTGATGAGTTTGCCGACCTTATAATGACAGCTGGCAAAGAAGTAGAAACACCTATTGCCCGTTTAGCACAATTGGCGCGTGCTATTGGTATTCATTTAATCATTGCGACACAACGTCCTTCGGTTAATGTAATTACAGGAATTATCAAAGCCAATTTTCCTGCGCGTATAGCGTTTCGAGTGACCTCAAAAATAGATTCACGAACTATATTGGACGGCTCTGGTGCCGATCAGCTTATTGGGCGTGGTGATATGCTGTTTACACAAGGTAACGATTTAATACGTGTTCAATGTGCTTTTGTAGATACTCCTGAAATTGAGAAAATAACCGAATATATTGGTTCTCAAAAAGCATATCCAGATGCGTTTCTTTTACCGGAGTATGTTGGTGAGGAAAGCGGCACAAGTCTTGATATAGATATATCGGACAGGGATAAGTTATTTAGGGATGCCGCAGAAGTTATTGTGACAGCACAACAAGGTTCGGCATCCTTACTTCAACGCAAACTTAAATTAGGGTATAATAGAGCCGGTAGGATAATTGATCAGTTGGAAGCCGTTGGAATTGTTGGCCCTTTTGAAGGAAGCAAAGCCAGACAGGTTTTAGTCCCCGATTTAACATCATTAGATAAACTTTTAGAAAACGAAACCTTATAAATTCAAATTTAAAAATGAAACATTTACTATTAATGCTTTTTATATTGCTAAACATCAATGGGTTTGCGCAAAAAAGCGGAAAGGAATTATTAAAAGAAGTCTCAGAGAAAGTTAATAGTTATGATAATATTTCTATTGACTTTAAATACGTACTTGAGAATACAGCAGAAAATATTAATCAGGAAACCAGAGGGGATGTGGTGTTGGAAGGCGATAAGTATAAATTAAATATTCTTGGTGTAACGCGTTTGTTTGATGGAAAAACACTTTATAACATAAGCCCTGAGGATGAAGAAGTCACCATCTCGAAAGCACACGACGACGACGACGATATTGTAGCGCCAAGTAAAATGCTTTCATTTTACGAAAATGGGTATACGAGCTCGATGGATATCCTTCAAGATGTTAAAGGAAGAAAAATTCAATATGTAAAATTAAACCCAATTGACTCAAATTCCGATATAAAATATATTCTTCTAGGGGTGGATTCTCAAACTAAGCACATTTACAATTTGATCCAAATGGGAAAAAACGGCACCAAAACAACACTTACCGTGAATTCATTTAAAACTAATGAGCCTTTATCAAAAACCTTATTTAACTTTGATGCTACTAAATACAAAGATTATTACATCAACAAATTGGATTAGGCCCCTCTTGTAACGAATATTAACTGGTTTTAAAAATTTGTTTTATCTTTTTTTAAAGTTTTTTATATGAGAACGCTGTGGTTGCAAATGATTATTGAAATGTAACGTGTGAAAATATTAGACAGATACATACTAACCTCTTACCTTAAAACTTTTATCAGCGTGTTTTTAATTCTCATGCTGATTTTTATATTACAAACCATTTGGTTATATATACGTGAATTGGCAGGAAAGGATTTGGATATAGATATTATATTTAAATTTCTAATTTACTTTATGCCAAAGCTTATCCCTTTGGTTTTGCCCCTTACCATTCTTTTGGCATCCATAATGGTTTTTGGGGATTTTGCTGAAAATTATGAGTTTGCAGCAATGAAATCGACAGGCATTTCACTAATGCGAGCCATGTCTGGATTGAGCGTTTTTATAGTTATTTTAGGAATCACTACCTTTTTCTTTTCAAACAACGTTATTCCGTGGGCCGAATATAATTCCTTCAATCTTCGTAAAAATATTGCTAAATTAAAACCTGCTATGGCATTAGCTACAGGGCAATTTAACGAAATAGGGACTTACAACATTAAATTTAGCGGAAAAAGTGGTGATAGAGGCCAATATCTTAAAGATGTCATTATACACATTAAAGGATCCGATGGCAGAACCAATGCAACAACTATTAAATCTAAATCTGGTGAACTTGTTAGCGCTGAAACATCAAATGTTTTAAAACTTATCCTTTTTGATGGTAATTATTACAACGATTTAAAAACTAAAAATTATAAAGACCGATTTAAAGTGCCATTTGCGAAGAGTAAGTTTGAGAAGTATACTATAAATATTGACTTATCTTTTTTAAATAATGAAGGAGATATTGACGATAAGACAATTACCAACAAATATAATATGCTTAACATAGCAGATTTGAATATTACACTTGATTCTTTGGAAATCCAGAACGATAAGGATTATAAAGATTTTTCCAAGAGATTATATGAAAGGACAATTACTCCCTCATTAAAGCAAAAAATCAAGCCCTCATCAAAAATTGATACCTTATCTAAAAAGGATTCCATTTTTATGGGTAGCCTATTAGATTTATTCGACACAAAACAGAAAGCTCAAATTTTAAATATTGCCTTTAGCACAATTAAAAGCACAAATCTGGATCTTAATCGAAGAAAGAATGAATTTAAATTGTCAAAAACAAACTTTAATAAACATATTATTGCCTTACATGAAAAACTTGCTTTAGGTTTTGCTTGCATTATTTTATTTTTTGTTGGCGCACCTCTTGGGGCTTTAATAAGAAAAGGCGGTATTGGTTTACCTATGGTTATTGCTATTTTATTGTTTTTAACCTATCATTTTATAGGGATATTTGCTACAAATAGTGCGAAAAACGGTAGTTTTAACCCCGTTTTGGCTACGTGGTTTTCTACCTTAGTCATGTTACCTCTTGGTATTATTTTAACAAAACGAGCTACGGAGGATAGAGGATTATTTGAATTCGGCAATTTTGTTGAACCATTGAAAAAACTATTTAACATAAAGGATGATGATAGTTTAGACCATAAGTTTTTAGAGTCCTTTCCCGATGAAAAATTAGTTGATGTCATCAAAAATTATAATGCTCTTGGATATGAAGAGGTTAGTCGTTTTGAAGCTATAAAAATATTAAATTCACGAGGATTTAACCTAGATGATATTCGAAAAAATGATGTTGAAATCAATTCATCTTATGATGTTTCCACAAAAATTGCCCGTAGTTACATTGTGCATTCCAGATATGCGCTTATATTCTATTGTGTTGGTGCTATCTTATTAATTTTACATTTTGTCTTTAATAACAATAAGCTTCCATCAATCGCCTTAGCTTCCATTCAATTAAGTGCCATTTCCTTAGTGTTATTTACTTTTTATTTCATTAAATCTTATATCCATTTAAATAGATTTTACAGTCATATCAATAAAAAAAGCAGGACTCCAAATGGTATTCTATTTTTTATTGGTTTACCAGTTTATTTCTTAAATTATTTACTTTTAAAAGAAAAAATTAAAGACGACTTAAAACAAAATTGTTTAGATAGTTTAAAATAAGCAATATCTTTGCATTATGATTATAGAAACGAAAACACCTTCAAAAACATCTGAGTTTAAACTGAATACCATTCATGACGCTATTGACGACATTAGAAATGGAAAGGTTATTATTGTGGTTGATGATGAAAATCGCGAAAACGAAGGCGATTTTGTCGCTTCAGCTGATAAAGTAACGCCACAAATGATAAACTTTATGGCCACTCACGGTAGAGGACTTATTTGTGTACCACTTACAGAAAACCGATGTAAAGAGTTAGATCTGAATATGATGGTTCGAAATAACACAGACCCTATGGAAACCGCATTTACTGTTTCTGTTGATTTAAGAGGGAATGGTGTTACTACTGGCATTTCAGCAAATGATAGAGCTAAAACTGTTAAAGCACTTATCAATCCAGATACCAAAGCATTTGAACTAGCGCGTCCTGGACATATTTTTCCATTAGTTGCAAAACAAGGTGGCGTTTTAAGAAGAACTGGGCACACCGAAGCAGCTATTGATTTTGCAAGACTGGCAGGTTTAAAACCAGCAGGTGTTATTGTCGAAATCATGAATGAAGATGGCACTATGGCCCGCTTGCCCCAACTTATTGAAGTCGCCAAAAACTTTGATCTTAAAATTGTTTCTATAGAAGATTTAGTGGCTTATAGAATGCAACATGATTCTTTGATCATGAAAAAAGAGGATTTTCAAATAGAAACCCGATTTGGAAGTTTTAGATTAAGGGCTTATCAACAAACAACCAATAATCGAATACATATAGCGCTTACTAAAGGGCAATGGAAAGATAACGAACCTGTTCTTACCCGGATAAATTCAACGTTAGTAAATAATGATATTCTTGGTACGCTAACCAACGATGTTGATAAACAACTTGATGCCATGTTCAAAGTTATAAATAAAGAAGACAAAGGCGCCATTATTTTTATCAACCAAGAATCGCAATCTATGAACATTCTAAAACGGTTGGATTTTTTAAAACAAAACCAAAAACCCAATAACATATCAAAAGCACCAAGAATTGATATGGACACTCGCGATTTTGGTATTGGCGCACAAATACTTCATGATTTAAACATCCATAAATTACGGATTATTTCAAATTCTGTGCAAACCAAACGTGTTGGATTAATTGGTTATGGTTTAGAGATTATTGAATATGTAGCGTATTAATCTTTAACCAAAAAAGACCATACATAATAGAAAAAAGACTTCCGTGATTAAATATATCGTAAATATTAATTATTTATAACCCGTTGGGTGTAATTGCTTTTATTTGTAAAATCATATCTTTTTGTCACACTGATCTTGTCGAAGTGTTTATTTAGAAGGTCTTCGACAAGCTAAGACTGACATTTCGGAACAATTAGCTGAAATATGATATGAAAGTGGCAGTTTAATGATGAAAAATTTGAATTCTGACTAACGTCAAATTTAGTTAATTTTAGTTCGTAATCCTTTATTTATAAGCCTTTGTCACATTTTTATATCAAAATTTTTCTAAAAAAACTAAAAAAATTTGACGTTAGCCCAAGAAATTAACAGGTTTTTCTTGTGTGGGGAATTACACCCAATGGGTTATTTATATTGATTTCTAAATACACGATTTTATAATTTCCACCATTTTAAGGGCTCTCTCCTTTACTTGATCTTCTGTCCAAGATAATTTAATTAAACATGACAGATTGCGTCCAATATAATAATCAGACTTCTCGAAAGTTTTTGTCTCTAAATATTTAAGCCCTTCTATTACTTCAGATGAGATTGGATATAATGCTTTTAATTTTTTTAAATGATCCCATTCTCTTATATAATGCCATTTATTATCGTAATAATGGAAACATCCATCAACACCAGCTTCCTTCAATGCTTTTGAAACTGTTCTCGTAATTTGTAAATCTGGTAAAAAGAAACTCAAAAATGAATAGTTTTCTTCACCACCTTCAGGAACCGTTCTAAAAACCACCTCTGGAATTTGTGATAACGCTTCTCTTAAAATAGTATAATGCTTTTTTTGAATAGAAATAAAATCGTTTAATCGTTTTGCTTGCGCTAAACCAACCGCAGCATTCAATTCAGAAATTCTAAAATTATATCCTAAAAACGGATGGGATTCGGCGCCTCTATCATTTCCCACATGATCATGACCATGATCTGAAAAATGGTCTGCAAATTGACCGAATTCAGTATTGTTTGTAATGACAGCACCGCCTTCTCCACAAGTAATGGTCTTCACAAAATCAAATGAAAAACTACCCACATCACCATAACTACCTAAAGCTTTTCCTTGATAGGTTCCTCCAATAGCCTGACATGCATCTTCAACCAAAAACAGCTTATGTTTATCACAAATAGATTTTAAAGCCTGCAAATTTGCCATACTGCCACACATATGAACGGGCATAATGGCTTTGGTTTTTGTTGAAATGGCTTTCTTGACTTCTTCAATGTCCAAGGTCAGGGTATCATCAATATCAACCAAAACAGGAATAGCGCCAAGCATCATAATCGCTTCAAAGCTGGCTACAAACGTAAAACATGGCATAATCACTTCGTCACCGGCGCCAATACCGGCAATTGCCAAAGACATTGAAACAGCAGCAGTTCCACTACTTAACAATTGTGCGTGTTTCACTTTAAATAGTTTTTGAAGCTGAATTTCCAATTCTTTTGCTTTCCAATGGCCGTTTCTCATACCATCAAAACCATAACGCATAAGTACACCGTTATTTAAAACATCGTTAACTTCTTTTCGTTCTAAATCTCCAAATAATTCAAATCCTGGCATATTCTTTTTTTTAATTTAATTCAATAATAGTTTCATCTAAGGACTTTCTTACCTTTTTGAAACTGGCAAACATATCATCTTCAGCCCTATAACCAACTGGCAGCAGTAAAACTGATTTCAAGTTCTTTTTATGTAGTTGTAACACGCTATCAAAAGCTTCTGAACTAAATCCTTCCATTGGACACGCATCAATTCCTTCAATGGCACAAACGGTCATTAAATTTCCAAGAATGACATAGGCCTGATTTAGCGACCACTGTTGACGTTCATCAATACTCATTTTTTGCATCATGTTTAGCAAATCATTTCTATAGGGTCGTAAAATATCCTCAGGTGTATTTCTAATCGCCTTTATGTTATTATAATAATTAATAACATCTAGATCAGAAATATTATCTTGTATACACAATACCAATAAATGTGAAGCCTCAGCTACTTGTTTTTGATTATAAGAATACTCAACAAGAGATTTTTTTAATTTTTTATTTGTAACAACAACTAAAGTAATTGTTTGAAGTCCAAATGACGTCGCAGTTAAATTAAAGGCCTTTTTTAATATGTTCATTTTTTCATTTGAAAGTGTTTTGGTCGTATCAAATTTCTTTGTAGCATAGCGCCAATTTAACCTTTCTATAATATTACTCATGCTTTAACTATTTTAAAAAAACCATAATTTAACAGCCATTCCTGTGACCATTAGTATTAAAAAAAATTTCACAATTCCATCCCCTTTATTTACGGACCATCTACTGGTATACCATCCCCCTAAAGCTTGCCCCGATGCTAATGTTAATCCTGCAACCCAATCTAGTTTTAAATTCAATCCAAACATTAAAAGAGCTGCTATTGAATAGATAAACATGACTATCACTTTAATAATATTTGATTTTATTAAGGTTAAGTGATTTATAGAAGACAAAGCCAATAAAATGAATATTCCCGTTCCCGCCTGAATAAATCCACCATAAATTCCGATAAAGAAAAATGCAATAATACTGTAATTTAAATACTTTCCAGTGACTCTATCCGCTAATTCATTTAATGCTTGTTTAGGTCTTAATACCATAAATCCAACCATGACAATCATCACTACGGCCAAAATTTTATTAAATAATTCGCCTCTTATATCTATCGCGAGTTTAGCACCAATTAGGGCTCCTATTGTTGCAGAAACCGATAAATAAATTGGGAAAGGTGATTTATCAATAGCACCTTTACTTTTATAGCCTGCTATGTTGGAGAATGTTTGAATTAAAACCGCAATTCTATTGGTTCCATTAGCAATGTTTGAAGGAAGCCCAACAAAAATCAATACAGGAAGGGTCAGTAAAGAGCCTCCTCCACTCATGGTATTAATAATACCCACTAGAATTCCAACTGCAACTAAAAGTACATAGTAATACCAATGCTCCATATCACAAAAATACTGTCTAAAAATGAATTAAAATGAATAAAAGAAAAAAAAGAAGAAAGGTTTTTTAGATAGGAAAAAGGTTTCTATATTTGCAACCGCAATCGGAGAAATGGCAGAGTGGTCGAATGCGGCAGTCTTGAAAACTGTT
>TARA_R110000868_G_scaffold83126_13_pt1 | contig 13756 bp, 14 predicted proteins | sample TARA_R110000868 | Tara Oceans TARA_R110000868 (sample SAMEA4397489) | marine metagenome | biome: Polar Biome; feature: [SRF] surface water layer (ENVO:00010504); material: water (ENVO:00002006), including particulate matter (ENVO:01000060) such as... | depth 5 m | reverse complement strand
GGATGCGAAGCGCGGATACGTCCGCGCTTCCTTCGTTGCGGGGGATAATTTCGTCAACAGGGGAGGGCGCGTCTTTGGCGGTTTCCTCTCCGCCATGCTCGACGGGCTTTGCGGCCATGCCGTGCGCCTCACGCATGAAGCGCCGGGCACACCGCAGGTCACGCTCGAACTCAAAACAAGCTTCGTTGGACGCGCCGACAAGGGCACACTCATCGGCGAGGGCTTCGTCCGTCACCGTGGCCGCTCCATCGCTTTTGCCGAAGCCGAATTGCGCAACGAGGCAGGCGAGCTTGTCGCCAAAGGCAGCGCCACCTTCAAAATCGGTAAATAGCCGCGCTCAGCGCAACACGCCGCTTTCCACCTCATCAAGATAAATAAACTCCGGCGCTTTCACGCCGGCCTTGGCGCGGATATTGATGAGCTGTTCGGATTCAAAAAACTTCCGCGCCGCCGACAACGACCGCCATTTCGACATATGCACAACGCGGTTCTCATCATCGCGATAGCGCAACACCTGATAGCTAAGCTCTCCCGCATCCCGTCGCAAACATGCCGCTTTGTCGAACACAGCCTTCCACACCGGATAGTCGGCCACTTCGTGGATAATCAACACATATTGCAAAGCGCCACTCCTCACATCACCTCGTCGCGCGCAAGAATAAGCTTCCAAGGCGGCTCCTTCAGCGCGTCCACGGCATCGTCCCATCGCGCAATCGTGTGAATGGGTTTCACATTCACACGCCGCTCGTCGAGCAACGCCAGCACTTTCGGCATCATCACCTGCACATTGGTCCATCCGGTCATAAACCGCACACCTTGCGAATACATCGTCCCCAATGGCACAGGTGCCGAGCGATGATAAACACCGCAACTGGTGCAGCGTCCGTAGGGTGCGGTCGAGCGTAACGCGGTTGACAGCCACGCGCCGCTGACATCCCCGCTCGTATCCGCCGTCACAAAATAACTGCCGTAACTTTTCGGCGCTTTCGCCATTTCAATCGCATTGACACCAAGCGCCTCCGCAATCGCCAACCGCGATGGATCGCTGTCCAGATAGTCAACCTGTTCGGAGCCAAGCGCGCGGGCAAGAGCCGCCGCATAGAGACTGACCGACGGTGTTTCACCATCGCCCGCGACAATCAGCACCGGCGTCCCCGGTTCCTCAGCAAGCCCGTCCGCGACACAGCGAAACGCATCCGACAAATTGTCGCCAGCACTTGCCGCGTCAGTGGCTGACATGCCCTCCGGCAAACGCATCATCATCGTAGCGGCGTAAGGCACGCGGATCAGATCGCAGCCCGCGCCACCCCAATCCCCGAATATGCCAAAGCCGAACGCCGCTTTGTTGCCGACCGTCAGGCAGGCGGCAGGCAGCCCCTGAAGGCATCGTCTGCATGTCCCGCAAGCAATGAGAAATGAAACCACCACACGGTCACCCACCGCAAAGCCGGACACCTCATCACCAAGCGACACCACGTCAGCGACAAACTCATGCCCGAAGCAGAAGGGATCCCGCGTCTGAAACTTGCCTTGCAGATAGGCGACGTCTGCATCGCAAATCGACAATGCCACCGGTCGCACCAGCGCGTCACTCGCCGTCAGCAAAACCGGTTCCGGCACGTCGTCGTGCCATTCCATCCGCCCCGGTCCCATCGCCATCAATTGCCGCATCGCGCAAACCTTCCATGAGAGGCGCACGGGCCGACGGAGGGCGGGCGCGCGATTTCTGTTGCCGGAAAACTCGCAGCGGGGCAGCATTGGAGCAAGTGTCACATTCGACAATAAACGGGGATATTCCGCCATGACGAGCAAACCATGAAAATCGTCGAAATTCTGGTCCTCACAGGTGCCATGCCGTCGAGTATCACCATCACCCATGATGTACTCACCACAGCCAACCGCCTGCGCCGTATCGCGGGCCGTGCACCGGTATTCGACATTCGCATCACCGGCTCCGGTGGCCGCACCGCTCGCGCCTTCCTCGGCGACACAACAGTTGCCGACGCCAGCGACACACCCGCCGACCTCATCATCGTGCCGGGCCTCGGCCTCACCAACGAAACAGATGTCACCGCGCTTTGCACACGACGAGACGCCCAAGCCGCCAAAAAGCAGATCGTTGCTGCAGTTGCGCGTGGGGCGGAAGTCGCAACCGCCTGTTCCGGTGTCTTTCTGTTCGCGGATGCCGGCATCCTCGCCAGCCGGCGCGTCACCTCGACATGGTGGCTCGCACCTGTCTTTCGTGCCCTCCATCCCGACATCGCCCTCGATGTGGATGCCCTCGTGGTACGCGATGGACCTGTGACAACAGCAGGTGCCGCCATGGCGCAAATGGATCTGATGCTGGCACTTGTCGCTGCTCATGCGGACGCCGCGCTGGCGCGTCAATGCGCCCGCTATCTGTTGCTCGATGCCCGCCGCAGCCAGTCGCGTTACATGGCGCTCGCTTTCCTCGCCGCCGCCGATCCCCATGTCGCCACCGCCGAGGCTTGGGCCCGCAAGCGATTGCACAAGGATTTCTCAATCGAGGACATGGCATCCGCAGCGGGCCTCGCGCCGCGCACCTTTGCCCGCCACGTCGAGCGTTCCAGCGGTCTCTCGCCGGTTCGTTTCCTCCAGCGTCTGCGTATCGAAGTGGCGCTTGAACTACTGGAAACGACGAAACTCTCATTTGATGAAGTCGCCCGCCGCGTCGGCTACGCAGAACCCTCAACGCTACGCCGCATCATCCGCCGCGACGCAGGCGAAGCGCCAAGCCGCCTGCGCAGCCCTGCACCGCGACGCGCGGTAGGGCGGGGGTGATCCGATTGCATGCAGGCTCCGTAAAGAATGCACATCCAATCATTCATTGCGGGGCCACATGCACTATCAACGGGCGTCAATCCGAAACGCTGCCATTACGACCCTTTTGCTCGCATCACTCTGTGCAGTACCGTCCCGCGCCGACGCGTCAACCGATTTTGAAAAAGCTCATGCGCTCTATGGCGACAGCATCGCTTTCGACATCTATCGTAACGGCACACTGGTCGGGGAGCAGACAGTTCGCTTCTCCAAAAAGCGCGATGAACTCGCCGTCGATATCAACTTCAAGCTGTCGATCAAGGCGCTCTACATCACCTTCTACGAAATGACATACACATCCCAATCACTTTGGCAGGACGGCAAACTCGTATCGCTCACGGCACGAACAGATCGCAATGGCGAAAAAACAGCTGTTAATGCTATAGCCAAAGGATCAAATCTCGTTGGCGACGGACCGGCAGGTAATTTTTCCACACCGCTCGGCATCTATCCCACCGATCATTGGAATGCAGGTGTCGTCGGTAGCACCCAACTCGTGAATACGATCAACGGCCGCGTCAACGACATCCGCCTTGTGCCCGGCGGACCGGAAAAAATCGCGACCAATCGCGGCACGGTCGAAGCGATGCACTATAAGTATGAAGGCGAGATCAAGAACGAAGTCTGGTACGACGCAGCAGGGCGCTGGGTTCATATGTCATTCTTCGGTGACGACGGCTCGCTCATCGAATTTCGCTGCCGCCAGTGCATTCCGTCCTCAAGCTCTCTTGCTGATTAGGAAATGCCCGACATCGATCCGGCCTGTGCGGAATCCGCCTTCGCAATAGCAAAGATAGAAAAGCCACATACGGCGAAAGCGTTGGTCAAAGCCCAGTTTGGCAATACGCGGCCATGCGGCAGAAAAACGCTCACGCCATTGTGCCAGCGTCTTCGCATAGGACAGGCCGAAAAACTCCCGTCCCTCCAGGGTTAGTCCCTGACCGTTGATCTCTTTCGTAAGGGCCTCGTGCGAAGGCAACATGCCACCGGGAAAAATATAGCGCTGAATAAAATCAATGCGACGGCGGTAGGTCTGAAACAATCCGTGGTCAATGGTGATGATCTGCAACGCGGCGCGACCACCCGGCGTTAGCCGTTGATTGAGAATATTGAAATAAACCGGCCAGTTTTCTTCGCCCACTGCTTCGAACATCTCGATAGAAACGATCTTGTCGAACTCGCCCTGAACGTGACGATAATCCTGCAATCGAATTTCAACCTGTGTGGCGAGGCCTGCGCGCTGCATGCGTGCATCCGCGTAGCGCTTCTGCTCTTCTGAGAGCGTCAGTCCGAGAACGTTGACACCATATTCGCGCGCCGCCACCTCGGCAAATCCGCCCCAGCCGCAGCCGATCTCCAGCACGCGATCACCGGGCTTCAGACCAAGACTGTCGGCCAGCGAACGGTACTTGCGGAGCTGCGCGGCATCCATATCGGTTTCATTCTCATCAAACAAAGCCGACGAATAGGTCATGCCCGGGTCAAGCCATTCCTCATAGAAGTCATTACCGAGGTCATAGTGGAACGCGATATTCCGTCGCGATCCTTCGAGCGTATTGGCATTGCGTCGATGACGCAGATGGCCGATGAATTTGATGATACCGGCAGTCAGCTTGTTGGGCTGAAACGCGTCGAGATTGGCAAGGCCAAGATCAATCAACTGCGGCAGCGTATCGCTCGACCAATCACCGTCCATAAAGGACTCTGCGATAGCCATGTCACCTTTCACAATCAGGCGACGCACCACGCGCCAGTTGTGCAACACAATCTGCGCCGACGGCTCCGTGTCAGACGAGGTGCGATAAATCGTTCCGTCCGGAAATTCTACCTGCAGCGAACCGACCTTCATTTGGCCGAGCACGAGCATCAGTATTTTCTTGGCAATCATGATATGTCCCTCTCGCGGAACTCTGAACGGGAAGATGATATTTTTTTCTCGGCCGCCACGCGCGGCACCAACGGCACACGCTTCAGCCACAGGCGCAGCGCTTCAAAATGAATACTGAGCGTCACCTTAAGCGTCATCAGCGGATAGCGCAGAAATGTCATGACCAGCGCGGCGTCAGACATTTCCCGCCGCTCGCCGGCAAAACGCGCAGTCAGCACCGGCTCACCGTTGGACCGCATGATGATCGCCATGCGCAGATCATCACCGGGTTCGTTAAGGTCGAAATCATATGTCGCGTTCATGCTGGTGAAGGGCGACACAGGCATACGCTTGGACGCGCTCTGTCTGCCATTCGCATCAAGCACGTAAGTATGCTTCTCGCCGAATGTATTGCTGACTTCATGCAAGGTCGCGAGCCATTTGCCATTGCCGTCAAAGCAATAGTAAACCGTCAGCGGATTGAACACATAGCCGAAAATGCGCGGGTAGCAGAGCACCCGCACCTGTAAGCTCTCTGTTGAAAATCCGGCGCGCCGCACATGACCCGCCGCCCATTTCTTAAGCCCCCGCGCCTCACCGTCCCCGTGATCGCATTCACGGAAGGAGAGGGGTGCCGCTCGGTTAAAGCCGAACATCCAGCTGCGCGCGTCAAGCGCCTCTGCTTCATCAAGGTCCAGCAGCAACGAGAAAACGCGATAACGAAAAGCATGCCGCTTCGGACTGCGCCGGATGTGCTCAATCGTGCCTTCATAGAGACAAGAATGATCCGTCATCAGCGAGCCATCTCCAGCGAGGCGTCCACATGAATCCGCGACTTCTGCGCCGACGGTGCCCATGGCCGTCTCGCGCCTGTCAATGCTTCACCAACGGCCAGACCTGCCTGCAACGCGTCTTCGTGAAACCCGTAGCCGAAATAGGAACCGCAGAACCAGGTCCGGTCGCGTCCTTGCAATGACCAGAGATCAGCCTGCGCCGTCATCGCCGCACGGTCAAACAAAGGATGCCGATAGGAAAACCGGCGTATCACCGTGTCAGGCCGCGGCGCCACATGCGGGTTAAGCGTCACAAACAGCGGATGCTGCTTATCAAGCCCCTGCAACTCATTCATCCAATAGGACACCGTGAGACTTCGGTTCTCGGCCTCATCACTTTCGCCGATATAGTTCCAGCTCGACCAAACCCGACGACGCTTCGGCATCAGCCGCTCGTCACTGTGCAATACGGTCTCGTTGTCCGTATAACGAAAGCTGCCGAGCAACATTTGTTCCGACACGCTGGGCGCATCAAGCAGGGCGAGCGCATCATCGGCGTGAGCCGCAATTACAATTTCATCGAACGTGACCCGCTCGCCGCTTTCCAGCAGCAAATCAACACCGTCCGGTTTACGGAAAACACGACGAACGCCGGTATGACGGATTTTGTGGGCAAACGGTGCCGTCAGCCGTTTGACATAAGCCTTGCTGCCGCCGTCCACAGTCCGCCATTGCGGCCGGTTGACGAAATTCAGCAACCCGTGGCTCTCGAAAAAATGTACAAAACTCGCCAGCGGAAATTCGAGCATGTCGCGCGCCGTCGTGGACCAGATCGCAGCCCCCATCGGCAAAATATGATCGCTCACAAAGGCCTGCGAATAATTTTCCGCCCGCAAGAAGTCGCCAAGCGTCACATGCAGATATTCCGCCCGCACCGCCATAGCCGGTGCACTCTTGTAGAAGCGCATAATATCGGCGAGCATCGCCCAAAACCGGCTGTTGAGAAAATTCCGCCTCTGGCCGAGCAACCCGTTGAGGCCGGTGCCCGCATATTCAAACGCGCCACCATCGACCGACGCACCAAAGCTCATCTGCGAGGCTTTGGTCGGCACATCGAGATGCTTAAATAGCGCCACAAGATTGGGATAGTTCACGTCATTGTAAACGATGAACCCGGTATCCACGTCGAGGTTCCCGTGCGCTGCACCGCTGTTCACCGTGTTGGAGTGGCCACCGACATGGTCGCCGCTCTCAAACACCGTGATGTCATGGTGCTTATCGAGCATCCAGGCTGCCGACAGACCCGCGATGCCCGAGCCGATGACGGCTATTTTGCGACGCGGGGCAGGGGCGAACGTTTCATATGGCAAGGGGGCAGCCTCCTCATGGGTTCTATGAAGGTCTACGCCGTCTCATCTGTGCCGGATCACTCCGGCCCCCCAAATCCCCCGGCAAACCCGAAAGTGATCCACGGTCTTGTCATGCACGTAAGCCCTACTATAGCGCCCTTGACCGGAAACCTGTTCATATGCCCGCCATTCGTCCATATTTGCGTCTCGTGACGGCCCCCGGGGCCGCGCCGCCACACAACGGGAATCGCATAGCTTTCATGCCGGAGCGCACAACCGACACATCCGCGGCCAATGATCTGGCGACCAATGATCTGGCGAAATGCCTCTCTGCTGTCGCAGCGCATCAGGACCGCAGGGCCTTTCGCACATTGTTTGATCATTTTGCCCCGCGCGTCCGCGCCTATGGCATGCGTCTGGGTTGCACGCCGCAGCAGGCCGAGGAACTGGCGCAGGAAACAATGGTCAAGGTCTGGCGCAAAGCCGGGCTGTTCGATCCCGCCAAAGCCGCGCCTTCAACCTGGATTTTCCGCATCGCGCGTAACCAGCGCATTGATGCTTTCCGCCGCGAGTCCCATCCGGAGTTCGATCCCAATGATCCCGGCCTCGTGCCCGACGAAGAAATACCGGCCGATCAACTGATCGAGCAGCGCCAATCCGGCGAAGCATTGCGTCTCATGCTCGAAACGCTGCCCGAAGAACAAAAGCTTCTGCTTCACATGTCCTTCTATCAGGACATGTCGCACAGCCACATTGCCGACAAACTCAATCTGCCGCTCGGCACAGTAAAATCCCGCCTGCGCCTCGCTATGGGCAAGCTCAAGACCCGTCTCACCGAACCGCACGCCATTTCGACCGAAGAGTTCGACACATGAATATCCAGCATCACATTTCAGAGGACACCTTACTTGCCTATAGTGCCGGCAATCTCAGCGAGGCATGGGGCCTCATGGTTGCGACCCATCTGGCGCTTTGCCCGTCCTGTCGTGCCCGCGCGCATGAAGCCGAAAGCATCGGCGGCGCTCTGCTCGACGCACTGGCACCCGCCGGAACAAGCGACGATTCAGCCTTCGCCGCTCTGATGCAGTCAATCGACGATATGCCTATCGAAGTTGCGCAGCCCACCGTGCGCGCCGCACCATCCGTGCTGCCGGAGCCTTTGAGGTCCTATGTCGGCGGCGATCTTTATGCGCTGCGCTGGAAGCGTCTCGGCATGGGCGTCTATCACCTCCCCATCAAAACCCGCGACGGCAAGGCCAGCGCCCGCCTGCTCAAGGTGCCCGCCGGTCGTCCGGTGCCGCTGCACAGCCACACAGGCGAGGAGATGACACTCGTCCTCGTCGGCTCGTTCCATACCTATCAGGGTAATTTTCAACGCGGCGACATCGAAACCGCCGACGCCAGTGTCGAGCACATACCCATTGCCGCCCCCGGTGAAGATTGCATCTGCCTTGCCGTCACAGACTCGCCGCTACGCTTCCGCAGCCTCGCAGCGCGGATAGTTCAGCCCTTCATAGGGATATGAGAGCACGGCGCAGTCTCGGCCGGATCTGAAGTTTTATGACGAAGATAATTTAAGTCGGGATGTACCGGGCGACCCAAACAGTAGCGCCACCACATTCGGCATCTTCCACAACATGCTGTAATACATCGAAGTGATGGGCCTTTAATAAAGCCCGATATTCGTCTGCGTCCAGCGAGGCGTGGTAAAGCATTTCGCCGTTATTTTCACCCCAGGCTTCTCCGTGTTTGGGGCCGGACGTAAAAATCAATATGCCGCCCGAATTCATATGACGGGCAAATATTTCGAACATTTTGCGTTGATCATCAAACGCCAAATGAAAAAAGCTATGCCAGGCAACAATGCCGTCAAACCTCTCGTCCAGTTCGAGCGCTCTCATATCGCAGTTGATGAAACGGGTTTCCGGAAAGCGCTCTTTCGCTATGGCAAGCATACCGTCGCTGGCATCTACACCCGTCACTTCAAACTTTTGTTCAGCCAGAAACCGCAATATTGGTTCACCGGTTCCGCATCCTAGATCAAGGACAGGAGCACCCGACTTCAAATATCGCCCGAAAAATTCCAGATACTGTTTTTCAATGAGTTGGCGCGTGCGGGTCTCATCGAACCAATCGGCTATTTTGTCATAGAGACGATAGACGTTCTTGGTTTCATCCGGAGCCACAGCAAGTTTTCCTCACGAGGGAAAAGTGAATTTCTATATGAATTCAACTGCATACTTGTTCGAACAAGTTGGCGGAGAGGGTGAGATTCGAACTCACGGTGGACTTGCACCCACGCCAGTTTTCAAGACTGGAGCCTTAAACCACTCGGCCACCTCTCCGTGAGGGCAATGGCTACAGGGTTCCGACCAAATCCTCAAGCCCGAGATTGTCGTGGCGCATCACTTTTTAGCCCTGTCGCGGTGCAATTTCCCGCCAGCCATGCAGCACCGTCTGGGTTGCTTTGGACCATGCCCAATAATGGCCTTGAAATGGCTGGTCATACGTCCGCGAAATGGGTAGGGCGCTCAGGTGGCACAGCAGCAAGGTTCCCACCGCACCATGCGCGACGATGGCGATGTCGCCCGGAAGGTCGTTGCTTGCGATCCCTTCGAATACTCCGCACACACGTGTTTGCGCATCAATGGCACGCTCCCAGCCACGCACGCTTTCATGCGGTTGCGCGAAAAAAGCGTCCGCCACTTGCTCGAACTCCGCAGGGGGCAGAAAGCCCGTCGCACTCCGGTCGTTCTCATGCAGCGCTTGTATCGCCGAAATATCAAGCTCATGCCTGCGGCCTAGTATTTCGGCAGCTTCGATCGCCTTCGTCTCGGCACTTGACCAGATGAATTTCACACCGCGCATAGCATCCGACGCCGCAAACCTCGTCATGCGCGCAACGCCATTATCCGACAGATGCCATTCAGGCACGGGAAGCGCGGGGTCCACGATGACTTCGGGATGAGTAATGAAATAGATCGTGCTCAATCGGCAATCTTCTTCCGTCTTTCACCGCACCGGATTTTCGTCGAACGAGTGGGCAATGGCGGGCAGAGAAGTGGACACTACAGTGGAGTCCGGATTTTCCGTGAAAAATGCGCAAGCGATGATCAGCGGAACCAGAAACTGCCGCGACGAGACGGCTTTCGACATGAACTGGCTTTCCCGATGAATTTGGCGGCTGAGAGGGGGTTCCGGGCCACACCCCCCACCACTTTACGGAAAACCGAGTGTTTCCGCGCTGAATTCGGAGGCAAGAGACCTTCTAGACCCGCTCAACAGACCCGGCAAGCCTGTCTCGGTGGTCAAAAACCAAGGTCTTCCTGCAATTCCCTTTTGCCAGAGCGACATATGATTGCCAGAATGGCACAAAATAGGGTGAAAAACCCATGAGGGGATTAGTTACTAGGGGGAGTTAGTTACGTGGGTGTGAATCTTACATCAACTTGGATTCCGCTGAGCCTGCTTTTGGTGCTCAGCCTCTATATGTTTGTACTGTTTCAGAGGGAGCGCCGCGAAGCGGCTGCCTATGAGGCAGCGGGCGGGGACACCGGGCATGGGCACGACGCCAATGCCCTGATGGCCGTTGCCACAGCGTCTCATGCACCTGCCGCGCATGGTCACGATCACGCGGCTCCGGCCGCCCACGGTCATGATTCCCACAGCCACGCACCCGCCGCTCATGCGGCTCCGGCGAAAGCGGCGCTCAAGTGGCGCACGGCTCATATCTGGTTGCCCTTCATCGCTGGCTTCGGCTGGCAGGCCTATCTCGACATCATCCGTCCGATGCTCGAAAAGGCCGGCAGCTAATACACAGCTTACGGATAAAAAAACAGGCTGCCCTTCATAGGTGCAGCCTGTTTCTTTGCGTTCGCCACTTTGATTATGTAAATGTCGTCAGAGCAGCGACAGGTCGGGCACTTCGCCGCCTTGCGCCATCCCCAGAATACCGTCGATCAAACGACCCGCATCGTTGACGCCACCATACTTCAGCAACATATGGGCTTTGGCCACCATGTCATTATGGCTGAGCGGCGCTTCAGGATCGCCCTTGGCATTGGTGCGTGTCGCCTCAATGGCGCTACCGTCGTTGAATTCCACACGCACAGACGATCCCCAGTTGCGGGGATAGGCCGAACGATAAGGTTCCTTGGCGCTCGGGTGAACACGCAGCGCGAGGCTGGCTGCCTCGGCGCGGCCCTTGTCGCCAAAAGCTGAAAAGTCGACAAGCGGCATGAGCAGGGCGGCTGCAACCGTGTGCTGCAACGAAAACTTCGCCTCATATTCGCTCGCCGATACCGGCCTGTCGCACACATCGAGTGCCGCCTGATAAACACCGACATCAATTCGCGCAATATCCGCTTCGCCGCGCGTTCCGAGTTGGCCGCGCAATTCCTCGGCGGCATCAATCGCGGGATGCGTATGGCGGCAGGACGGCCAGGGCTTGATCGACGTGGTAACGAGCTGCCACGGCGCATCCGCGTCGGCCAGCACATTGTCGGGTTGCGCGTCGGGGCAGGCGGCTTTGAAAAAACCCTTTTCGCCTTCAAGAATTTTCGGCGGGCCGGTGAAGCCGAAGGCGGCAAGGTCAGCAGCTTTCAGACCTGCTTCCGCCGCGTGCCCTGCGTGAAGATGCTTGGTCATCGCGCCGGTTTCCAGAAATTGCCACAGACCTGCGGACTGGCTACCTGCATTGCCCAGCGCGTGAACCGTTTGCGCGTCATCAAGTCCTAGCAGTTCCGCCGCGCCCATTGCAGAGCCGTAAGGTCCGCAAGTCGCCGTATTGTGCCAGATGCGGTAATGCGCGGGACCGACGCCCATACCGACGCGCGTTGTCGCTTCAAATCCGTGCAGCACGGCCTTGAGAAGCGCCTTGCCGCCAACGCGTTGTTTGACTCCGAGTGCCCAGACAGCAGGTATAACAACGCAACCCGGATGCACCACCGAAGCACGATGCAGGTCGTCAGTTTCCAGAATGTGGCAAAGCGCGCCCATCAGGAACGCGAGCCGCGACGGTTCGGGCGTTTCGTTTGTGGCCCGCGCCTGCCACCAGTCGAGCAACACCTTGCCGGGGCCGGAGTTGCGACCGGCCAGAATATTGGCCACCGCATCGAGCGTGAACAGCGCTGCCGCCTCATAATCGCTTGCTGTTAGCGGCTTTGCGCGGATCAGCCGCACCAGACCTTGTGTCAGCGTTTCATCAGCATTTTTCGGGGCAGGGGGCGCGTTTTTCATCGGAGCTTTTTCTTGTCGCTAGGGGATCAATCGTTAACGCGCTTGTGGCACAAAGGAAAGCGCCTGCATGACTTGCCGCCCAACTATCGCCTGACTATAAGGATTCCAATACATTCGCGCACTGTGAGTCGCTTGCCGAGCCATTGCCCAAGCGCCGCGCGAAAACAGAGGTGCCGAATGTTCCTTGATCTGAGGCGGTTTACGACAGCCACCGCCATTCTAGGCGCGACTTTGTTGCTCGCCGCTTGCGGCACGGGATCGGGCAGCAAGCCCAGCATTCCGTCCGGTGTCGGCGGCGCTTACAAAGTCGGTAAGCCTTATCAGATTGCCGGTGTTTGGTATTACCCCAAGGAAGACGAACGCTATGACGCCACAGGCATTGCCTCGTGGTACGGGCCGCAGTTCCACGGCAAGAAGACCGCCAACGGCGAGACCTTCGATCAGGAACAACTGACCGCCGCCCATCCGACTTTGCCCATGCCCATTCTGGTGCGCGTCACCAACCTCGAAAACGGCCGCTCCGTTGTCGTCCGCCTCAACGACCGCGGCCCCTTCGTCGCGGGCCGTGAGATCGACCTGTCGCGCAAGGCTGCCGAATTGCTCGGCTATGAGCGCAAAGGCACCGCACGCGTCCGTGTGCAGTTCGTAGGCCGCGCGCCTCTGCCGGGCGTTCCGGGCACAGTATCCGAAGGCGACACATTCACAGTGCCCAAGCCCCAGATGGACGAGAGCGAAAGGCGCGTCACATCCGTGCCGGTCACATCCGCCGTCACCTCAGCAGCACTCGCCGCACCCGTTGGCGTCAAAACAGCCGCCGCCGGTGTCAGCGCCGCGCCCTTGCCCGGTCCCAGCATGTCGCCCGTCGTCGAAAGCGATATGATGCAGCCTGTCCCCGACGGCACCATCAAACAAGTGCCCGTCGCACCCACCTCAGGCATCTATGTTCAGGCAGGCTCATTCCAGAGTTTCACCAATGCCGAGGCCGTGCATCAGAAGCTGCTCGCACAAGGCGTGCAAAATGTGCAGGTTTCGCCCACAATGGTTGACGGCACCAAATTCTACCGCGTCCGCGTCGGACCCGTGTCCGATGTCAGCGCTGCCGATGCCTCACTCAAATCCATCACCGATGCTGGAAATGCCGGTGCCCGCATCGTCGTCGAATAACAACATTATTTCGTTCGTATACGCCTCAATCGACTTAAAGAGAGTTTCTGCAATGTCTGGATCCACGCCGACCCTCACCATCCTCCGGTCCGTCGCGTTCGCGCTGATGCTGATCGTCGGATTGGCAGCGCGGCCCGCCTTCGCCTTCGACACCTCTGCCGAATTCGGCATTCTGGTCGATTCTGAAACCGGCGCTGTCCTGTGGGAAAAAAACGCCGAGGCCCAGATGCATCCGGCCAGCATGTCCAAGCTGATGACGCTGACCATGCTGTTCGAAGCGCTGAAAGCGGGCACCGCCAAACTCGATGACGAATTCCCGATCAGCGAACACGCCTGGCGCGCGGGCGGGGCGGCATCAGGCTCCTCCACCATGTTTGCGCAGCTCGGCACCTCGATCCCCGTCGAGGTCCTCATTCAGGGCATCATCGTCCAGTCCGGCAATGACGCCTGCATCGCGGTTGCCGAAGCCCTCAACGGTTCCGAACCTGAATTCGCCGCTGCCATGACCCGTCGCGGCAAGGAAC
>TARA_R110000868_G_scaffold1383_1_pt1 | contig 13759 bp, 7 predicted proteins | sample TARA_R110000868 | Tara Oceans TARA_R110000868 (sample SAMEA4397489) | marine metagenome | biome: Polar Biome; feature: [SRF] surface water layer (ENVO:00010504); material: water (ENVO:00002006), including particulate matter (ENVO:01000060) such as... | depth 5 m | reverse complement strand
GCCCAGCGAGACGATATGGCAGCCATGATTGCTCATCAGCGGCGGAAAGAAGATGGTCGGCAGGCTGATCGAACCGTGATGGCCGAGGACCTCGAAGATATCGGTCTTCACTTCATCATTGATCGGCGCGCCCATATTCTTCCAGTCGGGCAGCAGCTCATTGAGCGCCTTGGGATCAACTACGGCTCCGGAGAGAATGTGGGCACCGATCTCGGCGCCCTTTTCCAGCACGGCGATCGAGACCTCGGTCCCGGCTTCGGCAGCGAGCTGTTTCAGACGGATCGCAGCGGACAGGCCGGCGGGCCCACCTCCAACGATGACAACGTCATAATCCATGGATTCGCGTTCGATGGCGGCATCAGTCATGGGGTAGCGACCTCTTGTCGGTTCGGATTCAACACATGTCCGGCTTGCGGGTATCCGGTCATAGCTTAGGATTGCCCCCGCTTCCAGCGCTTGCCGCGCCGGGATGGAAATTTTGTGACGTTGACGTTCACGTAAGGGCTGACCATTCAAACCTCCCCCCTCACCTTGGCTGACGAAAAAGCTCTCAAGGCCCTCATCGCCTGGTGGGAAGAGGCCGGCATTCCTCTGGACGAGCCGATCGTGCGCCCGCGCGCTGCAGCGGCACCGGCGGCGAGCCAATCGCCAGCACAGGCATCGACAAGCCGGACCCATCCAAGCGAACCACGCCCCGCCGCTGCGACCGCCGCCTCGGCCAAGGCTGCCGGCTTCGGCGATGCCAGCAGCGAAGGCCCCAGCGCCCGCGAACTGGTCGCCAAGGCCGACACGCTGGACGCACTGCGCTCGGCGATCGAAGGCTTTCACGGCTGTCCCTTGCGCAATACGGCGCGCAATACCGTGTTTGCGCGCGGCAATCCTGCGGCGAAAGTCATGGTCATCGGCGAAGCGCCGGGCCGAGACGAAGACATGGAGGGCGTGCCCTTCGTCGGGCCTGCCGGCCATTTGCTCGACCGGATATTCGCCTCGATCGGGCTGGCGCCGGATCAGCTCTACATCACCAATGTCATCAATTGGCGCCCGCCGGGCAATCGCAGCCCGACCCAGGAAGAGATCGCCACCTGCCTGCCCTTCATCGAGCGCCATATCGCATTGATCAAACCGGATGTCTTGGTGCTGGCCGGTGATATCGCCGCACGCACCCTGCTCGACACCGGCTCCAACATCACCAAGCTGCGCGGCCGCTGGGCCGACTATCCCCTGCGCGACGCCACCGGCGAACCGACCGGTGCCACCATCCCTGCCCTGCCGACTTTCCACCCGGCCTATCTGCTGCGGCGCACGGCGGAAAAGCGCTTTGTCTGGCAGGACATGCTGGCGCTGGCCAAGCGGCTGGAAGGCTAAACAATCCCGTTTGAGGCTGACCGGCCGCTCCCATGCGTGGAAAACCAGAACTTTTCCAATTTTTGTTCTTGATTTGTTCTGCCCCTGAGTCATACTCCCCTCATGACCGAGCGCCCAGGAGGCTACGCCCTGAACGCCCCAATCCAGACCCCGCCGCCCCGGGGTCGAGGCGCTCGGTCAAACCTTTCCGGGCGGTTCGAAGCGACGAGCCGAGAAGCCTGTGATGACAGGCCCCGAGACGGTTCAGACGCCCCACTGCGGAGTCGAAGCTGTCCCGGTGGAGTCTTCCACGTCTTTTGGAACAATGATGGTCGCGCCTGGCCGAAGCCGATCAGTCGGCCGCTACCGCAGGCGGTGCCTGCCAGTCCCGCTCGGGGCGGCCGATATGCCGGCCATACCAGTCGAGCTCGGCATTGAGTCGGAACAGGCGATGACTTGGCGCCCTGAAGCTGTGCTCCTCGCCCGGCACCAGATACAGCCGCGTCTCGACCCCGAGATTTCGTAGCGCCTGATACAGCATGATCGACTGGGACGGATGAACACGTTCATCGTCCTCGCCAGCGAAGATCAGGGTCGGTGTCGTCACCGCGTGCAGATCTCGCAGCAGCGATTGCGGAACGAAAGCGCGATCATAGGCGCCCTCGGCCCAGACATCGGCGTCGAACATCAGCCGTCGGGCTCCGCGGACATCGCTGGTCAGGTGATGCCCCGCCCAATCCACCGCCCCGGCACCGCTCATAGCCGCCGCAAAGCGATCGGTCTGGGTGATCAGCCGGTTGGTCATGTGACCACCCGCGCTCCAGCCCGAGACAATCATGCGCTCGGGATCTGCCAGTCCGGAGGTGACCAGATGGTCCACGCCTGTCAGGACATCCCGGTCGGCCTCGGCGAAATGCCCGCCCAGCATGCCGCGCATGAAGTCATCACCATAACCGGTGCCACCGCGATAATTCACCCACAGGACGCCATAGCCCTCTGCCGCGAGAACCGGGACATAGCGCGACCATTTCCACTGTCCGAACTGGTCGCTCGACCGGGGTCCACCATGAATCTGGACCACCAGGGGCGGCGGTGTGTCGCCGCCGGCCAGAGGCGGAAAATAGAAGCCTTCAATCACCGTGCCGTCATCACTGCTCCATTCCAGACGCTGTTGCTGTGGCAGGTTGAACGCCGATACCGTGGCCGCTCCAATCGTCGTCAGCCGCTCGCTCTCGCCCGCTGGCGTGACATGCCAGAGATCGCCATTGCTGGTTTCTGTTTGGAAGAGGGCCAAAACCTCGCCCGTCGCGTCTGCGAGGGACCAGTCGGCCAGGGCGCGATCCTCGAGAGCGATGACGCTCAAGGTGCCGGCATCGACATCTACCCGTATCAGGCCCGAGCGGAGCCCGTCACGGACAGCAATGACGAGGCTTTCCCCGCCCGGTAACCAGGCCAGCCCGTCGACCTCCCAATTGGCGTCCGGCGCCAAAACGCGCGTGGTGCCGCTCCCGAGATCGAGCACGACCAGCTTCTCCTGTACGTAATCGAGGCCGTCCTGTCCGAGCCGTGCCTGATAGGCGATCCGGCGACCATCCGGCGACAGGCGCGCATTGCCCTCCGGCCAGTTATTCGTGGTGACACGGCGGAACGGCTCACTCGGTCGGGGCGCAAGCATGAGTTCGCTCTGGTAACTCGCATCGGGGTCGGTTTCGGCCGAGACCCGGACGAGGATCGCGCCATTGGCTCCCAGGTGATAGCTGCGGACATGGAGGTCGCCTGTGGTGACCTGTTGCCGCGCGCCGCCATCCACCCGAACCCGCCAGAGATGGCTTCGCCGCGTCGATTCATAATAGGGGTCGATAATATGCGTACGCCGCCTGCGCTCGAGCTCGGCCTCCGACCGTGCTTCGGTGGCGAGGTAATAGATGAAAGCTCCGTCCGGCGACCAGCTGATCGAGCGCACGGCGGCTGGGTGACGGGTCAGGCGTTCAAGCTGGCCTCCATCCAGGTCGCGGATATAGATCTCGTCATTGCTGCTGCCCTCGGGCGCGATTTCCGCAGCGATCTGCCGTCCGTCGGGCGAGAAAATCACCCGGTCCGCCGCGTCGAGATCGGCCTGGTGGACCAGTTCGGTCTGGCCCTGGCGCCAGAGCCAGTGAGTTGTGGAGTTCGTGTCCCCGGCCCAATCCGTGGTCACACGCTGGACCAGAGCAGCCTGGCCATCATTGGACAGGTAGACACCGTCGAGGCGGGGCAATCCGATCATATCGACAGCGGTCATATCGCGCCGGTCGGTCGCCATGGCCGGATTCAATGCGAGCGACTGAACGCTTTCGGCTTGTGCGGGAACGGCCGGCGACAGGGCAAGGCTCAGCCAGGCCGCAATGGCCAGTCTGGCCAGAACGGTGGATCGGATCATGTCGGGCTCCGGGGGAATGTCGGTGAAAATGAAAACGCAGCCGGGTTGCGAAGGCCGGACCCGCCCGCCCCGCTCGCAACCAGGCGAACAGGACGGACGGCACCGGGGGAACCGGTAGGCAGCGCGATCAGAATGCGCTGCGGATACCGAAGTAGAATTGCCGCCCAACGAGGGAGTTTTGCGGCGAGTTGATGTTCGAGCTCGACCCGCTGGCGAAATTGCCCGGCATATAGGGGCCGGCTTCGTCAAACAGGTTGGTGACCCCGGCATAGACGCTTGTGCGATTGTCATTGCCGAAGCGGTAGCGAGCATAGACGCTCGAGCGGAACTGGTCGTCCGCCGCAAAGTAGAGCGGATCCGTCGGACTGACATCGAGATCATCGATCCCGCCTGACTCATAATGCAGCGTATAGGAGGCGTAAAAGCCACCCTCGCTCCAGGACAGGCGAGCCCGGGCCTCGTGCGTCGGATCATACATCGACCCGTTGGAGTCTTCGAGCACCGGCTGACCGGCCTCGCCAACGAACTCGTACTCATCGGCGAGCGAGCGCGAATAACGCACATCAAGACCGAACTCACCCGGGATGCTGTCGACCTCGAAATCCCACATCACCGAGACATCGATGCCTTCGGAGAGCAATTGATTGAGGTTTTCCTCGCGGTTGATGACCTCGACCACCCGGCCATTCGAGCCGTCACGTGTGATGACATCGCAGAAACGGTTGTTCGGGAAATCAGCCGCGCCATAGCACAGATCAGCCGTCGTCTGTGTCGACACCGATCCGATCGCGTCCTCCACGCGGATATTGTAATAATCCACGATGATGTAGAGGTCTTCAGCGAAGCTCGGCGCCCATACCGCGCCGACTGTAAAGGTGTCGGCGGTTTCCTCGCGGAGGGTCTGGTTGCCGGCATTGGGGCCATTGACCGAACCGTCAAACTCGAAGGGATCACCGGCATTGTCCGGATCTGCGAAGAAGGCCTGGATACCCGCTTCCGACAAACAGTTCGCGGCAATGGTCGCAGCGCTGAAATCGCTGCCAGCCGGCGGGGTGATGCCGCTCCCGTCAGGCATCAGGCCGTCACAAGGATCGAGCAGGGCGTCGGCATCCTGGCGCGGCGCCGAGAAGAATTCCGTGATGGTGGGAGCCCGTTGCGAACGCGAATACTGGCCACGAAAACGCAGTGTCTCGGTTGGCTCCCAATAGCCGCCCGCATTGTAGGAATAGATCGTGCCAATGGTGGAATAGTTCGCGATCCGCGCGGCGACCTGGGCCGTCACATTCGAAAACAGGGGAATTTCCAGCTCGGCAAAGGCTTCGACCACGTCGAAGCTGGCTTCGATTTCCGGCACCACCGAGAGGCTCGTGGTTTCTTCCAGAATAATGTCATCGACATTCGTGCTCTGGCTCTCATCACGCCACTCGATACCGAAGGCCGCGGCCACCGTACCCGCCGGCATTTCAAACAGGTCACCATCGACCGATCCGCCGATGACGGTTTGTTCGCGGATCTGATTCACCAGACCGTCGATACGGATATATTCCGCCATTTCCGGCGTGATCGAGTCCGTGCCAAAAATATTGAGCGGCACACAGCCATCAGCCCGGGCGCCGGCATCGACGCACTGATAACCGCCAGCGCCGTCCGCCTCGATGTCGAGCGCGTAATGGATGTTGAGATAGTTGAGATTATTGCCCTGGATCTGGTTTTGCTCGAACCGGCCATAGGTCGCAAAGGTCTGCCAGCGCCAGGTTTCGCCCAGATCGCCCGCAAGGTTGAAGGCCGCGCGCGCTGTCGTGCGTTCATTGTCACGGGTCTCGCGACCGACTTCATTGAAGCGACGATACCAGCTCACGGTTCCCACCCGCGTCTCTTCGACCGCAGCCGGAATGAAGGGGTGATCGCTGGCCATCTGGCCAATGTCGAAGGCGCTGCCAAGCGGGCCGACATCGGTGGAGTAGATCGCCGTCTCGTAGGACCCTTCATACAGGCTGTCGACGCGTGACCAAAGGAAGTCAGCGGAGGCTTCAACCCCATTGGCGAACTCGTAGCGGGCCGCGAACGCAGCGGTGTAGGCGGTCACCTCCGGTGACAGCGTGCGTCCCGGACGGAAATTATAGCCGTCGAGATCGGTCTCGTGGCCAATCGACGGATCGCGCCCGTCATTCGGCGCCAGCGATTGGTCATTGTACCAGACACCGTCGACATTCCAGGCGTCATCACTCTCGAAGCGCCCGCCCGGAATGTAGGACGAGAGATAGACATCGTTGAACTCGCCATTTCCCGTCCAGTCGTCGAAGCGCAGCGAATCCGGGCGCGTTTCGTCGGCAAAGATCGCCGTCTCGTCGTCATAGCTGACTCCAAACATGATATTGCCGCGATCATTCGCGAAATTGCGGCCCATCGTCAGCTCGATCGTGGTTTCCTCTTCGCCGCTGGCATCAGCAAAACCGTAGCGGACATTCGCTTCGATACCCTCGAAATCACGCTTGAGGATGATATTGGCAACCCCGGCAATCGCGTCCGACCCGTAGATCGCGGAAGCGCCGCCTGTGGTGATTTCGATCGACTCGACGAAACCTGCAGGGATGGTCTGCAAGCTGACGCGCTCGCCATTTCCCGAATTGGAGACGGCGCGCCGGCTATCGATCAGCACCAGGGTGCGATCGGCGCCGAGGCCGCGCAAATTGACCGTCGACAGACCGGAATTCTGGATCGAGAGCTCGGAATTCTCCGGAGACAGATCGGCATCCACCCCCGGGATTTCGACCAGGAGCTCGCCGACATCGACCGTCCCGGATTCGATAATGTCATTGGTATTGAATATCTGGGTCGGAATGGCTGTCGTGGCGTTGGTCCGGCGAATACGCGACCCGGTGACAACGATGGTGTCGTCCTGGCTGGCCGCATTCGCTGGCTCGGCTGCTTGCTGGGCCAGGCCGGCTGTGCTCGCCAACATGATCGCAGACACCGCCGCTCCAACCATCAACGCTCCGCGCGTCGATGTCCGGCCCACTCGATTGAACTTGCGCATCGGATATTCCCCTCATCACATGTCGCGCCGTCCCCTCGACGGCGGATTAACACGTCTGTCTAGGAGGACACCTGAGGAACCTCGCCGGGTACCTGTATTGTTCGATTTTTGTGAAAACGCGTCGGGCCGGCATTCGAAGACTGGGCTACCAGTTGCGTCGCAGGCCGAGATAGGCGGTGCGGCCGGCAACATCATAGCCGGGATTGAAATTGCGCCGGTCACCGCTTTGCGTTCCGCTGGGCAGGAAGGGGCCGTAGTCGTGGAAGATATTATTGACCCCACCAAACAGGCGCCAACCATCCCGCAAGTCGACCCGGGCCGACACGTCATGCTGGAGCCAGGGGTCAACCGTGACAAAGAGCTGTGCGGCGGCGGCACTCAACGCCGCACGTTCATGACTGTCGACACTTGCGCCCTCATAGCGGGCGCGCCATTGCAGCTGCCATGCGGCCCTCTCCCAGGTCAGGGACCCGATCCAGCGATGAGCGGGCGAACCGACTTCGCCGCGCCATTTATCGATCTGGACGGAGCCGTCGGAACGCGCGAACTCCTGCTGCAGCCGGTGGCTGTAGGCGTAGAGGAGCTGCGCCTGCCACTCTCCGCGCAGCCAGCCATTTTCCACACGCCAGCCATCCCGAAGGCGCACATCGACGCCGCTTGATTCCAGCGCATGCAAATTGTCGGTGCGGTTGAGCATGGCGACGAGCTGGCCTGAATCGGACCGTTCGATCGAATCGCAGAAGGCGTTCGCCGCCAGCACGACCGTCGCCCCATAACATTCCTGCAACAGGGACTGGCTACTGAGCGAGGCGATCACGCCTTCAACGCGAATGTCATAGGCATCCAGGATCAGTGAGAATCCGGGACGTTGGTGGGGCGTGTAGACGAAGCCGAGATTCCAGCTCTGCGACTCTTCCTCTGTGAGATCGGGATTGCCGGAATTGGGCGCATAGACGCTGCTCACGTTCTGCGTGAACACGCCATCCCTCGCTATCGTGGCGGCAATGCGGGCATCAGCGCGGCAATTCCCGGCAACAGCCCCGGACGAAACCTGAGTGACACCGTCGCAAGGGTCGGACACGCTGTCATAATCGCCCCGCGGGGCCGAATACAGTTCAACCATGCCCGGTGCCCGTTGGGCATTGCCGAATTGTGCCCGCAATTGCAGGCCCGGCGAGACGACCCAGCTGGCACCAATCCTGAAGCTTCCGACCCCGCCAACGCTATCGATATCATAGCGGGCGAGCCGTCCGGCGAATTCGAGGCCGAGGTGCTGGATCATTGGACGCCCGGACAGGAGCGTCACCGAGGTCTCGAAAAAAGCCTCCGTTGCATCCATGGAGGCATCTAGATCGGGCACGTCGACATAACCGGTATCACGCGATTGCGTGACCGGGTCGCCTACCGTCTGCTGCCGGTCGCGCCGGTGCTCAATCCCGAGCGCGAGCGGGATCGCACCAAGTCCGGGAAACACCGCCTCGCCGGTCAAGGTGAGACCAATCATGTCTTGCCGCACATCGACATCGAGCTGGTCCGTGGCGCGGATGTAATCGGCCGCTTCGGCGCTGATCGAGTTGACGCCAAAAATATCGAGCGGGACGCAGCCGGCCTGGCGGGCGACACTGTCGCGACAACGATATCCGCTTGCGGTGCCCGCAGCAGGCTCGATATCAAGCGCTGCCTGGATGTGGCGAAAATTCAGTTCGCCGCTGCGCAGCTGGACCTGGGAATAGCGGCCATGACCAACATAGGCTTCCCAGTCCCAGCCCGCAGTCTGACCGCCGAGCCCGGCCCAGAACCGGTCCGTGGCCCGGTCGATATCGCGATATTCCGGACCCAGTTCCGAAAAGCGCCGGCGCCAGGTGATGCCGCTCAACCCTCCCGCCAGGGCCGCGGTCCGGATGGGCTCAGGTACGAAGGGATTGTCCACGGAGATGCGACCGATATCCTCCGCCGCGACGCCGAAATCCTGACCGTAATACGCTGTCTGGGCTTCGCGAGTCGCCCGGCTCTGACTGCGCGAAACGAGTGCTGTTGCGAAGAATTCGACGTGATCGGTCAGCTCATACCGGGCCTTCAGCGCCAGCATTTGCCGCTCGCGCGGCAGGCTGATCGTGGCCTCCGGTCGCGTCGACATATTGTCAGCATCCGTGTCGAAATCACGCTGCATTCCGGCATCGTCGAACCAGAAGTCATAGCCGATGAAGCGGCCACCTGGCGTATAACTGCTCAGATCGTCCTCCAGCCGCGTCCCGTCATTGGAGAGGACGACATCGGTCAGGGCCCAGTCCCGCTCGTCGGCCCCGATGCGCGCCAGCTGGTCGAGCGACAAGTTCGCGATCACATGTCCCCGGCCGGCCGCGAATGGGCGGCCGATCGTGAGGGCAGCGGCCGAGAAAGCGCCGCCGCCATCCTCGGTCAAGCCGGATTGAAAGACAGCGCTGCCACCGTCCAGATCATCGCGGAGCACAAAATTGACCACACCGGCGATGGCATCGGAACCGTAGAGTGCCGAAGCCCCCCCCGTCGTAATTTCCACCTGCTCGACAAATTCCACCGGTATCGAGTCTGAGCCGAAACGGCTGGCATTCCCACTATTCGAGACGGTGCGCCGGCCGTCGATCAGCACCAGGGTACGGGTCGTTCCCAGTCCACGCAGGCCGATCGATGTCAGGCCGGCATTCTGCGCGCTCAAATGGGTCGACTGGCCCGAAAATTCCAAAGTCGCTGGCGATTGCGCTGCCAGAAGTGCGCCCATTTCATAGGCACCGGAGGCCTCCATCTCGGTCCGCCCCATGACGAAGACCGGGGTCACCGCCGTCAAGTCCGATCGGGCAAAGCGCGAGCCCGTCACTACGATCACCTCGCCCGGGTCGATCGGGGCCGCGTCGCGGGCCAGAGTCAGCCAGCCAACCGAGCGGGTTTCCGGGGCCCCGACGTCAGCCTGAGCCGGGCCGGACGGGGACAGGATTGGCGCGGGAGCCCGCACCGTCACAGACAGCACGCCGGTGCGCGCATCGACACGGTTGATCTGCAGACCCGTCTCCGCGAGCAAATCGTCCAGTGCCTCATCCGCAGTCGCCAGGCCGCGCAAAGCCGACACGCGATAGCCCGCGACAAGACGGGATTCGAAAAGGAGCTGGCGCCCCGTGAGGATCGAATAACGCCGCAGCGCGCTGTCCAGCGGCCCGGCCGGGATGTCGAACAGGATTCGGGTTTCGCCGCCGGCCTCGGCGCTGGCTGGCGCGCCGGTCTGGGCTGCCAGGTCCGGTGTCAGAGCGAGACTCATCGCCACGCCGGCCAATAGCCGCGCAGCGAAGCTCAGATCTGACCACCTGCCCCCCATGCCGTCCCCTCAGACCTTGCCGGGCTCGTCCCCAGGGCGTGTCATCGCACCGCCCCGCCCATTATTCATTGGAAGTGTAGAGCCGGATCCGGTCAGCGTCCCGATCAATCGCGACCGGCCCCATTTGATCCAGCGCCGCGAAGAATGCGTCGCTATCACGCGGATCGAATACGCCGGACACAGCGATCTCGGCCACGTCGGGATCGGAAAATTCGACGGCAAGATCACCATAACGACGGAACTCCGCAACGACATCGGCCAAACGCCAGTCGTCGAAGACAAGCCGGCCGGATCGCCAGGCAACCGCGAGATTGGCATCGACGCGCTGCGCCTCGGGCAGCGGTGCTCCCGGTGCCAGCTCGACCTGGTCGCCGGCATGCAGCAGCGTCGGGTTGGCCTGCGCGGCCGTATCGCGTGCCTGCACAATCCCCTGCACGACGGTGACCATTGTATGGCCATCCTCACGGGCATAGACGTTGAAGGCGGTGCCAATCGCCCGGACCTCATATCCACCAGCCGCGACAATGAAGGGCCGTGACGGATCGTGCGCGACCTCGAACAGGGCTTCGCCCTGGGGCAGAGCGATCCGACGCTCGCTCTCACTGAAACTGACCTCGATGCGAGAGCCGGTGTTCAATGTCACTGTGGACCCATCGGCGAGGACAAGAGTCTGCATTTCGCCACGCCCGGTCGAGAACGCCTCAGCAATGACCTCTTCGACAGGGGCTGCCGGCTCGCCACCCAGAAGCGGGCCGACAAGGAAGGGCGTCACGACCAGCAGCAGGAGAACCGAGGCAGCCAGCGCGATCGGGCGCCAGCTCAAGCCGGCAAATATGCCGGGATGCGTCGGTTCGACCGCAACACCATCGAGCCCCGCCTCGACTTCGGCAATCAAGGTCCCGGCCCATTGGCTGGTCCGCACCTGCTCGATCGCGGCCTCGAGATCGAGACAGGCCGACAAGGCGTCAGCATGGCGCGCATCAGCTTCGAGCCAGGCCTCCAGCTCCGCCTGATGTACAGGATCGAACGGTGCACCGGCCTGGAGCCAGATGGCCCAGCCCGCGGCTTCATCGTGAATATCGGACGTCGGATCAACCGGCATCATGCCCAGCTCCTGTGGTGTCACTTCCCGGCTTGGTCCCGGTTTGCGGGCGCGCGGCGCACAGCGCCATGCCGCGTTGAATGTGTTTCTTGACCATGTGCGGCGACACGCCGATGCGATCGGCAGCCTGCTGATAGGTCAGTCCCTTGAGCTTGCACAACACAAATGCCGCCTTGCATTTCGGCGGCAGACTGCGGATGGCGGCCTGCAAGGCCTGTTCGCGCGCTTCGTCGGGCGTTGCACTTTCGGCAGGCGCTCGCGACTGGACGAAAACCTCGGTGTAATGGTGCGTGACGCTCTCCGAGTGGCGCTGCACCGTATCGCGATGGCGCAGATGATTGCGCGCAAGATTGGTCGCGATCGTGGTGAGGAAGGCCGATTCATCGCGTACCGGACGTGCCACGACATCGGCCTTCAACAAGCGCTCGAACGCCGATTGGGTAATGTCATCCGCGTCTTGCTGGTTCTTGACGATACGCAACACAATCCAGCGCAGGCGCGAGCCGTGCTCGCGGTAGAGGTTCTCGACATTGAACGCGTCACTCACGGCCACGACCAAGTCCTCGCGCCCGCCACCTTGCCCGCAGCGAACGCCTTACCCGATGGCCCGCACACCGGACCCGCACGCCAGACCACGTCTGACACAAGACCGTCATGGTCGCCCGGGCGGCCTGACCGCGCAAGGTACCCGATCAGCATGCTCGCGTGTCTTGTTTAGATGGCCTTTCGACAAACGCGCTGGGCCGCCGGCGAGACATCATGGAAGAGCGATCACGAACGCGTCCAATGGCCCCGAGAGGGCTTAACCGAAGCGCCCCGATCTCGAAGATGAGGGTTTGGGCACACAAGACGTAACGAACCTGGATGTGTTGCCGGCCATCAAGTGTTCCGAACATGTTTCCACTTTGCGGCGCTGGCATTGTAGCTGCGTCTATTGTTACGCCCGGAACAACCGGCTCTGAAACACGAGTGTGGTTATTCGATTGCAGCCCTGACGCGCATTGACTACAGATTGTGCCGGGGAGAATTCATCATGAAACTTGTCCGGAACCTCTGTCTGGGACTCTGCGCCCTTGCCCTCAGCGGCTGCAGCCTCAACGACATGCTGACCAGCATATTGCCGGACGATGCAAAACCAGTTCTGGCCGAACTGGTCGCGGCCGTCTCGGAGCACGACCTGGAGCCCGTTCGTCCCTATATCAACCCGCAAATCGACCAGGCGGCACTCGATCCCGCTTTGCAGCAAATCCTCGACGTGCTGCCCGAGGGGCCACCGGACGAGGCCCAGTTGACCTACGCCAATTTCAACACCAGCACGACCCCGGGTTCCGGATCGCAGCGGACACTCTCAACCGTCCACCGCCTGACCTGGGGCGATCAGGTATTATTGCTGCGGATAGAAATGATCTCCCGGGAAACCGGGCAGTGGATCATCAACCGATTCAGCATCATCACCCCGGACCCCGCGGAAGCGAACACCTCGCCCGCATTCGCAGACCTGACCCTGAGCCACAAGGTCTTCGGCGTCGCAGCGATCCTGGTGCCCCTGTTTGTCCTCTTCACCCTGATCGCCATGTTCCGCACGCCGCGCATCAAACGCCGTATCCTGTGGACGCTTTTCATTGTCCTCGCCTGCTATCCACAATTTGCGATCAATTGGAGCACCGGTGCCTGGTGGCTGGCCTCACCCTCCATACAGACCAGCGAATCCGGGGTAAATTTCAACCTGATTGGTGTCCTCCTCTTCGGTGCAAGCATTCTGCGCCAAGGCATCGGCCCCTGGGTGATATCGGTTTGCGTTCCTGTCGGAGCCCTCTTCTTCTGGTACCGGAGGGTGAAGGGCGGACCGACCCGCAAGACAACGGATCAGGAGCGGGTCGAGGGCTAGACTGAATGAGGATGGTGCCCGGGCATGATTTTGGCGGGCCACCGGGATAGGTTCGGCGAACTGTCTCCGGGAAGCCGAAAATGTCCATGCTCAAGACCTTGATCGCCGGCGTCGACGAAGCCGGGCGCGGCCCGCTCGCCGGCCCGGTCGTCGCGGCAGCGGTAATCCTTGATCCGGCCCGGCCGATCGCGGGCCTGGGCGATTCCAAAGTAATCTCCGAAAAGCGGCGCGCCAGCCTCGCCGTGCAGATCCGTCAATGCGCCTGGGTCGGGGTTGGTATTGCCGAGCCGGAGGAGATCGACCGGATCAATATTCTTCAGGCGACAATGACGGCGATGGCGCGGGCCGTGGGCAATCTGCCGCTGGCGCCCGGACATGTCCTGATCGACGGCAATCGCGTGCCAGAGGGCCTGCCCTGCAGCGCCGAGGCCATCATCAAGGGCGACGCCTCGGAGGCGGCAATTGGCGCAGCCTCGATTATCGCCAAAACGGTTCGCGATGGTTTGATGCTGCGCGCGGCGCTGCGTTTTCCCGGCTATGGATTTGAGGGGCACAAGGGCTATCCCAGCGCTGTCCACCGCAACGCCCTGATCACGCTCGGCCCTTGCCCGATTCACCGTTTC
>TARA_R110000868_G_scaffold89227_4_pt1 | contig 13761 bp, 21 predicted proteins | sample TARA_R110000868 | Tara Oceans TARA_R110000868 (sample SAMEA4397489) | marine metagenome | biome: Polar Biome; feature: [SRF] surface water layer (ENVO:00010504); material: water (ENVO:00002006), including particulate matter (ENVO:01000060) such as... | depth 5 m | reverse complement strand
TATTGGAAAAAAATACAAACTGAACTAGGCGAGATAGGAGATTCTACCGATGGGATTAATATTGAAAAGGAGATGAAATCAGTTGAGAGAGTCTTTGAAGATATATGGTGTAATGGAGAATGTAAGACAGATGAATTTGGAAACTTCTATAATGATGGAAATAAAGAAGTGTACAAAGATAGGAATGGTAACAAGTACGAGTGCGATAAACACCATTATACTTGCGCTGAATGTAATTTAATAACACAAATAGGATAAAGAAATAAAAAGAAGAAGAGAATTAGTATATATATATATATAGCCCAACCGACGGAGATACTTATAATATAATGGGTAATCAAACGAAAAGCAAACAAAAAATTATTTTCTTGTTTAGAAACCCTGATAAGTATTAATATTATATGTTAAAAATAATAGAATGAGAGGAGTCTTATAATGCCAGGAATTGGTTTTAAATATCCAGATGGCGAGACAATTACTTTTGAAGATGCTTTAGATAATGACAAGTTAGACTTAGAGAGAATGGGTATATATTACACTGCTCTTAAAGAAATGTCTAAAGTTAGAAGTCCAGATAGAAAACCTAGTGTTACTGAGTTAATTAATGGAACCTGTCAGGCTTATCTAGAGAGAACAAAAGATTATTATTTAGACCCTCAAGCTCAAGCATTTGCTTTAGCTGGTACACTACATCATAAAAGATTAGAGGATAATGCTAGTGAGGAAGATGCAGAGATACAGCTAGAGGGAATAGATATAACAGGAATTGTAGATTTATATCAAGAGTCCACAGAAACATTAATAGATTATAAAAATACTGGCTCTTTTAAAGCAGCTAAGGTTCTTGGTTTAGATTTCTATCTAGACGATGACCCTAGTGGAGCAGTCTATAAAAGGAGTGGTAGGTGGGGCAAGGCAGGAACTCCTAAAAAAGTAAAGAGATGGTGGAGGAATCCAGAGAAGGCAGACTTAGAAGATTGGGGTTGGCAAATAAATATGTATAGGTATCTATTAGAATCTACAGGAAAAAATGTAGAGAAGATGTATGTTCAGATGACAGTTAGAGATGGAGGTCTTATGGCTTCTAGAGATAGAGGAGTAGATAAAAATATATATTTAGTAGAGGTTCCGTATATACACAACGATCATTTATTAGATTTTTTTACAACAAAGAGAGATGCATTACTTGAGTCGCTTGAGAAAAAAGAGACTCCAAGCAAATGTAGTGACGTAGAAACTTGGGGTGGGATAAAATGTCAAAGGTTTTGTCCTGTCAGAGAGTTTTGCCCTCATGTATCTTTCGAAATAGGAAGTGAGCAATAGAATGAATAGCGTTTTTGAAAAGCTAGACAGCATAGATGTCTCCTCAAAATCAGAAAAGAAAGGTATGTTTACCTATCTTAGTTGGGCATGGGCAGTAAGAGAGCTACTTAGAGTCGCTCCAGATGCTACCTGGGAGACACACGACTGGGAGGTCAATGGGGTTAGACAACCATACATGGAGACAGAAGCTGGTTGTTTTGTGAAGGTATCTGTTACAGTTAGTGATATAACTAGAGAGCAAGTACACCCTGTATTAGATAATAGAAATCAAACGATTAAAAAGCCTAATGCTTTTGAAGTTAACACATCTATACAAAGATGTCTAGCTAAAGCAATAGCTCTACATGGTTTAGGTTTATATATATTTGCAGGTGAAGACTTACCAGATACTTCTATATCACCAGATGAAATAAAGTACTTAGAAGCTATAGCAAAAAAAGTGGGAGAACCACACCTAAGTAAAGTTAAGAATGCGTTAGAGCATGGCAAGGTTAATAAGTCAAACCTAGAAAAAACAGTCCAAGCTTTAGAGCAGTTGATATCAAAAGAAAAAGATAAGGAGACAGATAATGTCTGACGTAGATAATATAATGGGTAGTGATGAAGCATACTATGATCCATCACAAGATATACCTATGTTAATTCCAGAGGGAAAATACAAGGCTCATGCATTAGAGTTAAGCAAGAGAGAAGTTAAAGTAAGACAGCAGTTTTTAGCTGATGTATACGATATAATGTTTGAGGTAAGTGAAGATAATAAAGGTGAATCTGTTGAAAGCGATGGTAAGGAAATAGACAAAGGTTCATTCTCTGGTAGAAAACTTAAGTCAAAAGGTTTTTTTAGATTTAAAAAGCCAGACCCTTCTAACCCAGACCATGCTAAACTAGAAGAAAATAGTCGTTCTAATAAATCATATTTAGAACTATTAGATTCATTCCAGATTAAAACAGAGGCAGATAGCGAAGGTAAATTCTTCCTACCAAATATAAACGAAAGTGATATTTCTGGTATGCCTGTTATTATAGATGTAGTTCATGAAAATTGGACTAATAAGCAAGGCGAAGAAAAAGTATCTGCCAAAGCTCAGTCTATATTTATCTGGGAAGGTATGGAAAGAAAAGAAGAAGAACTTCCTTTCTAGTTTATTGTATCAGTCGGAGGGTGCGTTTTTTCATTGGTTTGTTTATCGTACCCTCCAAATTTCTTAGGAGTTTATAATGAATAAATGCAGAGATTGCCTAAAAGATTTTGATTTATTAAATGATAATTTATGTAATGCATGTAAGAGAAGAGAAGATATTTTTTGGGATGATTTATTAAAAATAGTTACGGAGAGCTACGATGAAATTTAAAATGGTAGATGAGCTAGAATCATTAGAAATAAAAATGGGTTCTGATTCAGATCAAGAGGACATAGATGATTTTGTAAAGTTTATATGGAAGAAAGCAGAGCAAAGAGGCTTAGTAGTAACTAGGAAGGATAAGAGGGAAGATGAAGGTAGAGATTTGGAACGAGATAATGGATAAAATGTGTGAACTTATGGGTGAGAAAAACGGTATGGATGCTTGTGTAGAAGTAAAAAGAGATGTTAAACCTAACACTCCTATATATGACTTATCTCCTAGAGATGACAAGCATTTAATTTTTAAGCTTAGAAAAATATACTCTAAACATAGAGAATCTACTAAGCTAAATGGATATAATTTAGAATAAAAGATTTGGCAAGTGAGTATCTTTTTAGATATCAAATTAAGATTGAAAGGTCTTTTTGATATGTGGTGGTTTACTTATATGGTAAATATTGAAAATGATATGTTTGGTTGGCACCCACTTGCCATAAATTTAAATGGAGATAATAGATGTTAAGATCGAAAAGAAAAAAACCTACAAACAAAGAGTTGTATAGAGATATGGGTACTCTTTTTAAGCTTGTTAATTCTATAGGCAGTAATGTAGATTCAATGCGTATTGTTATAGAGAATTACTTAGATATGAAAAAAGATACAAAAAAGTTAGCAAAATATATAGAGAAAAAAGCAGAGGAAATGAAAGATGAAAGCAAGCGAAGTAAAGAAGTTCAAGAAGATAAAACTACCGAGTAGTTGCTCTATGTGCAGCGAAGTCGATAGTGAATATTGGTACGCGGTACTTTCTTGTCTTACACCAACTGAAATTAAAACCTATGATACGGAAGATTTGCTTCCTGTAGTTGGAGGTGTCAGTCACTATATATTATGTAAAGATTGCAGTGAAAGATATAATAATCAACCTTCAGAGTATCAAATATTTATGAGGAAAAATTTAATGGAAAAAGCTAAATGTAATTGTAGCTCTGGGATGTCATTAGATGCCAAATAGAAGTAAGCAAAAAGGAAACAGATTCGAAAGAGAATGTGTTGGTATGGCAAAAGAAAAAGATTTAAAAGCGCAAAGAGCGTGGGGTTCTGATGGTCGATCCTTAGGAGAACACGAAGAGGTCGACCTATTAATTAATAAACACAAAGCACAATGTAAAGTGAGAAAGAGAATAGCAAAATGGCTAAAGCCGAGCAAGGAAGTAGACATACAGATAGTGAAGGAAGACAGAGGGGAGGTCTACGTAATCCAGAAATACGAAGACTGGTTAGAGAGGGAAAAGCTTCTCCTAGTTCAGACATAGGTAGAACTAAAAATTCCAAAGCTCATAACGAGGAGAGAAGAAAAGATTATGCCATCTTAGAAACTATGATTCATTATTTTGATGAGGAGTGGTTTGATTTAGACTCAGATAAGAGGCAAAACCAAGGAAGAACAAGAGAGAAAAACAAGGTTTCTTATGAGCCTGTAAGATGCAATCTCTGTGATAGGGGTTGGGTTAATTATAAGGTATCTAAAGAAGGAGGTCATTATTATTTAGAGGATGAATTATTTAAAAATATTCCATTGAATGAAGAGACCTGTCCAGAATGTTAAAACAATAAAGAAAGGAGTTGATGTGGTGAGCACCTCAACAGAATTAAAAGTAAAAAATGATTTAAGGAATGCATCTACAAGAGATAGAATTAGAAAGGGATTGTTAATATTAGGAAGTAAAACAAACAAGTCAGACTCAAGGATAGATAGAACTTCTGAGACTTATTTTTCAGATAAGTCTTATGCAAATATAAGTACTATGCTTAATTATTTTGACGATGAATGGTTTGATTTTGATTCACTGATTAAGGATAGAATATCTTTAAAAATAAAAGGTAGTATTGTAAGGTCTATTAGAGGTTCTTATGGTAAGATATCTTCACATCCTTATAGGTGTGATGAATGTAAAAAACCTTTTCAAATATTTAAAGATAGAGCAAATTTAATATTAGATTATTTAGATGTAGATACTTATAAAAACATTCCATTGGAATCATTGAATTGTAGGGAGTGTTGATGCCTGTATCTAAAAAAGACAGATGCCCAACTTGTGGCTCTGTATATAAGGGTAAGAACCTAGATAAACAAATTAAGTCAATGAGACTTTCACATAGTGTAGAATATGGAAAGCTTTTAGACCATATACTCTGGAAAATAAATAGCGTAAGAACAAAGGCTTTAGTTGATAGAGAAATATATGGATTTTTAACTTCAGTTAATGATTGCGATGACGAGATGGCTGTTATATCTATGAATAATTACATAGAAAAAAAATATGCTATCTCTGGTAAGGGACTTCCTTACTTAGCATCTATGATATTTAACTCTAGTGTTAATAAAAAATCCAGACAAGATTATGAGTTTAAATCTTTAGATAGACTACCGCCAAGAATTGATGAGGCTTAAATGCACAATAAAGACACAGAAGAAGCTCTATTATATTGTATCATGAATAATCCAGAATGCATTGAGTCGTTAAGGAGGTGGATACCAGACAGCAATGTATTCTATAATGATTTCAATAAAGATATTTGGAAAACAATATGTAAGTTGAATGAGAAGGGTGAACCTATAGATCTAGTTTCTATATCAACAAACTTTCCTAAGAAAAAATACCCAGATAGAGGTTACACTTACGAAATAACTAGAGTAGGAACAGATGGAGTAACTACAGCGAATGCAGAGTATTTAGCAAAAAAACTATACGAATATTATCTTCGTAGAAATATTGTTGATAACTCTCATAGGCTTATAAGTAAAGCAAATGATGACTCTGTAGAATTTGACGATATAATAGAGCGTATCAATACAGATACTGGAAATATAATAAACACAAAGCCGTCTAAACATGAGTTTGATTTAGATACATTACTTGAAGATACAGATGATTCTATATTTAAGAGTAGAGGTATTATAAAAACTGGAATATCTAAGTTAGATAGTGTTATATATGGCATGACTCGTGGAGAGATAACTATTATAGCAGGTAGACCAGCTAATGGAAAGACTACTGTAGCAGCTAATGTTGCTAGAGAGTTAGTGCTTAGTGGTAAAAGAGTTATGATGTTAAACAGGGAGATGCCTAATACAGAGATGATGAAGAAGTTTATAGCTATGGAGTCTGATAGTCTATCTTATAGAAATCTAAGACATGGAGCTACCTCATCTAAGGTAGAGGTTAGGTCTGTAATAGACCATATAAGAGAAACATATAAAGATAAACTATTTATGTATGATTCTGTTCGTGACTTACAATCTACTTTTGAAGAAGTAAAAAGAATAAAACCAGATGTTATTATAGATGACCATATAGGTTTAATAGAATACTCTTCTAACGACACAAGGGATGTAAGACATAAGATAAGAGAAACAACTATGAAGTATAAATGGCTTGCTAAATCAAACGATATGTGTGTAATATTAGTATCTCAATTGAACAGAAATATTGAACATAGAATAGATTCAACTCCAAGATTATCAGACTTAGCAGAGTCTGGTTCTTTAGAACAAGATGCGGAAATGGTGGTGTTTACTCATTACCCTTATGTTACCAGATTTGGTCAAGCAGATTCAGATGGTAGGGTATGGGGTCAAAATGAGATGATGTTAATAGTGTCAAAGAATAGATATGGAGTTCCAGGGAGTGTAGAAATGGGATACTCTGGTGATAGTTGTAAATTATTTAATGACATACTAGAAGCTCAAGACCACGAAACAAGAAAGAAGGTTAGTTTTGAAAACGGATTACTCAACTAGAAGGAAAGTAGCTAAGTGGGTTTTAGGGTGTTATGACTTACAACCTGTAATATCAACAGATGATACTATTAATTGTAATGGCTACTACTTACCAGACGAAGATAGAGTTGTCCTCAATCCAAAGCTAAATACTTACGATTTTGTTGAAGCAACAATTCATGAAGCAAAACATGTTATGGATGCTTACAAGTATGGTATTGATAAGTTTAGAACTAAGTATAACCAAGCATCTGTTGTAGCGGTAAATTGTGGTAACGATCCATACTTAGATAATAAGTGGGAGATTAGAGCAACTAATTTTGCAGATAAAGAAATGAAAAAAAAATGGAGAGATTTGTACGATGATTATAATAAAAGCTTCGAAGAATAAACCTATAGCTAAAATGATTTCAGAGTTTAAGAAAAAAGTTAGAGAGTCTGGATTACTAGAAGAGCTGGAAGAGCGAAGGTTTTATACTAAGCCCTCCCAACTCAGGAGGGAGAGAGAGAAAAAATCAAAATTTTTAAATAGACAATAGTTTTACTATTATGCTCATCACGAGGGGTATGGTTTTATCCTTACTATGCCCCTCTCTTTCTCAAGAATCAAGCGGTTTATCTTTAGCTAGGTCTTGTAATCTTCCTGGAAATGTTCTTATTCTTTCTCCAAGACCAGGTTCTCTATACCCACCACCTAAACTATTTAAAAAATCTATAATCGTATCAGAAGAATATTTAAGACGATCTTTTTTCATAGGCATTTGACTAGAGTCTACGTTTGTTTTATCTGCCATAGCTTTAGATAAAAACTCAGCCATGTCAGCTTGGTTTATAATATCATCTATAGATTTAGACTCTCCTACGTCACGAAGTACTCCCATTGACCCTGTATTTGCTATCTGAGCTAACATAGCTTCTATAGATTTAGATCCTCCAGAATCTTGAACCACTCCCCTTGAGCCAGCTTCTGCTAACCTAGATATCATCATCATCATTTCATCATTCATTGCTCTTTTCCTTTTGTAATTTTTTTAATTCTCTTTTTCTACGCTTATTCTGTATAGCTAATTTTAAACGCTTTCTCTTTCTATCTTTAGCTTTTTTATTAGGCATTCTTTTTTATAATTTTTTTAATTTTACCATTCGTCGTTCTAGCAAATATAGCTTTTTTAGTTTCTCTAATATAAGTTCCACTATATGTTTTACCACCATACTTCCAGCTTACTTTTTTTTGTTTAGCCATCACCATTTTTCCCTATTTGCCCAGTAAGCCGCAGACATTTTACCTTTAGCTATATTCTTAGCGTGTCTAGCTTTAAATGACTTGCGTCTCATCTTCTGTTTTTTAGACTCACCAGCCTTAGGCTTACCAGCAGTCTTAACTCCTTGCTGTCCAAATCTAATAGTTTTAACCTTATCTCCTACCTTAGCCACAACAATATGGCTCTTAGTTTTATGACCAGGAGTTCTTTTAGGTTTATTATATCCAGATACTCCAGCTCTCTTTAATCTCGAATCTTTTTTCTTAGCTTTTTTCTTAGCAGCCATTCTATCTCCCTACTTTTTTCATAGCTATCTTATGAGATTGAGTAAATGTTTTACCTTTTTTTATAGATGCAACCATTGACTTTATATGTTTAGCAGTATGATGTTTAGAATGTTTACCCATAGCTGTTTGCTGTCTTTTATTTAGTGCTGTTAAACTAACACCTTTTATTTTTTTAACCACATTAATCCCTCATATATTCTTGATAAGCTCTATACTCAGCTGGTGTCATGTCTTCTGTTTTTACTCTCATATTCTTTTTAGTAACAGATTTATAAATACTCTTATAGCTTATGTCGTCAAAGGTTAAAGGGTTAGTTCGATTAGCTGAATTCCAAGCTTTAACTTTTTTAATAGCCAAGCTACTGTTTCCAGCTATTAATAATTCATGAACTTCTTTTCTACGTCTTCCTTTAGACGAAGCTTGAGCACTTCTCTTCTGAGCTTCTGTAGCGATAAATCTTCTTGCTAAATGTTTTGCTTTAGTCCCTAGTATTGGAGATGCTTTATAGGCTGCTCTTCTAACACTAATAGAATTAAAACCAAACGTATCTACACTTCTACTTAATTCTGCGAATGAATCTATAGCTCGATCTATATCACCAACAAAAGGAGGAGAGATTGTAAATGCTATTTGTCTAGATAAATTTTCTGCTGCTATAAAATCTGTTAACATACCAAACGAACCAACAGCTGCCATATTTTCTATAAAATTTTTCATACCTTCATCTTCTTTTGGCTCATATTTTTTACCTGAAAGTAATTCAGTTAAATTTCCTTTTGCATATTGATATGCAGAAGACGCAACCATACCTCCAGTAGCAACTCTAAATAATATCATAGGGCTTCCTATATACTTTCCCTTTTCATCCCTCATAAATAACTCATCTTTAATATTTTTTGTTAATAAAGCTGGTTGTTTAAAAGCAAAACGCTTAAACATTATAAAAGGTCTAAGCTTTGGGTTCGAAAATGCTATTGGTTCATTAAGTAAATCAACATGAAGCTGTGTTTTCTTTGCAAATTTAGCAACAGCTAAAGCTAGTTTATCTTCGCTTAAACCCATTCCAGATTTATAATCTATTTCAAATAAATTTTTCATTCTAGCTTTAGCTCTTCTACCAGTTATACTATTTGGATTTGTATCTATAATTTTAGTAAAGTCTTGTATTGCATGATAGGCAGTAGAAGATGCCCATAGATTATTAAATTTATTTATATTAGTAAACCCAGACCACTTTGCTGATTTCTCTGCCATTTTTCTCCAAAATGAAGTTGATGTAGCTTCTCCGAGTACTTCAGCCACAGCTTCTTTATGCATAGTTGGTAAATTATTTCTAAACTCTTTGTCTAGTAATGATGCTAATCCTCTTGTACTATTCCAATACCCAGCCCCAGGTAATATAGAGTACATAGCTTGAAATGCGTTTGCTAAGGTTGCTTGACCACCAGCAATTTTAGTTGTGGTTTCAAAACCCATAACTGCGTCAGCAAATTTTTTATAATTTTTACCTACGCTATTATTTGGTTGAAACTCACTAACACCAGTCATCCTATCTACTAGCGTTCTTATTTTGTTGGCTTGCTTTGGGTCTTTAATTCCAGTAATTATTTTATCTACAGCTTCATTATTTCTTCCCCAAACCTTAGCAGTCTCAGCTCTCCTTGGTAAATTTAAATCATATACAGCAGTAACTTTTACAAGATCTCTTTCTAATAATTCTTCTGGAAAGTCAAACTTTCTTTTATTCTCTATACTTCCATGTCTATTTACTTTAGTAGGTACAATGCCCTCTCTAAGCATTAAGTACGCTTCAGCATGATTTTTAGTAATTCCTTTTTTCTTGTACTGTCTAATTATATCATCAATAGCTACAGCAAATTGCCTTCTATTTTGATTATTTATAATTCTATCTTTAATGACGCTAGTGACTCTGTCCATTTCAGCTTTACTTGCAAAAGATTGAGCAAAAGAAAATCCAGAAGCTTTTTCTATATCAAAAATAGATTCATAAATTTCATCTATAACTCCAGCTTTTGCATAATGAGGAGCGAAATCATCTATGAACCCTGCTGGTACAATACCAGAATTCTCAGCATACTTAAGCCTTTCTTTATACATATTCTTCCAATAGTCAACTATCTCTTTATTTTGACTAGTAACTTCAGCTTTGCCATTTACCTCATCCCATACTCTATTTTTTCTAGACTCTGAAAATTTAGAATATTTATCTGTTAACCACTTAACATTTTGATATGATTTTTCTTGAAATAATATAATGCCGTCATCTATTTCTTTCATAGAATAAATTATACCTCTAGCCTTTGGGTCTGGAAATGCTTTATATGCAGACTTTATTTCAGAAGCAATTGTTTCTCCAAATACATGGGAGAATAAATCTTTCTTCGGTATACTAGACGAAAATTCAGCTATTTGTTTTCTATAATGATTTACATTGTAATTTCTAAAAAGATTTTGATGTATATCATTTAACATTCTGTCTGATATATTGTCTATATTTTTATTAAGATTTCTAGTAGTTGACCTTACATAAGCATTTGCAGTATATCCAAGCTTGGATGCTAAATCAACAACTTGAGATTTAGTTCTTTGTTTAGATATATTACTTTCTTTATATGATTTAAAAAATGTATTTCTATCTACTGTTTTTTGCTTTTTTGTTACATCATCTATTATTTTAAAAGAGTCTTTTTTAGCTTTACCTTTTCCAGATATACTTCTTCCAACTACTCTAACTTCTGAAAAAGTTCCATCCCCTTCATTAATTTTATTCCATCTCTTACCACCTCTTCCCTCATTTTCCCACCTAACTCCAGCAAATTCTTTAGCTACCTGTTGATGAGCGTTTATATCCTCAAGAGTTAAATTATTATTAATAGTTGACTCGTCTATTTTTTCTTTTTTAAGAAATGTTTTAACATACTTATTTGCTTTTACAGCTGCAGCTCTACTCCCAGTTAGTCCTAATGCAAAACCTAATGAGTTAACATAGTCCATTGGCTCTGGTATTTCACCCTCAAGAAGAGGTTGTGCAGTTCCAAAGGCTATTCCTTCTTGAGCATAAGCCATACCTAAAGAACCTTTTCTACCAAGTGCTCTTCCAAAAACTGCTCCACCAATTCCACCAGCTATTCCAGCTTGAGCTGACTTAGTTAGTATGTCTGAGTAATCAACATCGCCACCTTCTATCTTCTGTCTTAAAAATGTACTTATACCAGTATATCCAGTCATAGCACCACCTTGCAACAATGATTGCTCAATTAATTTTTTAGCTCCTTTATTTACAACGCTCTCTGCTAAATCTTTTTTTACACCACTTTGAATTAATTTTTTAGAGCCTAATTTTATTGCTCTTTTAAGAGCTGTTTTAGCTCCAGCTTTAGCAGCAAAACCACCAACGCCAAGTGTAGCAGTAGAGCTTCCTGCAAAAGTAAGAAAGTCTGCAGGCATAAAAAAACTAGCAACTGTAGCGCCTAGGTCTTCTAATACGGTTGGGTCGTACTTACCTAAGTCAAATCTTTTTTCTCCAGTAAGTAACTGGTCACTTAGCCCTGTTATGGAATCATTGTATCCAGCTTTGACAAAGTCAGGCAAGAAATCCATAATTTGTTTTTCTCTTATTTTTATAGACTCTTCTCTGTCATAAGTTTGTTGAACTGGTTGAGTCGCTTCGTATGGAGATACATTTTGATTGTACTTATACATACTACTTACTTCATCTATACTATATTTTTTTTGTCCGTTCATTTACTCTCTCTTTTATTGGAACTGTTGAAGTATTTCTTCACCCTTAGATTCGTCCATTTTACCATAAGTTATCATATTTTTTATACGGTTAACGTACGCTGCCCGATAGGCTTCAAAATCATTACCATAAACTTGTTTTTCATTAGGGTCTAGGTTTTCAAATGCCTGTTTTAGCGTAGACTCCATTCCTCCTTCTTCTAATACGGCAACTGACTCTTCAGGTAATACTTGCCCAGTTTTAATAGCATTAACTAAAGCTACAGTTTCTTTATTATATACAGGTTTTTGAGAAGTAGATAAATCCCCACCTGATCTTTCTGCTCTAGTAACTGCTTTATCTACTTTTAAAATATATTTATCTAAGGTTTTAGTTAGCCTGTTTTTAACTGGATTAGTTAAATTTGGCTGTTGAATAGCTTGATTAATATTTATTAAATAAGATTGAAACTGTTTATTCTTAGAATTGTTTAAAGATAAATATTCTTCTTCGGATTTATATTGAGAAAGGCTATTGCCTCTTCCAGTTAATTTTAAAAGATCCATGTCTATTCTTTTAAGGTTTGTTTCTGCATTTCTTACAGCGTTTATCTGATCTTTTGTCGCTCCTCCCATAGACATAATATTACCACTTCCAGTACCAATATCTTTTTGAGTAGCAGAAGACTGTCTAAAAACATCTCCTATTTGACTGAATAAATCTGTTAATCCATAGGGTTCAGCTTTTCCAGAGCTTGCTAGTCTAGAGATAGCGTTAACATCGTCTCCTTCAGAAACACTAGAAACTGGAGGTGATTGAGAATTAGGTGAATAATCTAAGTTACCACTGTAATTTAATAAATTTGATTCTTCAGATGAAGGTTCTTGTGGAGGTTTTATTGGTGGTTCTATTTGTAAGTTAGGGACTCCTTGTAGTTGCAATCCTCTAGATGACATTCCTTCAAATACTGGAGATGTTCCAAAATTGGAAGCAAGTTCAGGTATATCTCCTGTTACATTAACTGCATCTTCTTGCTCGAAATTTTTATTAGGGTCAAAGTCTTTAGGAACATTGAGTTCAATTTGTCTATCACTATCTATTGATGCTTGACCTCCATCGGGAAGAATGAAAGAACCTATGTAAGTTGAATCAGATTTTACCTGATCAAAGGTTGGAACAATACTACCTCCAGTGTAAGGAAAGAAACCAGTTTGAGCAGTTCCAGTATCAGCTCCAGTATTAGTATCTACGCTTGATATAATTCCTGGCATCGTTAAACCAGCTTCTGAAAGAGCACTAAAAGCTTTTGAACTAAATCTGTCAAGGGATTGTTGTTGACGTTTTTGTTGAACATATAAAGGTTCTAATTTGTCTTGTATCTCTTCATTAGTTATTTTTTCGTTTGAAAAAATTAAACTATTTCTTTCTGTTTCTATTAAATCAGTAGTAATTTTAAGATTTTTTTCAGCAAGCTCGAATCCAGCCATAGATCTAGCAATTTCAGACGATTTTTCATCAGAAAATATTTTCCTGTCTGACATAAAATTTTTAAAAAATTGAGCCTTATCTTCATAAGTAATATTTGGTTTTTGAGGTATACCAGAAGCCTCCCAAGCTGTTTCAATCCCTGGTACATTTCTAAACCCAATTACTTGTCTAATAGGATCGTTTACATCTGCAAGGTGACTGGCAAGCTTTAGGTCATATCTTTTTTTACCATTAGCACTAAGATTAGTATTTTTCATTACTTCAAACATATTAGTTTTAGAATCTAAAGTTTCTGCCTTATCAATATCGTTAATAAGAATACTTTCATCGCTTCTTTGTAATTGTTGATCTCTATAATCTTCGGTTGCTTGAAACTGTTTATCTCTAAATTCAGTTTGTTCGTCTCTGTAATCATTTAGTGAATCAAGTTGCTGTTCTCTAAACTGTCGATTAGCTTCCGTTTCTTCTCGTCTTTGCTTCCTGTCAAGTTCTTTATCTAAAAAAACATTTGCTGCATTTAAAATTTTAT
>TARA_R110000868_G_scaffold261331_3_pt1 | contig 13761 bp, 23 predicted proteins | sample TARA_R110000868 | Tara Oceans TARA_R110000868 (sample SAMEA4397489) | marine metagenome | biome: Polar Biome; feature: [SRF] surface water layer (ENVO:00010504); material: water (ENVO:00002006), including particulate matter (ENVO:01000060) such as... | depth 5 m | reverse complement strand
CCGCCGTTGTGCGTCTCCATATACTCCCTAACGAATGTCTTCTTGATGCGACGCTCCAGCGCTTCGAAGGCGTCGTTGTCCTTAACCCACTGGTAGAAGGCGTCCCAATCAGACCCGGTGGGCGTCACCTCTTCCTGCCGGTAGAACATCCCGGCGTCGGTGCGAATGCTGTCCGAGTTGCTGTCCTGCAGATGCCTCAGCATCGCGATCTCCAGCTTCTCCATCTGCGCCTTGATCTTCGTATCATCTTCCTCGAACTGCCGCTTCAGGGCGGTGCGGGCGTCGCGCATCTTCAGGTAGACGCGAACCATCTTAGCGTTGTCCATAGTGTCAATCTCCTAAGTCAGTCACTGATTTGTATAGGTTGAGTATATTATCCTGTGTAACTTTCTTATTGTCAACTACGTCGTATATCCTCCATTCTACAGGGTGTGCGGCGATACGAACGATTGTCATCTTTCGGGTCTGTCCGGTACGGTTGAACCGCTCCGTAACCTGTTGAAATTCATCGTTCGAGTAGATCGGTGCGTAGAAAATCAGGGTATCGGCTTCGGTCAGATTGAGCCCGTGCGCCATCACCTTGGGGTGGCAGAGCAGGACGTGGGGGTCAGAGGTCGTCTTAAAATCAAGAATGATCCTGTCGCGCATCTTGGGGGACACGTCACCGTTCAAGACACCCACACTGTACTGTTTGCTGATCTCCTTCTCCAGCTCTCGGATGATGCCCTTGAAGGGCACTACCACAATCACCTTGGCGCTGGCTTCGGCAACGCTCTCCATCAGCACCTTGGTCCGCTCAGCGTGCGGCAGCGAAATGTACGTGTCTGTAGACGGGTCCTTGACGGAGCCGCACAGGATCTGGCGCAGCTTGTTGATCTTGTCGGCGGCATTGACCGCCGTGATCTGCCGCTCCTTCGCCTCAGCCACCATGGTGCTGCGCATTTCCTCGAACGCTGCGCGTTGTTCCCGGCTCATGGACGCCTCACGGTCGACCGTCACCACAGGCGGCAGATCGAGACACTCGGCCTTCTTGAACCGCACCGCAGGCTGCATGGCCTCGAACGCCACGGTGTAGGCGTCTGGCCGGGGCACCCACTTGAATGTCGTCACCTGCGCCATGGTCTGCCGCTTGAACGCGCCGAAGTAGGCAGGCACCCGCCCCGGGTTGATGATCTTGGCCTGCGACCACGCATCGGTAGGAGCGTTGGGGCACGGCGTCCCCGTCAGCCACCACACCCGCATGTCGTCCCGCAACATCTTGACCAGACTTTTGTATTTCTGACTGTCGTGGTTTCGGAACATGGAGCCCTCGTCGACAACGACGAGGTTAATGTCAGGGCGACGACGGATTGCCTCGGCGATCGTTTTGATCTTCACGCCATCGTGATTGAGTATGTAGAAATCGGCGTTGACTTTCAGCGCGTCCTCTCTTTGTTCACGTGTCCCGTGAACAACGCTGGCCACCCGGTGCATCAGCACGTCGAAGATGTCGTTGACCCACACCCGGCGCAGCGTGGACAGCGGCGACAGGATCAGCACCTTCTGGATCGAGCCTTGATCCATCAGATAGTCAGCAGCCCAGAGCGCAGCGGCGGACTTGCCGACGCCCATCTCCGACAGGTTGAACGCGCGCTGACGCGTTGCAAGAAACTCCGCCATCACCTTCTGGTGCGCGAACGGCGTGTACTTGCCCGGCCAGCGATATGAGGTCTGCATCGGCGTGGGGACATTGAGGCCGATGTTCTGCAGGACCCTGCAGCTCTCAGGTGTGTGTTTGACGGCGACGTTGTAATCCGGGTGGTCGATCACCCGGCTTTTGGGTAGTAACTCGCGAACCGCAAACGGATCGTCGACCTTGAGCACAAGGCTCTTGGTAGGTTGGTGGATAAACATTCAATACCTCACTGGATGCCAGCTGTTAACTCTCTCATCGCGTTTAACATCGTTGCACCGTCTTCTGGTTCCACTGGTTGGTTCTTCCCGGCGCTGGCCGCAGCGCGATCGAACGCAGCGAGCCATGCCTCGAACCAGTCAATGTTCTTCTCGCTCACCACGAAGGCGAAGCCGCTCTCGGCAAGGATGCTTTCAAGAAATGCCTTCTGCTGCGCGGTGGGCTTGTTCTTGCCGAACTTGGTCTCCACGGCGAGGAAGATCCCGGCGCGGAATGCGTTGAAGTCGGAGATGCCGACCTTGCCGAAGCCGTTGGCGGGCGGCATCCACCAGAACCAGTTGTGCTGGTCCAGCAGCTTCTTCACCCGCTTTTTAACGTCGGCTTCGATGCGGTAGGTAATTTCTTTAGCCATGCGCCCTCTCAGGGAAAAGTTTGAACTTGCCGATCGGGATATCGTACAGCGCCTCGATGTCTTGTTCATCACCGCGATCTGTTCGACCCCCTGTCTTGACGGGATAGCGATACGGATCACGAACCCTCAAGTACCCCAAATTATCAGCCCACTTCGTGACGACCATGAGTGGCACGCCGCTACGTTCGGCAAGTTCGTAGGCGCGATCAAGCTTGCGCGTGCTCATGATCAGCGTAGGAAACTGCCACATGGCGGTGCGGCGGCACTTAACTTCCACCAAGGTTATCAGCCTACCGTTCTTATACAGCGCGTAGTTAACTGGGAACTCGTGGGTCAACGCACGTGGCTTAGCGTTCAACGTCCGTGCGATGTGGTCCATGATCTGCGCAGCATTTTCTCGATCCCGCGCCGACTCGTATCTCGGTCTCACCAGCGCCTCCTCTCCTTCCAGAACTCGCAGCTGGTGACCGGGCACCAGCCGTTGCAGAGCCCCGACTGGCGGGGCTGCCACGTGTCAGTCTTAAACGCCTCCACATACTGTTTCAGGTCAGGTGTGAACTCGCTCCACAGTTTGTTGATCTGCTCACGTTTGTAATTTTCACCAGTTACAGTTTGTGTCTTGGTCCAGTAGAATCTTACATGCACATGGTCGACTTGCGGGTGCTCAGCGAACGTATGCAAAGCGAAGAGTTTCAGCTGTTTGAACTTGGAATGCGGTTTGCCAGTTTTGTAGTCGTACAGTTGCGCAGAATTTTCATGGACGATTGCAAGATCTATAACACCTCTGAACCATACATCACCATCGAAGAACCCGCAAGGCTCAACCTTACGGTTCAGCGCTATTTTTCTCTCCGTGGTTATGGTGCCCGGCTTGGTTTCCAACGACTCCATGAATGTCTCGTGCATCTCCAGTTCAGATGGCAACATGGTCTTGTCTTTGATGCGATCCTCGAACGCCTTGTGGACGTAGTTACCCCACACGAGATGCTCGCCACCCAGATCTTTGACAGACTTGGTGATGCGCTTTTCATAGAAGGATCGCGGGCAGTTTACAAAATCGTCTAGCGACGAGTAGCTCCAAGGTAGGGGTTTGGGCATTTCCTAATCCACTTCTCTTCTCTGTGTACGTCTGGCCAGATCTCGATCTCTTCGCCGCAGTGGCTGCAACATCGTATGTTGTCTGTAACAGTCTCTATAACGGTAACCACCGTCCACTTGCGATACTCAACTACCTCTCGACCGAACTCGGTACGCATCAAAGTCTGCGTCGTCCCCTTGCAGTGACGGCAGTAAAAGCGCACTGGTTCGATCAGTGGGGCAGGCATTATTTCACGTCGCCTCTCAGTCTGTCCGCCACGAGCTGGGCGTACCCGGCGATGTCATGCCAGCTATCGTCGTAGTCCGCGTCACCATTGATGATGCGTCCGATCTTGTTGGCGATCATGTCCAGCGCCTCCATCTGATCAGCTTCGAGGCGCTTGTAGCGTTTATTCAACTCGTCTCGAATGACGTCTTTCAGGCGTATTGCAATCTGCGCTTGTGTCACGAACGGTCCATACTTTTGTCCACGCGTAGTCAGTGTGTCGTCCACGGTCGTCATTCCACCCTCCATACTTGGTCAGATATCTTCAGGTCAGTTGGCCAGTCGCTCGTCGTCGTGAACGACGCATCACGGAATAACAACTTATTAGTTGGCAGGATCGACAGGCGTCCGTTGCTGCCTTCGATGAACATGAACTCTTTACTCTGGTCAGGCGCTTGCGTGTACGGGTCGTTGAGCGGCACCACCGTGAACATGTACCGCCCCTCGCGTTGCTTGTGGTCGAGCGTGCGCAGCCCAGCTAGATAGTCATACTCGATAACCGAGAACTGCGTGCCGTAGCAATCCCAGATCTGCGCATCCTCCAGCTCCCAGCCTGTATCTGCCTCCTCGTCGAAGGCCAGTGCATGGGGCGGCACGCCGCGATAGACCGCGCCACTCTCCAGCATCACGTGACAGCCCCACGCTCGGCCTGCATGCGCGTGGATCGCGAACCACACACAGCGCTCCATACCCACCGCACCTCGCCGGATGAAGCCGCTCTCGACAAAACAATACCTGTGGTGAGGCAGGTTGCCAGAGCCAGAGTAAATCACACCACCAGCTCCAAGCTCTCGACGATCGCCTGCAAGTGACGCGCCTGTGAGACAGCATCGTCCAACGCATTGTGGTGTGTACCCTCCCGCTTCATGTCGACGTGCAGGGCGAAACCCTTGATCGTGCGGTAACAGCGATCATGGTAGAACGCCCATGGACACATGATGCCTACCTTCTCAAACGCCGTGCGCAAGATTACGTTGTCGAACGTCGCGCCGTTGCCCCACACCGGCATGCTGTCGCCGCCGAACCACGTAGCGAACCCATCGAGCGCGTCCCATAGATCGACGCTGGGCTGCGCCAGCAGCTCCCTGCGGGCGACGCTGCGCTCCGAGTTGAGCCACCACATGATGGTGTCGCCGGTTACCGTGAGCCCATGCGCCAGACACGAGGCTGGGTTAATCGTGACGTGGAAACTGTCGATGTCGCTGCCGGGCTTCATCGGTTCAAATTTGACTGCGCCTAGCGACAGGATCACCGCGTCGTGCCCCGTGCCTAGTGTCTCAAGATCAATCATGACGTGCGGCATACTTCTCTCCCGTTAAAAGGCCCCCGGTGGGTTTCCGATACACCGGGGGCAAGTCAGTTCAGGTAGTCAGTAGTAGAAAAGGAGGTGCAAACCTAAAGTCTGACCCCGTCACGGCAGTATTGCCGGGACCTAGTCGCGCTCGATACGTTCAACCCACGCAGCGAGCGCTATTCCAATAAGAAAGACACCGGGACCAACGAAGAACATAATCAGCGCGACTTTTGCTTCAATCGGCATAACTGTTGCCTCTCTCCATTCGCCACGTCCTTGGCGCTCGTCAGATCAACCCATGGCCTGATTTGATCGTTGACATACGCCAGCACCGCCTCGCATTGGTACGTGATCAGCACACCCCTCGTCGCCATTAGTGCAAAGCACATCTTCTCGATCGTCTGCGCCGTCTCCGGCTGCACGCTCCTCAGATCGAGTAGCTTCTGCGTAGGTAGGTACGAAGCGTAACTCATATTCTCCTCCATCAATCATCTTTTCCATACGGCGCGCTGAATGAATGACGGTGCTATGGTCCTTGGCCATCCATCGCCCGACCTGTGCGTAGCCCCAACCAAACCTGATCGCGTGATAGGCGATCTCCTGCCGCACACGAACAATGCGCTGCCTACGGGTCTTACTGATCACGGTCGACATTTCAATGCCGTGCGCAGCGCACACACCGGCAACCAGCGCACGAAACCTGTCCGGTGACGCAACGGAAAACCACGCAGGCTTAATACGCACAGGCACAGGTTCTCTAGCAGGCGAAGGCAGATCATGGTTGACGATAATGATCCTCGGTGCAGGGCGTTCCGGTGTCGGTCTCTGCTCCGCGTTCGCTATTCGGGCACGAACAGTGGAGTAGTGTGCTCGTTGTTCTTCAAGTGTCATAGGCCCCCCATACGGTCAGTTGAAATTCACATGGACCACGTTGTCAGCTACTTCGTCGACGGCTTTAGCGTCGCGACCGCGCACCATGGCAGCAACCACGGATATTTGAGCGATGTACTCGCGCACCTGAGCGTCCTCGACATCGGCGCAGGCCAGAACCGTACCCAAAGCCACGCAGATAGATGAGGGCGAACAGCCCACAAGCAAGGCGTTGATCGCGTAGGCCAGCGACTGGGCTTCGGCTAGATTTTCATCGGTCACAATCATTTCATGCTCCCGTCTTTGTTGCGAGGGTAGCTGCGGTTAGCGCTCGGCGACGTAGCCTTGCCGTTGGCCACGGTATTCGAGCCCCCCTTGGAAAGCGGCTTCTTGTGGTCCACGTCTTGGCCACTCTTAACCATTCCAAGTTTCAGCATCTTGCGGCGCAGCCTGTGGCGCTTGGCGTTGGAGCTTTCAGACCCCGTGCCGATCTCGTTCCGCCCTTTGGCGGTCTTGTATTCCTGATCGTAGTCGCGAACGTAACCGGGACTGCTGGGCATGGGTTAACTCCTCAGCGCGGTCCGCGCTTGTATGAACCGTCCGGTGTGTCACGTGCATACATCTCAGCTGCTGCAGTCTCCAGCTCGTTGAGCATGCGCGCTGTCTCCGGGTTCTGCAGCAGCTCCTTACCGCGAGCGACCTGCGCAGGGTTACCCTTCTCAACACCGCCAAAGTTCTTGAGCATCATGGCGCGTGTGACGTATTCATCGCGATCAATGTCGTCCGGTGTACCTTCGCGTATATAGTCCACCACGCTGGCAGGCAGGCGATCCGCATCGCGCAACTTAACCATCCCGCGATGAATGCTCTCGTGAGGAAGAGCATAAACACGTTCACCTGTGCTGATTATTTTATCCCAAGCGGGGTCACCTTTCTTTTGTGCCTGATAGGCTCCCAGTATGTCAATGTTCTGTAGATCCGGTTCGCCCGGTTCGCCCATGGAGATGCGCCGTGGGTCGAAACCTAGCGCAGAAAGCGCCGAGTATTGGGACGCCACGTAGCCCTCGTTGAGCGCGTCTTTACGGGCTAGCGACATCGGTGTCGGTCTACCGAACCTATCATAGGGGTCCTTCACCTCAACCCGTTCAGGTATTGCAGGGATTGCCCGCCTCCCCTTGGACGCCGGAACTGCCGGTTGCCCCGGGATAAGCCGAGCCTCCGGGTATTCTGGCTCACTGCGAGGGCGAGATAAGGTCGCGGCAGCAGCCCGGTAATCCATAAGGGTGCGCGGCTGGCGCATGGACGTAGCGATATTCGGATCGACGAACCCCGCCGCCGTTGAGCCGTAAGCCTGATCGTACTGACGGGCCATGCCTAGAGCCTGCTGGCTAGGCCATTCGCCGCGCGGAGCGTCGCCGTAATACGTGGGCTTAGGCATCCCCATACCCAGCATATTCTGTATGTTTTCCAGCCACGCCATGACCTACTCCGCCATCTCGTCTTCGTCGACGCGCTCCAGCACGTATCCCAGCTGCTTGAACCGTTCCTTGTCGTAAGGCTCCACGAACTCAGCGGTCTCCCCACGGAGTGTAACCTCATTCTTCTCTTTGTCCATCCTGACAACTTCGTATCGTTTGTTTGTTTTCTGGTTACGAAAGTAAAGCTTAGCCATATTTCCACTCCTTCAGAGAGCCCCATGACGCCCCTGCCTTGCAGTCCCACGGGAGACCGATCGGCGGCGTAAAGCCCCACGCCTTTTTGTAAGGCAGATTATCAAGCAGATGTCTGATCTCCACGGCGGCACGCTTGACGTGCTGGTTGGGCACGTAAAGATAAATGCCGTCGTGGAGGTCCCACGCGAACGCAGCACCGATGCGCGTGAGATATGATCTGAGCACAGAGAGGGCCAAATATTTCTGGTCCGCGCCCGTACCCTGAATGCGATAGTTGATCGAGGTTGAGCCCATCGACCAGCCGCTCTTGCCCTCCCAGTTCCCCACAACCTGCACCCGCCGCCCGGCATATGTCTCGACGTAGCCCTTGCGCCGCGTCATCGAGATCTGTTGATCCCAATAGATCGGGACCCTCCGGTAGGTCTGCTGGTAGGTCCGGTGGATCAGGTCAGCCTGCGCCATCTCCATGGGCATGCCGTACTGGACCCGGGCTACGCTGCGCAGCTTCTTGGCCGAAGTTCTGTACTGTAGACTAAGGTTGGCCACCTTGCCAAGCTGTCTTCTGTCTTTCGCCTTCTTATCCCCAACAATCAAATCGGCAACATGTTGCTCGTAGTTTACACGCTCAACACGCACCCCCATGAACGAGTGCGGGTCACCACCCGGCTTACACAGGTCGAGCATAACGGGGTCGTTGGCGGCGATGGCCATCCACCTAAACTCCTGACCTGACGCGTCAAACTCCATCAGCGTGAACCCCGGCGGCGGCACGATGATGCCCCGGAACTCCGCGCCGCGCTTCTCTTGGTGCAAGGCGAAGCCGGTCTGGCGCTTGTCCTTGTTGCGGCCTTGGTTCGACGAATAGGTCAGTCGCCCCGAGTAGGTGCCGAACACGATCGCCCCCGGGTGGGTGCATCCGTCGCCGTTGTAGGCCGCCGACAGTAGCGGCGTGTCGGCGAACTTGGTGCGGTTGTTCAGCGCCTCACGGTACTCGCGCAGCTCCTTGGCTCGGGCGTCGACGAACGACAGCTCGTGCAACGTCTCTTTGTCTGTGGCCAGCGAGATCTTTCCGGTTTTCTTTCCGACGTTCTCCTTGATCGGTGTCAGCCCCCACGTCTCGAACAGCAGCTTGGACAGCTGCATGGGCGAGCGCACCACGACCTCCGTCACCCCGTGCGGGGCGAGCTTCTCCAGCTGCGCCACAGCCTTGTCCGTCAGCACCTGCTGCAGTTCCCGCGCCGCCAACGTATCCACGACCATCCCTTGCAGGTTGGCCTGCGCCGCCAGAGGCAGGCACGCCGCCTCGATCAGCGCCGCCTTGAGCCGCTGCGGCTCCGCCGCCAGCTCATTGTACCAATGTCTTGTCAGTCGTAGAGTGAACAGGGTGTCCCGCACGTTGTACTCGTGCAGCTTGCGCCGCTCTTCGGGATCGGTCGAATGGAAATCGACATCCTCTTCGTAGCCAGCGTACTTTGGCAGGTTTTCTGTCACACACTGCTTCAGGCCGTAGCTTCGCTTACGATGGCGCTCGGTGTCGTACTCCGGTTCGATGAACACGTGTCGCCAGAGCAGCATGCCGTCGAGCCATTTGACCTTGAACACGAGATCGCCAAGGCCGTACGCCAGCAACCACGAAATATCAAAGGCGGTGTTCCAGCCAATTAGCGCACGCCCCTCGGCGATCGCCGTCTCCAGCATCTCGCGCATCGTGTCGACCGTAGGGTCCAGCCCCCCGGTGATGATCGTCTGGCCGTCCACCCGCCGCGCAGCCACGAGGCTGGTCGCCCACGCTTTGCCTTGCGCCACGCGCCACGGCTGAAGGGCGTACTCCGGCAGCTCACCGCTGGTCTCGAAGTCGAACGCCATGAATTTGCTATCGTCCCAAGCGGGCATAGGTCACCTGTGGCGCTCAGGGCGCGTTGTGTAAGTATGTGTATTACGGAAGTAGCTAGAGCTTTACCATTTAACTTTGTCCGCCCAAAACGCAGCAGACATTTTACCCTTGGCGATGTTGTCGGCGTGGCGAGCCTTGAAGCTCTCGCGCCGGTTGCGATACGACTCGCTCTCGCCGTCCTTCTTGGGCGACCCTGATACGCCCTGCTGCCCGAAACGGATCAGCTTGGTCTGGTCGCCCGACTTGGCCAGCACGGCATGGGACTTGGTAGGGTGGCCGGGCGTCCGCTTGGGCTTGTTGAACCCGGAGAACTTCTCACCGCCCCGTGAGGCCAGCATGCCGTGCTTCGTTTTCATGGTTCACTCCAGTCGCCAGACGCCGATACCCTGCACCGCACCGATGTCACCGGGATCGCAGGGAACCCAGCCGTCGTCCAACAATACCATATACGTCAGCCGCGTCGAGAACCTCCGCTCCAGCTTACGCGACTGGTACGAGGCATAGATCGCCAGCGTGTTCTTGGTCTTGTTAGGAACGAAGAACATGTCGCCAACACCCATTTCCTCGAACGGGTACTTGCGCACCGTAACAGGCGGTGGTCGGTCGGGCTTTGGCATAGGCACATTTTTATTTAGCGTGTACATGTGGATCTCCAGTACTCAGGTGACCCACGGTAGCTCACTTAGGGGGCGACTGTAAAGAACCCCAGAACATGTCCCACGTTCGCGACCTGAACAATCGCAGGTTATCGCCCACAGCTTTGTAATCGCTGCGGGCAATAGCGATCTCAACACTCAGCAAGATGTCTTGCAGTTGGTCGTCGCGCTTTACCTGAATTGTTGAAAACTCAGGGCCGAAATCGAACTCAAGCTGTTCCCTCATTAGTCCCTCCATCTTGGTGCAGCGTTCACCATTGCAACGTACCGATATTTGTAGCGTTCAGCACTCGGGTTAAGCCGCCGCTTCCAGCCCACCACGCCAGCGACGTGGCACTTGCTCATCTGGGCTTCGGTCTGCACCCCGCTCTGGAGGCACAAGGCCATGTGCTGGAGGCCAGCGTCGAGACCGTAATCAAACTCACGAAGTCGTGATGGGTTGTATCCCATAGCCCGGGCGGTGCCCGGCATAACCTGTAAGATCCCCTGCGCCCGACCGTGCCGGGTCTTCGGGCCGACAGCGTTGTGGTTAAACCGGCTCTCGACATACGCGAGTTTGACTGCGACCGGAGCCCACTTCGATCCCAGCTTCTGGGCCGCACGTTGGTGGACCCTTGCAGCAGCATGTTGGGTATTTGGCGTTGCGCGCTGGGCGCGCTTGGCGCGCACCGCACGTACCCGGGCACGAGAGGTTTGAACCGCAGGTTGTCCGGCATCGTAGTTGAGCGGCTTCGTCCAGTTGCCTGTATTAGCCCGGGTCCAGAACTCGCCGGAGGACATATCCGTGGAGGCGAAGGCCGTGGAGGCGTGCAACAGCACGCCCAGAGCGATGATGTAACGCATTGATAATCTCCGTGTTAGACAGCCTTGTGCGGGTGCACGAACAGGCTCAGGATCGTCTCCCCTTGGTGGGTGACGATGATCTCCTCTTCGGGGTCCCAGTCGCCCGGGACCACAGCCAGACAGTCCTGCAATGACACAGCCGGGCTGGGGATACGCAGCTCACCGGTCACCAGAAACAGCGGGCGCTGCACTCGCGTGTCAAAGCCCTGAGCTTCCATAAACTTGGTGAGCCGCGTCTCCATACGACGGCAGCGATCGGCGATTTCTTTTAGGTTTGCGTCAGTCATTGGTGTGTTCCTTAATTATTCTGCTGCCTGCCCGAACGCCTGCATAAACCCGCGCATGTTGTCCATGATGCGCTTAGCTTCAGTGGCCGCCATATTACGCACGTCGGGGTCCTTACGCAAATTCTTGGGCTCATAGCCCACCAGAGACCCGGCGATGTCCTGCCTTATTTTCTCCAGATTTGCATCGTTGAGGATGTTCAGCTCCGGCAACAACTCGACGATTTCTTCGAGGTTGCGCACGGTGCTGTCACGGAAAATCTCGTCGCTGCCCATCTTCTCGGCGAAGTGTCCGAGCGTCTCGGCCAGACGTGACCACACATCCTGCATCGCTCGCCCCAGCCGCTCATGCGTGGCGTTCTCGATGTTCTTGCGAACAGATGCGAGGTGCTTCTCGTCCATCTCGACGCGGAAGTCACCCGCCTCAGTCACAGCGTCAATGTCGAGGTGGACATAGAACCGGCGCTGAAGATCCAGTACGCTAGGGTAGTCGCCGCTGTTGAACAGCTCACCCATACGAAACGCTGCACGTTCACGCGCCGCACCGTAATCAACAGACAAGAAACGCTCGACAGCCTCGTGAAAATACCTGACCAACTCCTCGTGCTTCTCGATAAACTTAGTATACATCTTGCGTGTGAGGACACGATCGCCATTGTCCTTCCACGGCAACGTCTTGTCATAGAAGTGAGTGCGGACAGCATTGGCCGCACCGATGACAGGCTTCAGCGCTTCCTTGGGCACCAGATGCTTGTTGACACGCGCGGCGTCGTGGTCGGCGTGCGCTCGCTCAGTCAGTTCGCGTGATGCTTCCTTGTCGAGCCGATAACCCATCCAGATACCGATCTGGAGGTTCGAGATCATACATTCGTTTGAAATGCTCATGTCAGGTTCCTTTTGGGCGAGTGAGTAATTTTGTGACACCGTGTCACAAACGATCGTAGTTTAGCATGCGTGCAGCGATAGCACCGTCCAATGAGGAGAACGTCAAGCGTGGCCCCATGTAGACAGACGTATCATCATATGTGGTTTCGTAGAGGTCAACCACGAGGTACTCGTCGACCCCTGACACTGGCTGGATGATCGCATAGCGGCAACCATCGGGGCGATTGACGAACACTTGCGTGAACGTCAGCGTCCCTTCGCCCGTGCTTGGCCTGATGCACGGGCCATCACACACATATGTGTGCAGGATGAAGCGCGGGTCACCGCGCTTCAGTGATAGGGGTACATATTTTGGGTAGAGCTGTTCATAGATAACAATCGCACCGAACTCGTTTTCCTTTATCATTTTCAGCGTTGGTTTCATATCCTCACCACCATACCTACAGGGACTGGAGCATTCGTCGTGCAGACCACAATCAACGGGTAGGGCGGCTCGACCTCCGGCCACGGTGTGTAGCCGTCGGTAACGAGCACAACAACCTGCGGTTCGTATTGTTCCGCATGAGCTAGAGGCACGCGCATGTCGGTGCCCCCGCCACCCTTGGGCTCGGGCGTAATGGTATCGTGCGCCTCGAAGCATTGCTCGCCCGCCACGACCGTGTCAGCCCACAAGAAGCGGATACGCTCAGGCTGGACAGCGTCAGCGATCGCAGCAGCTTCGCTGCCAACACGCTTCAGCTCATCGTTGCTGATCGAGCCTGATGTGTCGCCGATGACGACTACCTCGCCCATGCGCTGGTTCCAACGCGCAGGAAGATACACGTTGCCGAAACGACGGTTACGCCGTGACCAGCTCTCGTTGTCATGCGTGATGCGGGTCATGTAGTCACGCAGCAAGTCCTGCCACGCAACAGCCGGGTCGAGGATCTCTTTGACCAGACGCTCGACGCCTGCCGACATCTTACCAGCCATACGCGCCATAGCCGCAGCCTGTGCGATCTGCTGGCGCACCTTGCGCTCGATCTCCGCCTTGTCGGACGGAGACATATTCTCAGGCTCCTTGAAGTCGCCGTCCTGTGGGTTGGGGATGCCGTCGCCCATCTTGCCGGGATCGTCGCCGCGCTCACGCGCCTGCTTCATGCGCTGGCGTTCCTGCTCGCTGGTCTTGTCGTAAATCTGCTCGGCGCTCATACCCTTGTACTGACGGTCGTAGAGCCAGTTGTCGATCGGCGCGAAGCCGTCGTCGACGAGCATCAGGTTGATGGCGTAGTCGCACGCCACGTTCCACATGTAGGGGTCACGGTTGTTGCGACGCAGGCCGTGCTTGAACACAACATGCAGCGCTTCGTGAGCGACGAGCGTCTCGACTTGCGGCACCGGCAGCGTCGCGAGGAAGTCAGGGTTGTACATGATCGTCTTCATGTCGGTGCAGGCGGTGGGGATGGTGCGATCTTCCTTCATGGGCAGACCCATGATGATCGTGCCGTAGAACGGATGGCGCAGCAGAACGCGTGCGCGAGCTTTTTGCATGGCCTTCATTGGTGTGTGTCCTTAACTAGAGTAGGCGGGGCGGCGTACCGCCCTCGCGATGTTTGTGACAGCGTCACAAATCACTGAAACACTGCACGATACTTCTTGGCGAACGTCAGGTACTCGGGCGTAGAGTACAGCGTTTCGTCACGCTTGGTGGCGAGCT
>TARA_R110000868_G_scaffold32183_2_pt1 | contig 13780 bp, 10 predicted proteins | sample TARA_R110000868 | Tara Oceans TARA_R110000868 (sample SAMEA4397489) | marine metagenome | biome: Polar Biome; feature: [SRF] surface water layer (ENVO:00010504); material: water (ENVO:00002006), including particulate matter (ENVO:01000060) such as... | depth 5 m | reverse complement strand
GTGTCATTAATATTTGCTCAAAACCTATTCGCTGACACTGCAATCGGGCAAGAAATTGCTGAATTAAAATCCCAAATTGCAACATTGAAGACAATAACTAGAGAACTAGTTACTAAAATGAATAAAACAATAGGACCAGGTATGCCAGAATTAGATATCCATTTAAAAACCGGAAACTGTATTGTTTTAAATAATCAGCCTACAAATGCTTGTTCAATCGGAACTTGTTATAACACAAATACTTTTATGGATCAAGCGCCAGTTAGTTTAATAGGTTGTAGGTTTACTGCAATTAAATCAACTGCCGATCCAACGAATAGAGACGGTGGTATTTGGCTTTGTGATGAAAGAAACCTTGGAGCTGCCACAGCAAATCAATGTACAAATATAGGAAGGAATCGTAGGGATGGTTCAAAGACAGTTGAGTTCACTATTCCTGTTGGGGCGACAGGAAAATATATCTATGCCGTAGGGCCAACTGGTTTATTAGGAGCTTCTGCCATATCAGCGATGACAACTTTTTCATTGTGTAGAACTGTTGAGGCTATGTCACTTGATCCATAATAATACTAAAATTTCTATGGTAGGAATTATATTTTAAGGAATGTTTGTTTATATAATTTTAATATTTTTATGCTATATTTTAAAGAGTAGCAGTTGAATATTTTTATTAATATAAAGGACATTTTTAAAAGTGAAAATATTAAAATTTTTAATTTTCAATACTGTGCCGTTAATATTTACTCAAAATCTTTTTGCTAACACTACAATTGAACAAGCAATCGCTGAATTAGAATCCAAAATTGAAACATTAAAGACAACAACTGAAACATTAAAGACAACAACTGCAGAGCTAGCTACTAAAGTTAATAAGACAATAGGAGCAGGTATTCCAACATTAAATACCTATTTAAAAACTGGAAATTGTACTATTTTAAACAATCAGCCATCTAATGTTTGTGGATCAGGAACTTGCTATAATACAAATGCTTTTATGGATCAAACGCCAGTTAGTTTATTGGGTTATACTTTTACGGCAATTAAATCAAATGCTGATTCAGCAAATAGAGACGGTGGTATTTGGCTTTGTGATGCAACAAACGTTGCAGCTAATCGAGTATCTAGATGTACAAGCATAGGGGGTAATCGTAGAGATGGTTCCAATACAGTACAATTCGTTATTCCTGTTGGAGCTTCAGGAAAATATATTTATGCTATAAGAGCTAACAATAATATATCAGCAATGACAAATTTTTCATTATGTAAAACTGTTGGTAATGTTTCATTAAATCCATAATAATATATTATTAATATAAAACAAATAATGCTAATTTTTTAGTAGACATTCTATTTTAAAGAATGTCTACAGTACCCATTAAAATCACATTTATAACAAATTATTTTTTATAACTTCTTTTTTCTTACTACAAGATAAATAGAAATAAAAGATGCAACAATATGGCACATTGAATTAATAATTATTAGAGTAATGTCATCGCTAGTTCTTATAGCATGAACTATAGCATGCGGAGATGTAAGTGTTTCTAAATAGATTCCACCTTGAACGCCAGAGAAAAATCCTAGTAAAAACAATAAAATAAAGAAGATAATAACGTATCTCCAAAAAAATGCCCACCAAGTACACATAGCTTTTTTCATAATATTCTCACTTTAAAACAATTATTTAATGTTTAGTATAGTAAAAGTATAGAAATATGATATTTATATGTAAAAAGTCTGTATTACACTGAAAACTTATTGAAGCTTAATATTTAAATTATATAATATATTAGTTAAATTTATATTTTAAATACCAAACATTTTTTTTGGAGTTGTACATAAAATATAATCAATTGGGTTTTCATCATGAGAATGACCAAAAGCACAGTCGCTATGTTCGTGTTCATGGTCATCATCATGGCCACCTAAGAATTGATTGAATTCAGCTAAATTTTTAAAAGTAAATGCTACTGCAGCACTAAGAAATGCAAATGCTCCAGGAGCAATCATTGTGCAAGCTTCTCCAACAGTATGGATGATAAAAATAATAGGTTTCATTGTATTTTTATAAAATACTTCATAGTTACTATCATTTATCGAAGCATCGGGTTTTATTTCTTTTATTATATCTGTAATATTTTTTTCATTACTCTCATTATGATCAATATCTTGTATCGCAGCGTAAGCATTTCCAAAAGAAGCTATTGAGTCCCAAAAACTATAACAGCCAATAGAGGCGCTTTGAAAGACAGAACCAAAAAGAGGAAACATATTTTTAACATCGTTTATTTTATTTTGCCAAGCGCTAAAAGTAAAAATGCTATAAAGGCCACTTAAAGTTAAAAGAGCAGTAAATCTTAAATAATCAATACTAAGTTCTGGATTTTTAAGTTTTTCAAACCATTTTTGAATGTGATTATCATCGCATTGGTATAAGTCATAGGCTATATTGTACAGATTAAAGAAATATGAAAAACTTGCTATAGCTGACATTGCAAATATGCCGGCAAATACAGAATTAGTCATAATTAGGGTAGGGTATATTATAGTTAAAAACTCAAAAGCACTAGATGCTATAGCTAATCCTGAACTAATAGATGCAGCAGTTAAAGAGCCTATTATGATTAATTTAAATAATCCATCTTCATTTAAAGAGTTAGCATGATCAAAAAATCTAGTTATTCCTTGATTAATATTTTTACCATATATATATCCATCAGTAATCGCTGCAGATCCCGCAATAATTGCCGCAAGTATAGTACTAGGAATAAATATTAAAGAAGTACTAGGTAGCAATAGCATCAAGCCAGTATAGCTTAAAGTAAAGATAGATGCTGTCATCGATAAAGTAAGAATGCTAGATATCTCTTTTTGCATTATAATTCCTAATGATTTGATTTAAATGTAAATGATAATTATTCGCATTTAGATAGTATAATATAATGCTATAAACGTTGCAATATAAATGATATTATTTTTAATAAATCAATATTTGCGGAGCAAATATAATATCTTTCTTTTTTAAAGAAAGGGGTGAGCAAATCGAGTAAGATGGATTTTGATGTAAAAAATATTGCTTTAATATAAATATTACCTATAAATCAAGGATTTACATGAATCTATTTAATTTCTCCAATAAAGATTTAACCCCAGAATCAAGCGACTTAGATGCTTTAAAATCTCGAGATAAATATTATCATATTGACGAAAGTATACTTATAGATCAATTAATAGGTAAAGCTAAGTTTTCAGAAGAAGAATTATCCTACACAAGCCACACAGCAAGAAGCTTGGTTGAATATATTAGAGCAACTAAATTTAAAATATCTGGTTTAGATGCTTTTTTAATACAATTTGGCTTAAGTACTCAAGAAGGCATATCACTTATGTGTATGGCTGAGGCTTTATTACGTATTCCTGATAATGACACAAGAGATATTTTAATTAGAGACAAAATAGGCGGTTCTTCTTGGAAAAAACATATTGGTGCCAGTGATTCAATATTTGTAAATGCAGCAACTTGGGCATTAATGCTTACAGGAAACATAGTATCAAAAGATAAATTAACCTCAAGTAAATTGTTATCTGGAATAAAAAAAATAGCAGAAGTAAGTGGCGAGCCTTTTATTAGGTTAGCTGTTGTTAAAGCTATGAAAATTTTAGGCAAGCAGTTTGTTCTTGGAGAAAGTATTTCTGGTGCTTTAAAACGTGCAGAAAAATGGGAATCTCGAGGGTATCTTTATTCTTATGATATGTTAGGTGAAGCAGCAAAAACAAATAAAGATGCTGATAAATATTTTGAAGCTTATAAAGATGCTATTTTAAAATTAAAAAAAGAAGCTAAATCTTCTGATGTAAAATTAAATCCTGGTATTTCTATTAAACTTTCAGCACTTGAGCCACGTTATGAGTTTGCTAAAGAAGAAAGACTTAATAATAATTTATATAATAAAGTCTTAGAGTTAACGTCATTAGCAAAACACAGCAATATCGGCTTGACAATAGATGCAGAAGAAAGCGAAAGGTTAGATATTTCTTTAAACATTTTTCATAAAGTATTTGCTCATGCTGAATTTGCAAAATGGGATGGATTAGGTCTTGCGGTACAAGCATATCAAAAAAGAGCATATAGTGTTATAGATTATTTAATTTCTTTAAGTAAAAAATATAATAAAAAAATCATGATGCGCTTAGTAAAAGGGGCGTACTGGGATAGAGAAATTAAGGTTAGCCAGATGAATGGTTATGTTGATTTTCCAGTTTTTACTAGAAAAGTAAATACTGACGTATCTTATATAGCCTGCGCAAGAAAATTATTTGAAAACAATGATTGTATCTACCCACAATTTGCAACACATAATGCCTTTTCAGTTGCAGCTATATTAAGTTTTAGTAAACATTATCATGTTTTTGATTTTGAATTTCAAAGATTGCACGGTATGGGAGAACATTTATATCATGCTGTTTTCAATGATGAGCTAAATAAAGATGTAACTAAGCATTTAAAATGTAGAATCTATGCACCAGTTGGGATTCATAAAGATTTGTTGTCTTATTTGGTTAGAAGGTTATTAGAAAACGGAGCTAATACTTCTTTTGTTAATAGACTAATAGATGTAAATCAACCGATTGATGCAATTATAGCTAACCCCATAGATGAAGCGGCTAGACATTCAAATAAACACCATAGTAAAATAAATTTACCAAAAAACATTTTTCGAGAATCTCATTTTCCTCGATTAAACAGTAAAGGACTTGATTTAAGCAGTATGATAGAACGTAACGATTTATTTAAAAAAGTACATGACAAAAATTTAGAAAATAAAGTTTGGCAAGCTTGTTCAGTAATTAACGGCAAGTTAATATCAAGCAATCAAAAAACAGAAATAAAATGTTCTTATGATCATAGTAAGATTATAGGACATGCTTCATTTATTAATGAACAAGATATTAAATCAGCAATAGATACAGTATATGATTATCAAGATACTTGGGATCAACTGGGCGTTGAAAAACGAGCTGATATTTTAAATAAATATTCTGATTTATTAGAAGAAAATATAGATACTTTTATAGTTCTTGCTGTTATGGAAGCTGGTAAAAGTATTAATAACGCAGTAGGAGAAGTACGTGAAGCTGTAGATTTTTGCAGATATTATGCAAAAAGTGCTATAGAGCTATTTAAACCAAAAGATTTAAAAGGATACACCGGAGAGCGTGATGAGTTAACAATGCATCCTAAAGGAGTCATGACATGTATAAGTCCATGGAATTTTCCTTTAGCAATCTTTTTAGGGCAAATAACTGCTGCATTAGTAACAGGAAATACTGTTATAGCAAAACCTGCAGAGCAAACTTCTTTAATAGCAGCATATGCTATAGATTTGTTTTTTAAAGCAGGCTTGCCAAAAGCTGCATTAAGCTTAGTTTTAGGTGAGGGTGCAACTATAGGTAAACATATTATTTCTGATCCAAGAGTTCATGGAGTTATATTTACCGGAGGAAGTGATACAGCAAGGATTATTAATAGACAGTTAGCAGCAAAAGATTCAGCGATTGGGACTTTAATTGCTGAAACAGGTGGACTTAATTCAATGATAGTTGATTCTAGTGCTTTGCCAGAACAAGTTGTAACAGATGTTGTTTATTCTGCATTTGATAGCGCAGGCCAAAGATGCTCAGCTTTAAGAATATTATATCTTCAAGATGATGTAGCTGATGAAATAATTAAAATGCTTAAAGGTGCAATGGAGACTTTATCAATAGGAAATCCAGCTAATTTAGACACTGATTGTGGGCCTGTAATAGATAAAACAGCTTTAGATATTCTACAAGCTCATGAAAAAGCTATGAATGAAAATCCAGATGTTAAATTACTATATAAAGTGCCAGTATCTAATGAGCTTAGCAAACAAGGCTTTTATTTTGGTCCTTGTGCTTTTGAATTAAAGTCTAGCAAAATTTTAACTCATGAAATATTTGGTCCTATTTTACATATAGTAAGATATAAAGAAAAAGATTTAGATAAAGTGATTCAAGAAATTAATAATACAGGCTACGGTCTTACTTTTGGAGTTCATAGTAGAATTGATGAAAAAATTAATTATATTAGAAATAAAGTAAAAGTAGGTAACTGTTATGCGAATAGAAATATTATTGGCGCTGTAGTAGGATTACAACCGTTTGGGGGTGAAGGATTATCTGGTACTGGACCAAAAGCAGGCGGGCCTCTTTATTTATCAAGATTATGTACAGAAAGAGCTTTATCTTATGATATTACAGCTCAAGGTGGAAATGCTTCTTTGTTGTGTCTTGATGAATAATATTCAAAAATTTCTAACATCAAAGTGCTGAAAGACGCACACACTTTTAAGTTGGAGCTAAAGTATTATATGCATAATAACTTGGCTCCTTCGTATATATTATTATTAAGTTTAAAGCAATAACTAAATTAAATGCTCTTGTTGAATTACACAAAGTCACAATATATAATGTATAGATATATTTTATTGTAAAGGATTACTAATAATGTATCTTAAAAAGCTTATTCCTCTGTCTTTATTAATAGCATCTGCAAAAGCTGTAAAACCTAAATATCAAAATATCAATATAATTATAGAAATCCAAAAACATTTTAATATATAAATTATAAGAAAAGACATTACAGGGAAAGATAATGAAATTTAAAACTAAGTTAAAGTTATTAACGACAGGATTAATCTTTAGCTCTTTTATTTTTGCGGTTAATCAAGAAATTGATATAGAAAATAGAGCTTGTTTAGATAAAGGAGCGTGCCCTAAGATATTAGAGCTTGCAAAAGTAGGAAGTCTTAAAGCAAACAAGGTATCTTCAAAGAGCTTGAATAAAAATATTATAAGTACTAATACCATATCCATAACCAATAAATCCAAAAAAGGTGTTACAACTATAATAGCGGCTAGTTCTCAAGGCAAAAAAACATCTTGTGGTCAGTTTAGTGTGCCTGGTAAAGCTTCTATTGAGGTAAATGTTAGTTGTGATATTTATGGTTCAACTTATTCATTGGCTGATTTCGACGGTAGATCTAATGTTATAGATGTATCATCCTCCCCACGCGAGTTCTTATATGCGTTTGTCACATCAGAAATCTTTTCAGGAGCTTTGGGAGGTATCGAAGGGGCACAAGTCACGTGTAAACAATTAGCGGACAAAGGAGTTGCTGATATACGCAATTTAAGATGGGATGCGTGGTTATCCACTACCAGCAGCAACGCGTATGATCGATTCCAGCCCGAAAAAATGACACCTTACCGCATGCCAAACATGGATAAGGTCGTTGATTCCCTTGAATCTGCCGTGAAATATGGCAGCATATTAACTGCTCTTACCATAACTGAGACAGGTGACATCAATACTATTGTCAACGATTTCGTATGGACTAACACCCGTGCCAACGGCAATACATATTCAATTACCGCAATAGGTGTAAGCGACTGCGACGGATTTACAAGCAAAGACGGGTCTTTAAATCCCTCAATTATTGGTCTATCTACTTCTTCTGAAGACTGGACTGTTAATAATTCAAATAAATGCTCCGCCTCAGCTCGTTTGTATTGTTTCGAAAAAATTAACTCTTAATCAATTTTAGTTTAATAGATCTATTAGACTAATAATGCAATGATTAAAATAACACCTTAATCCTTTTATTAAGGTTATATGTTTTTATAATACTTAAAGAGCTTGTTATTTTTGATATGCTTTTTAGATATTCTTGTTTTATTATAAGTTCTTAATGTATTTATTATAATATTGTTGGGCAATATTCTTTAGATTCCATCTCCCAATTTTAGGTTGTAGTATGTTCTTAAAAGTGAGAGAAAATAATAATTAATATATTAATAGCGAGAATATCGCATGGTTCTTCCTTCTAGCTCTTCTTCATTTTCAGTATTATCATTGTTTTGTGTATGACTAAGATGCTCTCTAGAAGGAGGAGGTGTCCAACTGATGGTTCGATTAAATATATTTTGTGAGTATTCTATATCACCAGAATCATCAAAAGCATTAATTAACTTAATAGCAAGCGATGGAATCACTCCAGCAATAATACCTGCTATCATGCTAATAGCATTGGCTAAGTTTAAAGCTGTTTGTAAAATTTCTCCAATTCCAGATAAAGTCATCGCTGTTAAATAAGATGCAAAAAATAAAGGTGAAGTTATAACAAGACAGGTAGTTTGAAATAATTCATTTTCAATTACATCCAATGAATTAAGGCAGTAATTGGTGAAAGAAGTTAATAAATTAAATAATTGATGAATGCTTCCATAAGTAAAAGGGTAAGAGTCTTTATCAGCATAGCGCTCTCTATAGTCGAAATAGATATTGTTTTTAACTTTTTCGATAAAAGATCTATCATCATACTTATCTGAGTTATTAATTAGTTTATGGCTCATTATTAAGCCTTTTATAGCAGATGTAATTGGGTTTTTTGAATGTATCATTAAGTCTAAAGGTATGTCTAATAATTTCATTTTGGGATTCCTAAATAATAGATAATGAAATAAATTTTAATTTAATGTATTAAAGTAAAGGTCTAGGTCTTGTTTCTTGCTCATTTATCATTTCATCATTGCATTCTTGTTCAGAGCCACCAAAGATATTTTCTATTACAGTGACAATTATAGAGGGAATTAATCCTGCTATAAATCCAGTTGCAACACTTAATGCATTTATAGTATTTAAAGTAAATTGTATCATTCTACCAATAGTTTCTAGACCAATTGATGTAGCATAAGATAAAGTAAGAGCAGGGTAAGATAATATTAAAGCCATATTCTTTAATAACTGATTTTCTATTGAATTTAAATAATCATAGCATTTAATAGTGATGTATTTTAATAAACCAAATATTTCATAAATAGATCCATAAGAGAAAGGATAAAATTCTTCTACATCACCATCACTTAAGAAAATATTCTTAAATAAATGTTTGAAAAATTTTTCAAACTCAGAAGAAACATCGCTTACAATTACTTTACTGAGCATAACTCCTGCTAGAGCTGAGGTAATAGGATTTTGATATAATAGACTTAGAGGGATTTCAGATGATTTCATAATAACTCCTTATAAATGCAATGAACTTGTCATTTTAAAAGATTATTATATGAATAGTTTATTTAGAAATCAATGTTTTTTGGTTGTAAACTAACCTATGATGCAACATATTGATGTTGTATAAACTAAAAAAAAACTGATTTTTAAGAGATAATATTTTTGAATATTCTAAAGCACTTTTAGCGTCCAAAATACCAACATTCATAACATTACCTTTAGAGCTGTTTTTTATAATTTCTTTTATTTCAGTAGTATTAAAATTAGGGTTTATAGAATTAATTAAAGCAACTACTCCTGCAACATGAGGGGCTGCCATACTAGTTCCTTGCATATATTGTAAGTTGCCTGGCGATGTTGTAGATAATATACCATCTTGCGTATTATAATTAAATTGTTCGCCTCCAGGAGCTGTAATGTCGATAGTATCATGTCCATAATTAGTATAATATGCTGGAAATCCGTTTCTATTTACAGCAGCAACAGTAATGACTCCTTTACAATTTGCAGGAGTCATAAATTTGGCATCAGTTGCACTATTTCCTGCTGCAACTATAAAAGTCACATTTTTGTTTATCATAGCATTATCTATTTCTTCTTGCAGAACATCCGGGCATTCTTCATAAGAGCCAAGAGACAAATTAATAATTTTTGCAGGATTATTATTAGATTCATCATACCCAACGGCATACTGTATACCTTGAACAAGACTAATTAAATCACCGATTCCGTTATCTCCAAGAACTCTTACAGGTAAAATTTTAGCGTGCCAATCAATACCTGATATTTCATTTTGCATATTACCATTAGCTGCTATAATCCCTGCAACATGAGTTCCATGATAATTAGTACCAATTCCTGAGTCTAAGACATCTGAAGGATTATCTCTATCGGAAACAAAGTTTCTACCTGGTAATATTTTATTTTTTAAATTTTCATGATTGGTAATGCCGGTATCTAGTACAGCTACTATTGTGCTTTTATCGCCAGTGCTAAGATCCCATGCATATGGCATATTTATGCCGGCTATTGGCTCATAATAATTCCATTGATCATTATACCTTGAGTCATTAGGTTCCATTTGAGATTTGAATGCAATGTTAGATGCTATAAGTTTTATATGTCTTTTTATATGATTATTATTTTTAAATTTTTTAATTTTATTTCTAATAATTTTATTATTTTTGTTAATATCATTTACACTGTTAGTTTGTAAATTTTTATCAGATATTTTAAATACTAAAAGATTATAATTAATAGTTTTTTTATATTCTAATGTTAAATTTAAATATTTATTAAGCATTTTATTTAATATATTTATATTTTGAGTATTAAAATTATTATATATAAATTTATTATTTGGTTTAATTATAATTTCATTAATAAGCTTAATATCTTTAGTTTGGTCTATAGTGTCAGGTTTTAATGAACTGTATGTGGTATTATAAAAAATAAAATTAAAAAATATAGCGATAAATATTGGCTGGATAATTTTATTATAATTATAGTTAAAAAGCATATCCTTGCTTTCTCCTAGGTAATATATGTATATTATTTAGTATAGCTCTTAACTTTTAAATAAATTTAATTGATTTTGTTAATATGAAATATAAAAATTTTAATATTAAACAAGGTATTTTAAAAAGTGATAAAAATATTTTGTTTATAAATTCTCCTAATTATTCTAAAAGAGATATAAAAGATAAAATACAAATATTAGTAATACATTGTATTAGCTTACCTAAAAATAATTATAGTAATTATTATGTTGAGCAATTTTTCAGAAATTATTTGCCATGTAATTTACCAGATGCAATAAAAGAGCTTAAATCAGTAAAAGTATCAGCTCATTTGTATATTAAAAGAACAGGTAAAGTTATTCAATTCATAAATTTTAATAATAAAGCTTGGCATGCGGGTGAATCTAATTTTAAAGAGTTAAGTAATATTAATGATTACTCCATAGGCATAGAGCTTGAAGGAGCTGATAATGATAAATATACACAAGCTCAATATGATAGCTTAATTAAATTAACTAAAAGCATCATGCGTGTTTATCCTGATATTTTATTAGATAATATAGTAGGTCATGATCAAATAGCACCAAATCGTAAAACAGATCCTGGAGAGTTTTTTGATTGGGAGTTCTTTAAGAGTAGTTTGTCTCATCACTAATTGTCGAGTAAATTTATTCAAAAGTCTACAATAAACAAAATTTATGAGTATAATAGTGCTATATTTTCCTATAATGTTATCATAATTAAAATTTTTAAATATAAATCTTGGCGAGCTTTCTAAATGAGTAAAAATATTAATATAGATTTAGATAATAATGAAACTAAAGAGTGGGAGCAGTCTTTAGAAGATGTTATTTTAACAGATGGTAAAGAACGAGCTAATTTTTTAATCTCTGATTTAGTTAAAAAATATGATATAGATTCTAATTTAGTTAATACTAGATATACTAATACTATCTCCACAAAGGAACAGGTAAGTTATCCTGGTAATTTGGAATTAGAGCGAGTTATTCGATCTTATACCAGATGGAATGCTATGGCTATGGTGTTAAGAGCTGGCAATAAAGCACCAGGTGTTGGTGGTCATATTGCAAGCTTTGCATCCTCAGCAACTTTGTATGATGTTGGCTTTAATCATTTTTTCAAACGTCAATCTGATAAGTCTTTTGGTGATTTAGTTTACATTCAAGGTCATACATCTCCTGGTATATATGCTCGTTCTTTTTTAGAAGGTCGTTTTGATCAAAAGCTTTTAGATAATTTTAGACAAGAAGTAGGGCAAACAGGACTTTCTTCTTATCCACACCCTTATTTAATGCCAGATTATTGGCAGTTCCCGACTGTGTCAATGGGATTAGGCCCAATTCAGGCTATATATCAAGCAAGATTTTTAAAATATTTACATAACAGAGGATTGCAAGATACAAGTGATCGTAAAGTTTGGTGTTTTTGTGGTGACGGTGAGATGGATGAACCAGAATCATTAGGGGCTTTAAATATAGCTGTTAAAGAAAAATTAGATAATTTAATTTTTGTGATTAATTGTAATTTACAACGATTAGATGGCCCAGTTAGAGGTAACAGCAAAGTAATACAAGAATTAGAAGGCATTTTTAAAGGCTCAGGCTGGAATGCTATTAAAGTCTTATGGGGCGGCCGCTGGGATCCTTTATTTGAAAAAGATAAGAATGAGTTTATCGTTAAAAGATGTGATGAAGTTGTTGATGGTGATTTTCAAAATTATAAAGCTCGTGGCGGAGCCTTTACTAGAGAAAATTTCTTTGGTAAATATCCAGAGATGAAAGCATTAGTTGCAGATTTATCTGACCAAGAAATTTGGAATTTAAACCGAGGTGGCCATGATCCTGAAAAAGTATATAATGCTTATTTAAAAGCAAGCACTAATACTAATGGCAAGCCAACTGTCATTTTAGCGAAGACTGTAAAAGGTTTTGGTATGGGACTTGGTAGTGGTGAAGCAGAAAATATTACTCATCAGAAAAAGAAAATGGATTTTAAAGCTCTCTCTAAATTTAGAGAAAGGTTTAGTTTGCCTATCGATGATAAAAAATTAGAAAACCTAGAATATATACAGTTTGATAAATCTAGTAAAGAATATCAATATTTAATGGATACTAGAAAAAAACTGGGTGGTTTTTTTCCATGGCGAAGAGAGGAAGAATCTAAAAAATTACAAATTCCTGAATTTGATATTTTAAAAAATATAACCAAGGGATCTGGTGGTCGCGAAATATCAACCACAATGGCTTTTACTAGGATTTTTTCTGATTTATTAAAAGATAAAAATATAAAACAAAATTTAGTTCCTATAGTGCCTGATGAAGCAAGAACTTTTGGTATGGAAGGTTTATTTAGACAAATTGGAATATATTCTCCAGAAGAGCAAAAATATGCACCAGAAGATCAAGAACAATTAATGTCTTATCATGAAAGCACGAAAGGTCAGCTTTTAGAAGAAGGTATTACAGAAGCAGGAGCATTTTCATCTTGGATGGCAGCAGCTGCCTCATACAGTAATAATGATTTACCAATGGTTCCTTTTTATATATTTTATTCTATGTTTGGAATGCAACGAATTGGTGATTTAGCATGGGCAGCTGGTGATTTACGAGCAAGAGGTTTCTTGCTTGGAGCAACTGCTGGCAGAACAACGTTGGCAGGAGAAGGCTTGCAACATTGTGATGGTAATAGTCATACTTTTTCAAGCTTGATACCTAATTGTAAAAGCTATGATCCTACTTTTAGTTATGAGCTTGCTGCTATTATACACAAAGGTTTAAAATCTATGTATCAAGACTGTAATAGTGAATATTATTATATTACAGTTATGAATGATAATTATGAGCATCCTGATATGGGAAGTATTAGTGATAATAAAGAAGAGTTATATAATCAAATCAATCAGGGTTTATATTTATTTTCTAAATCAGATACAAAATCAAATAAAAAATTAAACAATAAAGTAAAAGTAAGTTTATTAAGCTCAGGTCCTATTTTCTTAGAAGCAATGAAAGCAAAAGAAATGTTAGAGTCTGAACATAATGTATCTGTAGACTTATGGAGTGCAACTAGTTTTACAGAGCTTGCACGAGAAGCTCAAATAAAAGATAGATGGAATATGTTACATCCTGATGATTCACCTAAAGTT
>TARA_R110000868_G_scaffold411652_1_pt1 | contig 13789 bp, 14 predicted proteins | sample TARA_R110000868 | Tara Oceans TARA_R110000868 (sample SAMEA4397489) | marine metagenome | biome: Polar Biome; feature: [SRF] surface water layer (ENVO:00010504); material: water (ENVO:00002006), including particulate matter (ENVO:01000060) such as... | depth 5 m | reverse complement strand
GTCTCTAGTCTCTAGTCTCTAGTCTCTAGTCTCTAGTCTCTAGAATTTTTTGCTAGTGACTAGAAACTGTCAACCATTTACTTTTTTTCTAAATAAAAGCAACTACTCAGCGGGCTCAGCAGCAGTCGAACTTTCATCAGCATCAGACTTAGTCAAATACAAACCCAACTGTAATCCTGCCAGTAAGGCGCTGGCTAAAATTAATATTTGCGCTAATTTTTTCATATTTACTCGTTGTTCTCGTCAACCAAGTTAACCACCCGGCCGCAGTTGCGCCCCTCTTCTTTAGCTAGGTATAAGGCCTGGTCAGCGTGCTTAATAAAATCGACTATTGCTATATCGTTACTGGGATTTACCACACAGGCACCAAAGCTCATAGTGACGTATTCAGAGACTGTAGATTGGTTGTGCGCTATCTGTAACTCGGCTATGGCTTTTGCGGCACGCTCCATCACGCCTGCATCTTCAACCACACTGCCGGGTAATATCACCGCAAACTCTTCACCACCGTAACGGGCAACCAAGTCCACCGAGCGGGAGAATGCGCTTTTTAAGGCAATGGCAATTTGCTGCAAGCATTTATCGCCTGCGATATGGCCGTAGCTATCATTATATTTTTTAAAGTAATCGACATCACAGATAATTAAAGAAAGCACAGTTTTATCGCGACGCCCTCTAAGCCATTCTTTTTCTAAATATTCATCAAAGTAACGCCTATTAGCCAGCTGAGTTAATGCATCGGTACGGGTAAGATGCTCTAGCTTGCGATTAACAAAACTGAGTTCACGCGTGCGAGCTTTAACCTCATCCTCTACATGCTCAGCCCTTACCCGCAGTAAATAAATATAAAAGCTTATTGCTAAGGTTATCATCATGCCTATAAAAGCAATATAACTACCCTGCCCGGTACTCACCAAGCCTATATATTTATCTGTAGGCATGCCTTCTATTAACCAGCGGCGATCACCTGCTATAACGGTTTCTATACGGGCACTGTATTCCTCTAATAAGTTACCACCTTTTTCCGGCTCATTTAAGGCGATGTAAACGGTGCGTTCCGGTGAGGTAATATCGGAAACACTAATCTCTAATTGCGTATAACGTTCAAAATTTAAGTAATCAAAAATCAACGAATCTATACGTATCGCGCCAATTAAAAATCCTTTAAATGCACGATGATAGGCTTCTATGTTAGTAGGGCTGCCAGTATAAACCGGCATCATTACCATGAGATAGTTTTTGGCATCTTCCTCATCGTACAAGGGGTCACCAAAAATCGGCTTTATATCGACACTAAAAGTGCCTGGACCTTGATCACGGATACGATCTAACTCACGCCCCAACAACCCTTCGGCTAAATTCAACCCCAAGCCTGCGCGGCTATTGCGCGAGTTTTGATAATAGATGGGGTAATAGTAATCCTGCGTTTGCTCGGTGACTAACACACCATGTTCATCACGTATTTTAAATTCATAACCGGGATATATATTTTGGGCTATGCGCTCATAGCCCTCGCGATCTTCAGCTAAAACTTTAGGTATCCAAAATAGAGATTGTAAATGTTTATAATTAGCTAAGGCATCCGCACCCACCAAGTCAAAGGTAGCATGATCAACCTCACTAACGCTGAAAAAACTCGCCAAGGTATGCAGTAAAGTTAATGCGCGCTGAGTCTCAGCCGTAAGATAGCCGCCATAGAGCTCTATATCTACCGCTACACTTTGGCTAACCCGGTTGAGGTCTCTATTATTAGAGTATTGCACCAAAGTATAGGTAGCTAGCAACCCTGCCAGTAATAACAGCACAGAAGCCCAGTAATGTTTTACTTTCATTGTCTACTCATAGAACTGCCTTAACCTTAGCCCTATACTAATAAAAATAGCAGCGTTGAATTAAAACCCAAAAGCAATTTTAAATACGACGCCATCTTCCAGCTCTGCGTTTTTAACGTGATCGGTATCAACCTCTATAGAGCCATAGCCTAAGGAAATTTCGCCGTTTTTTATAACCTTTGCTTTAACACCCATAGACCACTCTTGGTATTTTTCTAAATCGTTAAAAGATAATTTTCCTGAGGCATAATACAGGTGGGCAAAGACAGAGACTTTATCAGCTATGGGTAATTCCGCTGAACCACCGACGGCTAAAGCCATGCCATCATCAAAATCACTTTCCAGCACCACACCTTTTAAACCTAGCTTAAGGTCTAGCTGGTGTATGGTTTTGATGTCACTTTGATCGGCTATCACATCAACATAAAAGCCTAGACGCAATAAGTCGAAATCGTCATCGTGCAACAAGTTGATGTCAGCCGAAGCGTTTTCGCCCACGGGATCAAAACTAGCACCTATACCAAAGCTTTCGTCACTGATACTGAGGTTAAAATTATCGGCAACTGCGTTATAGCTTATACACGCGCTGCATAGCACCACACTCTTTAACAGATTTTTTATTATCATAAGATCTCTCCTTTATTCGTTGTTTTATCATTCATACTGTCGTGCAGTTGCCACCGATCTTGCTGGCAGTTTACAACGGATTCTTTTTCTAATTTCAGTAAATGCGCCCATAGCGATAATTGCGCAATAGGGTGCAAGGCACTATCAACATTGCGATAAACCTGAGCTGTTAATTGCGCCAAGCTGGCAGGGGATAGCTGCTGCAAGGTGGCTATCAATTGCTGCTCTCTACCTAAGCGATGCTGTAACAAAGCCTCAATTTCAGCCACAGGCTCGGTAATAATATGGCCGTGGGCTGGCGCTATAGCGTCAATCGTATAGTGTAGCAGCAAGCTAAGTGAAGCCATATAGGCCTGCATATCACCGTGGGGCGGGATAATCACCACCGTTGAGCCTTGCATTATATGGTCGCCAGCCAACAGCAGCCCTTCTTGCTCTAATAAAAAACACAGGTGATTATTAACATGTCCCGGTGTATGCAAAGCCCTCAGGCTAAACTCCGAACACACAAACAACTCATCATGCTGAAAGCTATGGCTGGGTTTAAAGCTCTCATCTTGGTAGCCATCATTTTGAGCCAACACATTACCCAACAATTGGGCACCGGTTTGCTGCGCTAATTGCTGTGCCGCTGGCGAGTGATCGAGGTGGGTATGGGTGACTAAAATCCATTTAAGCTTGCCATTACAGGCCTTTAGGATGGCTGCGATATGGCTGGGGTCGGCGGGGCCTGGGTCGACTACGGCTATCTGCTGCCTGCCTATTAAATAACTATTGGTGCCCGGCCCAGTCATCACGCCAGGATTAGGGGCCGTAATACGTCGCACCAGCTTTGACAGCTGTACGCACTCACCGGCAACAATAGATTTCAAAGCAGTCTGTTTCTCATCACAATAAAAAGGCAGCTTATGCTACCTTCCTTTTTGCCTTTGCTTATACTACGTTTTTAATCGGTACTACGGGGTCCACATCGGACTCGTAATCTACTTCATCAAAACCGAAGCCAAACAATTTTAAAAACTCGTCTTTATAGCCCTGCATATCACTGATTTCGAATAGGTTTTCATCATTGATTTGCGCCCATAGGCCCTCAACTTTACGCTGTATTTCCGGCAACAATTCTTTGTAGTCGGCACGTAAGCGGCCTTCTTCGTCAAGCCGCGGGGTATCGCCGTAAAGGCTTTCGCGGAACAGCAAGTCGATTTGCTCTATGCAGTTTTCGTGTGTGCCTTCCTCTTTCATCACTTTAAACAGTAAACCTAAATAAAGTGGCATAACAGGAATGGCTGAGCTGGCTTGGGTGACCACGGCTTTTAATACCGATACCCGAGCATCACCACCCTGGGCGGCTAGCTTTTTACGTATAGAAAGCACTTTTTTATCTAAATCTTTTTTGGCCGCACCTATAGTGCCATCCCAGTAGATATCTTGGGTAATCTGGTCCCCTAAGTAGGTGTAAGCGGTGGTTTTCGCGCCCGGCGCCAAAACACCCGCCTCGTCTAAGGCATCTATCCACATCTGCCAATCTTCGCCGCCCATAACCGCTACGGTGTTATCTATCTCTTCTTGGCTGGCAGCCTCAATGGTAAATTGCTTTAATAGGTTTTTATCGGTATCAATACCGGTTTGCACCACATCTTGGCCTATGGGCTTTAAGGTAGACCTGTGCAGCACCTCGGTTTTAGGGTGCTTACGCACTGGCGAGGCAAGGCTGTATACCACTAGGTCCACTTGACCTAAATCTTCTTTAATAACGTCTATGGTTTTTTGCTTAATCTCATCAGAGAACGCATCGCCATTAATGCTTTTGGCGTATAAGCCTTCGGCTTCGGCATAGTGATGAAAGCCTGCCGAGTTATACCAGCCCGCTGAGCCTGTTTTTTTCTCTGTGCCTTCTTTCTCAAAAAACAAACCCAAGGTGGCTGCACCACTACCAAAGGCTGCGGTAATACGCGAGGCCAAGCCGTAACCGGTAGATGCCCCTATCACTAGTACCTTTTTAGGGCCGTTTTCTATGCGGCCATTGGCTGTTACATAATCAATTTGGCGCTTAACATTGGCTGCACAGCCAGTGGGGTGAGTGGTAACACACAAAAAACCGCGTACGCGTGGCTTGATAATCATAATAGGCCCTTGATAGGAGTAGTCTGATAATAAATGAGCGGTATTATAAACTGCTAGCGACACATAGCCAGCCTGTTTTTATCTGATAAGAGTAAAACATTCGGTCTGCACAACGGTATAATAACGGCTATTTAACCCTCAACTATTGGTAGTATTCGACCCCTTATGAGCAAAGTAAATTTAGCCTATAAAACCCCTGCCGAATGGACTGCCACGGTTCTCGCCGACTTTGATCGTTTTTTACTCGATCACGCCACTGCCGAGAAAAAGGCCTCCGGTATGGCGATGTCTATGCTCTCCCACTACCCCGACAAAATAGAGTTAGTACACGCCATGGCCGATCTAGCCATAGAGGAGATGACCCATTTTCGCGAGGTTATCAAGCTGGTGCACGAGCGTGGTGGCCACGCTGATAAAGACGGGAAAGACCCCTATGTTAACGAGTTCCGCACAGCCTTTAGGCGCGGTAAAGAAGAATACTTTCTAGACCGCATGCTGGTGGGCGCCATTATCGAAGCCCGCGGCGCCGAGCGCTTTGGCCTAATTGCTGACGCCTTGCAGCCGGGCAAGCTAAAAACCTTTTATGTGGCTATTAGCCGCTCCGAACTGCGCCACGAAGGCTTGTTTGTAGACTTAGCCTATCTCTATTTTGATAAGGCTGAGGTCGATATCCGCCTAGCTGAACTGATCGCCATAGAAGCCGCGATAGTCAAAGCACTGCCCCATCGCGCAGCCCTGCATTAAAACCATGCCAGCCATTGCCAAATACTTACAGCACTACGCTGAGCCCGAATCGCAATGGTTGGACGAATTTACGCCGCAATTTAATTACTGCCTAGCCATACCCATGTATCGCGAAAGCAGTGAGTCGCTAACGTATTTTTGCCAATTTGCCGCCCAGCAACAGCATTGCCTATTACTATTGGTACTAAACCGGCCCGATACCGACAACCACAGCCAGTGGGCACAGCAACTCATAGCACCACTAGGCAGCCCCGACTGGCAAAGCAGCAATCAGTTATTGCGCTACCACGCACTGGCTAATCACAGCGGCTTATTGGTGATAGATCGCTGTCTTAACGGCCCTCCCATCCCTCAGCGGCAAGGGGTAGGCCTAGCCAGAAAAATAGCCAATGATATCGCCTGCCAACTCATAGCAAAGCAGCAAATACAGCGCCCCTGGATAGCGAATACCGATGCCGATGCGCGCCTGCCCGAGGATTATTTTTCCAGCTGCGATACCGTCGACAGCACTAAAAGCGCAGCCATATTATTTGCCTATCAGCATATAGCCGGCGAACAGGACTATGTACATACAGCCACCCAGCTATATGAGCTCTCGCTGACCTATTATGTGGCCGGGTTAAGCTGGGCAGGCTCACCTTATGCCTACCACACCTTGGGCAGTATTATGGCGGTTAACTATAAACACTATGCGCAAGTCAGAGGTTTCCCTAAACGCGCCGGGGCAGAAGACTTTTATCTATTGAATAAATTAGCGAAAACAGCCGCCATCACCAGCCTACAACAGCCCTCTATCGCTATTCTTAGCCGCGCCTCTAGCCGTGTACCCTTTGGCACAGGCCCCGCCGTGCAACAGATTATCGACAGTGGCGACTACGCTGCCATGCCATTTTATCACCCGGCTATTTTCCACTATTTACGAGCGGGGCTAACAATAATAGCTCTGCTCACCCATACTGATGATATCAATGCAGCACTTAATAGCATTACCGATCCTGCCGTGGATAACGCATTATTAGAAAAAGCGTTGAATCATTTTGATATATCGAAAGCGCTAAGCCATACTTACCGTCACGGTAAAAGTAGCCAGCAGCGTTTACAGCACTTAACAGTATGGTTTGATGCGTTCAAAACATTAAAGTTTCTCCATTTTATACGCGACAATGACTACCCGATGATGCCTTACCAACAATGGGTAAGTAACGTACAACAATACGCTTTTGGGCAACCATTAAACGTGCTTCGTTTACCGATAAGCAAGCTTTAGGTAAATACAACTCACTCAATCAATCAAAACTACATGCCAAAATCGATTGCTCCAAAAAAATTGCTCATAGGCGAACTGAAACCAGGCATGTATGTTTCATCGTTGGACCGGCCGTGGATAGAAACCCCTTTTCTTATGCAGGGTTTTTTAATTACCAACGAACAAGATATAGAAGACATAGGCAAATACTGTTTATTTGTTTATATTGATACAGCGGCCAGTGTTAGCCAGGATAAAGACCTAGCAGCAGATAAAGGCTGTAATAAAGAAACCGTTAGGCAACTATTCCCCCACAGAAAACTGCGCGCACATAGCGACAGCAACAGCATAGATGTAGAGTTAAGAAAAGCCCGCCCTATATTGGAAACCTTCACCCGTACAGTTTCTAGTATTTTTAACAATGCTCACCAACACGCCCCCATAGATATAGCAGAAGTAAGGCTAGCTATCACACCTATGGTGAACAGCATTATACGCAATCCCGATGCCTGCATTTGGCTAACCCGTCTGCGTAAGAGTGACGACTACACCTATCAACATGCCATATCAGCCTCAATATGGGCAGTCGCCTTGGGACGCCACCTAGGCCTACCTAAAGCCGATTTACAAACACTGGCCATAGGTGTCACATTATTTGATATAGGCAAAATGTTTTTGCCTAGCGAGCTTATTCATAAACAAGGGAGACTCACTGATGATGAGTTTACCCTGATACAATCTCATGTTCCCTTGGGCTTAGAAAAAGTCATTAAAAGCGGCGGCATTAACAACACCATTAAAGATATTATTGCCTATCATCACGAGCGCCACGATGGCACGGGTTACCCTCACCGTTTAAAAGGTGACGACATTCCCATTTTCGCGCGCATAGCCGCCATTGCTGACTGCTATGATGCTATTACCTCAACCCGGCCTTATGCCCCAGCTATCTCGCCGGTCACTGCCATCAAAAAACTTTATGGCTGGCGCGGACATGCCTTTCAGTCAGAGCTGATTGAAGAATTTATTCAAGCTATAGGCATATTCCCTGCCGGCACGCTAGTAGAGCTTAGCAGCGGTGAAGTGGGGGTAGTATTAGCCGAATATCGAACACGCCGTTTACGCCCTAAAATAATCCAACTACTCGATAGAGACAAACATCCGCTGCACACCTTTAAAGTTATTGATTTACTCACAGTAACCCATGATGAAACAGGGCAAGCCCTAGACATCGTCGAAAGCTTAGAACCTGGCAGCTATAATCTGCACTTAGAAGACCTAAATTTATAATGATAATAAGTCACCGACCATGATTAATGCCAATAGAAATGATAGTCGCTCAAAATTATTTAATAGCATTAAATTTCTTAGCGATAACCTTAATGATAATAGCTGGCTAGGCTTACTCTTAATTGACATACGCGACTTTAAAACTATTAACAGAGCTTATGGTTATGAGTGCGGTGACAAACTATTACAGCATGTTGCTGAAATTTTAAAAGAAAACAGTAAAAACCCTAAGCTTGTTTTTGAGTTGGGCAACGATGAATTCGCCATTATCGTCCCTCACTTAAAAGGCCCCAACTTTATAAGTTTATCCGCCAACCGTATCGCGGAAGCACTAAAAGTGCCTTTCATCTATGATCAACAAAAAATTCTGGTCTCGGTTAACATAGGGGCCTCAGCAACCAACCTAGCGTCAGATCACGACCTATTAGTACTAGTAACAGAGCATTCTTTATCGGAAGCAAAATCACAAAACCTACCGTTTCATATTGCCGACATTAAAACAGAACTATTTGGCCACTCGGATCTTGCTTTACTCAATGACTTTAAAACTGCCCTACATGAAAACGAATTAGAGCTTTATTACCAACCAAAAATCAATATCAATAACCCCAACACCAGTCAAGCCGAGGCTTTACTGCGCTGGAAGCATCCTACCAGAGGCATGATTCCCCCCGATCAATTTTTACCACTATGTGCACGCCTAGGTTTAAATATAGAGCTTACACAGTGGGTATTAAACACAGCTTTGCGTCATCAAAAAGCTTGGCCCAATGCTGCCACACCCAGCATTGCCATCAATGTCTCCGCCGATATTATCGACTCACCTGAACTACCCCACATAATCGAAAATGCATTAAACATATGGGGCACAGACCCCGATAAATTAACCATAGAGATTACCGAAAGCGCTATTATTGGCGATAAAGAATCAGGATTTAACAATCTAAAGAAAGTGCAGAACCTAGGGGTACGGATTTCTATTGATGACTTTGGCACCGGCTATTCATCGCTGGCCTATTTTAAACATATACCAGCCAACGAAATAAAAATAGATCGGTCCTTTATTGACAATATGACCAATGATTCAGCGGATAGGCGCATAGTAGAATTAATCGTCAGCCTAGCCAAATCTTTTAAGCTCAGCATTGTTGCCGAAGGTATAGAAACCTTAGAACAATTGGCCTTGGTGAAATTATTGAACTGCGATTTTGCCCAAGGCTATTATTTATCCCGGCCCATACCCTATGACGAGTATATAGCCTGGACTGCTGAACAGTAGCTTCGCACCGTTTTTTCACCCAAGACTATTGCTCAGGTTTTTTAATAAACAGGGTGTTCAATATTTCGTTGACGGCGGAGTCATCCATACCGGCGTTATCCTGCGCACAAGAATAGGTAATTAATAAGGCTAAATTATCGCAACGTAAATACCAATCTCTTACCGCATCGCCATCGTCATCATAGCTATAGTAATAACCTTGTAACTCTGCCAACTCTACGACTTGGCCAGCACCAAACTGCTGTTCTACCTCTAAGCTAAACTCTCGTAATTCTTGATCGCTAACCGCGCCATCGGTTTTTTCTAAGGTAGTAATAGCAATTTCACCCACCCCATCCTCATCGCTAATAAGTATGGTTTCTTCATCTTCTTCAGCTTGCCATTCTGGCGGCAAGTCAATAATCCACCACTGCGATTCAACAACGTTCATATTTTTTCTCCAGCACTGCATGTCAGTGCTTTAATCATAATTAGCGCGTGCTCATAGCCTTGCGCAGTAGGATAATAATTTTTGCGTTGGCCCGCCTCACTAAAACTCAACTTAGTATATAAGGCGATCGCTGGACTATTCGATGTCCTAACCTCTAAATAACACTGGCTAGACTGCTCACGCACACAACGCTGTAAACCATAACCCAATAAATAATGGGCATAGCCGCTTTGATGGTAGTCGGGGTGTATGGCCATGTTCAGTAAACAACTTTCACCGCAACTGTGCTGCAGCACAATAAAACCCACTAGCCGATCATTATCCATAAGCAGCTGGCAATCGTGACTATTAATACTTTCAATAAAATGACTTTCTGACCAAGGGTAAGGGGTTGCTGATTTATTAAGAGTCGCCACACTAGCCGCATCCGCTAACAGCATGGGTCTAGTTGCTAAGGCTACCGTCGACACTATAGTGCTAATCGCAGAGGCGCTAAATGCTGCCACAGCTCGCGCTTACATTCAGGCTGGGCATAAGCCTTGGCCGCACACGCAGTGATCAATGCAGGGCAGCCTAAAGATGGCACATTAGTTAACTGGCCTATAGTATCTTCTAACTGGAGGTATTGCGCAGCAGGACCAAAAATGACTGCGGTGCGATTAGCTACATGTTCTTTTAAAAATGCAGCCAAGGCCATACGCGCAACCGCAGCACTTTGATCGACCGCCGCACTGTTAATCATGGGCCAGCTAAAAGGCAAAAAAACTGGTTGCTGCCTATCACCTAAAGCCAAAGTAATATTCGCTAACATCTGCTGATAATCTTGCGCCTGCTGGCCGGCGATGTTCTCAGCAATTAGCACAAAATGAGCCGACGCCAGCACCATTAATGAAAAGTGCGGCACGGCTTGCTTGCCGGTAATAACGGGTTCTACTGTTTGCACGGCCAACTGCGGCCTAGCGGCTTTGAGTTTGCTTGTATCTAACAAGCCTATGCTAGCCATCACATCTTTGGCGGCTGTACCGGTTACAGGCCGACTGAGCGGCACATTAGCGCCAGCAACTACAGCCGACTCAGGGTGGGTTGACGTTACCTCTGGCAATAAGCAGATAGGCGAAGCTAAGGCACCGGCCAAGGTCGCTCGAGGGAAGTAGCTGTCTACGCCCATAGCATCTAAATAAGCTTGCCGGTGTAATTCGTTCATTAAATGCCTTTCTGTGGGTGCGCTTTAAGCACACCTGCGTCTAATAAATTAAGTGCATCTAAATAGGCTTTAACCGAAGCCACCATCACATCGGTATCTGAACCCAGACCGTTAACAATAACGCCATCTTTTTCCAAGCGCACACTAACACCACCTATAGAGTCAGTACCTTGAGTAACCGCATTAACCGAATACAGTAACAAAGAAGACTCGCTGTGAACTACGCTTTCTATGGCTTTAAATGTCGCATCAACTATGCCATCGCCTTCACTGTGACAATCCACGGCTTTACCGTCTATTGCTATACGTAAATCAGCAACGGGTTTATGACCAGACTGTGATCTTGCATCTAGGCTAAGCAGTTTATATTTTTCTTGGGCGTTTTCATTGCTTGTATCAGAAACCAAAGACTGTAAGTCTTCATCAAATATCTCGTGCTTTTTATCGGCTAAGTCTTTGAACTTAGCGAATACATCATTAAATACTTTTTCATCGTCAAAGCTCACACCTAAATCGCTAAAACGCGCTTTTACCGCAGCGCGGCCTGAATGTTTACCCAGCACCAATTTATTGGTGTTCCAGCCTACATCTTCGGCACGCATAATTTCATAGGTTTCCCTATGTTTTAATACGCCGTCTTGATGTATGCCTGATTCGTGAGCAAAGGCATTGGCGCCTACTATGGCTTTATTGGGCTGTACCGCAAAACCAGTGATAGACGACACTAGCCGTGAGATGGGCACTATTTGTGAAATATCAATATTAGTTGTAACCGGGAATATATCGGCGCGGGTACGTACCGCCATCACAATTTCTTCCAGCGCTGCGTTACCCGCACGTTCACCTAAGCCATTGATAGTACATTCCACTTGTCGCGCACCCTTCATCACCGCGGATAAAGAATTCGATACCGCTAAGCCCAGGTCATTGTGACAGTGCACAGAAAATATAGCCTTATCGGCATTGGGAATGGCGTTAAGTAAACGCGCAATTAATTCACCGTACTGGGCAGGCTCAGCATAGCCTACAGTATCGGGTAAATTGATGGTGGTGGCGCCGGCGTTGATGACTTGCTCAATAATACGACAAAGAAAATCAAACTCCGAACGCGAGGCATCTTCACAGGAAAACTCTACATCGTTGGTATAAGTACAAGCCTGCCTAACTGACTGAACTGCGCGCTCGACTACCGCGTCGGGCTGCATGCGCAGCTTATATTCCATATGTATGGGCGAGGTCGCTATAAAAGTGTGTATACGAGCGCTATTAGCACCTTTAAGTGCCTCACCGGCACGCTCTATATCTTTGCTGTTGGCTCTAGCCAAGCTACAAATAGTACTGTCTTTAACGGCTTGGGCTACCGCCTGCACAGCATCAAAATCACCTGGGCTGGCAATGGCGAAACCCGCTTCTATAACGTCCACCCGCATTTTTTCCAACATTTTGGCGATGCGGACTTTTTCATCCTTGGTCATCGAAGCCCCAGGGCTTTGCTCACCATCACGCAAGGTGGTATCAAAAATTATTAATGGCGACTTACTCATACGGGCTCCGGGATCACGCAAAACTGCTAATACAAAGTAAAATTATGCCGCGTATTGTACTAGAAATAGCGTCATAAATAACGGCCTATCGTTCAATACGCATTAAACGAAAGCCCACCGAAAAACTGGTGGCGTAGGCCGGTGTACTTTGCCGAGTAAATGAACTGTTAATCCAAGGAAAACTAAACCAGGCACCACCACGCAGTACCATTTCTTCAGTATTACAACCATCAACTCTGGCACTGCCGTCTACCGGCGCATTGCGATAATTATCGTGATAGCAATCTTGCACCCATTCCCGCACATTGCCGTACATATCATAGAGACCAAAAGGGTTAGCTTGATAACTGCCCACCAGTGCAGTGCTACGCCCTACACCATCGTCACAAGCTATTAGAGGATTACCTTGCCTATCTTTCGCCTCGCTACTATCAGCAACATTGGCATACGTGCACAATTGGGTAATGTCATTGCCAAAAAAGAACGCGCTCGTTGTGCCCGCTCTGGCCGCATACTCCCAAACAGCCTCGGTGGGTAATTGATAATGTTGACCAGTTTGTTCTGATAGCCACTCGCTATAGGAGACTGCATCATCCCAGCTAACATTAATCACGGGTCTATCACCTCGCCCCCAACTTTTATCATCGGGTAATTCCCGCTGGGTGGCTTTGGCAAAAGTATCGTACTGTGCGAAACTCACTTCATGTAACATTAACGATAGGCCCTTAGGAATACTCACCAAACGCAGCGGCCGGTCATCATCATAGCAATCCCCCGCCTGCTCGCAGCCCATCACAAAACTAGCGGCTGGTAAGCGCACCAACTTGGGGCCACTAGAGCCGTCAGCCATCACATCATTAAAAAAATCAGCCTTAGTAGGCAGCACAACAACCAACGGCTGTTCAGGGTCTGTTTTATACTCAGAGGATCCACAAGCCGCTAACAACAGCGAAAAAACACTAATAATCAATAAGATACTACAACTAGAAACGCGCATTATTATTCTCTTTTATTAAAAGCATAGGTCTAGAACCAGCAATGGTAACAAATTTAAAAAACAATAAATATTAATAAGGCTAGCAGAGGAAAGTGTTCCTGGAATTTTAGTGTTTAATAAATCTTGCTTGCGGGAATGCTTTGTTCAGGTGGGCTGCCAGATTGTAACGGGAGAAAAATCATAGGACTGTAAACGGATAGCACTCATCTTTAGCGAGATAAAAAAGAAAAGCCCCAGCTTATTTGAGTTCATCTTGTTCTGAGAGTGTGAGGGCCTAGCCCATGACCGAAGGGAGTGTTGTGGCTACCTACTTTGGGTTGCAAGCAATGCTTGCAATCGCTACGCGAAGCCTTTGGCTCCTCGTCCTCCGCACCTACGGTGCATGGGTTGTGGGCCTGCCCCATGACTGCAAGGAATGTTTTGGGTACACATGGCAAGCCTATGGCTTGCTCAGCGTGCCCCACGAAGTGCT
>TARA_R110000868_G_scaffold54509_10_pt1 | contig 13800 bp, 20 predicted proteins | sample TARA_R110000868 | Tara Oceans TARA_R110000868 (sample SAMEA4397489) | marine metagenome | biome: Polar Biome; feature: [SRF] surface water layer (ENVO:00010504); material: water (ENVO:00002006), including particulate matter (ENVO:01000060) such as... | depth 5 m | reverse complement strand
CAATCCATATGCTTGTTTTTTAAAGAACTCTACTCTATCAATTGTCGGTGATGATGACTGGATCGATACTGGTAGTTATGTATTGAATGCTATTATTTCAGGTAAAATTAAAAACGGTGGTATTCCTAAGGGTCGAGTAACAATGCTATACGGTGAGAGCATGGTTGGTAAATCATTTTTCGTTCAACAAATTCTTGCATCTGCTCAACGCAAAGGATTAATTCCAGTAATTTTTGATACTGAGAATGCTATTGATAATGAAGGTGCAGAACGTCTTGGATTGGATACGAGCAAAGTAAAATATATTCCTACATTCAATATTGAAAAATGCCGAAATGATATTTTTAAATTCTTAACAAATGTAAAAGAAAAAGGACTTGAGGGTAAATTTATTATTGCAGTCGACTCTTTGGGTAACTTAGAAAGTCAAATGGAGTCAAACCGAATGGAGAAAGAATCATCGAGTATGGATATGGGTACGAGGGCTCGAGCAATTAAATCATTATTGCGAACGGCTACTCAGTTAAGTGCATTGACAAAGACTCCAATTATTTTTACAAACCATTTATATGATAATCCTGGTGAATTGCATCCATCGCTAGTAAAGACTATGCCTGGTGGTAAAGCATGCGTTTATATGCCGAGTATTAGTGTGCAGTTAATGCGTAAGCCTATTAAAGAAGCAGATTCTAAAGGTAAGGATCAATTGGCAACATTGCAGCGTAATTATGTCGGAATTGTTATTAGAGCATTAACTGCAAAGAACAGATTTATTAAGCAATATCTTGAGGGTGATATTTATTTATCATTCAATACCGGACTTGATAAATACTATGGTTTATTAGAAATAGCAGTTGGTATGGGGGTTATGGAACAAACGGGTTCTACATATGTTTATAAGGGGAAGAAGATGGGGTACGCAAAGTCCTTTCAAGATGATTCAGTATTTTGGGAAGGTATTATTCCAGAAATTGAATCAAAGATGCTAACTGAATGGAAGTATGGAGTAAATCAAGACTCAACCGATGAGCTTACTGATGATGAAGACGAGGTTGAATCTGACGACGTAGCAACAACTAAATAATTTATGACAAATACAAACGAGATAATTAACAACATCCTAAATGAGTTTAACAGTACTATTTCAACAGTTAATGTTGATGGCAATCGACTCTTGATTAATTTTAAAAATTCAAGGAAACTCTATATTAATGATTGGGTGAATATGGATAAACAATCAATTATGAATACTGTGCGTAATTCAGTTATTACAGAGAACAATTCAACTGGGAGCGTATTACTAAATGGATAAAGTAGTAATACCATTTAGTGGCGGAATGGATAGTACAGTATTGTGCTATATTGCTTCAGAGAAATTTAAAACAATTCATACGTTAACTTTTGATTATGGTCAGAGACACATTAAAGAGATTGATTGTGTTGACTATCATATTAATGCTTTAAGAGCAAAAGGTGTGGAGATTACTAATAAAGTAATTGATGTAAAATTTATTAAAGAGCTAATACGAACAAGCTCGCTTTTAAATGATGACATTGCTACTCCGAATGTAAATGATATCAAAGGTGAGGCGCAACCAAATACTTATGTTGCAAATAGAAATATGATGTTCTTGAGTATGGCAACTGCATATTCTGAAGCTCTATGTTGCAGTAATGTATATATTGGATCAGCTCAAGCCGATAGTTTAGCGGGATATTGGGATGGTTCAATTGAGTTTCTTGAAAGTGTTAATAATCTGCTACTACTTAATAGAAAAAATAATGTTAAAGTAATTGCACCATTAATTAATATGAGTAAAAAAGAAATTATTCTTGAAGGGGCCCGTTTAGGTGTAAATTTTGAAAAGACATGGACTTGTTATGCAGGTAATGATCTATCTGATGCAACAACTGCAAGTAGTAGTCTAAGACTTCAAGGATTTATTGATGCAAAGCTGCGAGATCCATTAGTATATTTGCAGCAAGAAGCAATTAATGCGCAATATATTAAACACAACTGTAAGTATATTTAATTTACTGTTTATTATACTTTTCGTTGATGCGATATTGATGTTGTCTGCGCTTTCTGTAATTTTCAGTTAATAATTGATTTTGTTTTGTCTGTGAGATTTTTACCGCTTCATTATAATCACACATTTCAGCATTTTCCGGATTACCTAAAGTCGTGGTGTATAAGCGCTCTGAATTTTCAGGAGGTTTAGGCTCAATATCAAAATTAGGCTCTTTGTCTGGAGTGTCTTCACTTGCACGTTGACCTTTTCTAAAAGATGGTCCAAGTTTTGCACTATTTGTAACTTCTTTAATAGCATTTTTATATGCTTTATAGATAAATACAGCTATTCTTGATTCTTCGGCATCATCGCTATTAACAATTATATCAAGAACAGCTTCTGCAAATGCTTCTTCACCTTGAATTATATAGCGCTCAAGACTATCTAATACCTGTTGTATTTTAGGAATATCAATATCTTCTCCTTCGAGAGTATAACTAAGCCGAGCAAACATTACAGGTACAATATAGTGTAAAATATCTTCTGGTATTGAATCTTTAGATGCTCCTCCCATCTCCCCAGCAACTTTAGCTGCATCTGAATTAATTTTGTTTACTTTTGCTGCAGCAATATCTTCTTTCTTTTTTAAATCTTTTCGGTTCGAGGGCTCCTCGTATTCAGGTTTATTTAAATTTTTAATAATTAATAAATCCTTTAATTGCTTTGCATCTTTAATTCTATCTTTTAGTTTATCAAGATCCCTTAGGGCTTTTGCTCTAATTTCTGGAGAAAGAGTTTCAAATTGACCAATTCTAAAAATTCCTTTTTTAAATGGAGGCTCTTGAAGCCACTTAAAACCTGATTTATTAATTAAGCTAAATACAGTTTCGCGAGTCGATCCACGAAATTTAAACTCTTCAAGTTTATCAAGTAATGATTGAACTTCAGCTACCCAAGGAAAAGATGTCTCACGTGCCATTTCAAGTATAAGATTATTTACGGGTTTATTTGTCCAGCCAGGTCGATTTAAAATATTACTCATATAAGTATTTATAAAAAATAATGGATTTTAACGGAAAACATCTACAATATTAGTAATTATGTGTTCAATCTACGGGTCATCAAATGAATCAATGCTAGAAGTATTACATGCAGCAACATTATTCCGCGGAGAATATGCATTTAGCTTGTTAACTATATCAAATAAAAATGCTATTAAAGTTGTTAAGCAAAAAGACCATCCTACAGAAATTAATCTATGTAAAAATACTAAATTTGCTCTTGGTCATAATCAAGCACCAACAAGCGCACAAAGAGCTTATCATGAAATGACAAGTCATCCGTTTCGATCTAATGATTGGATTGTTGGGCATAATGGGGTAATTACTAATTATAAAGAACTGACTGAAAAGTATTGCAAATGGAATAAAAGCCCTGTTGATAGTGCTGTAATTCCGTCATTATTAAATCAATTTAGTGTAATTCCATCAGTATTAAATAAATTTAGTACAGATGATGAAACATTGCCGGAAATAGAAAATATTAGTAGTGTTTTATCGTTATTAGAAGGTACATTTGCAGTTTGGATCTTAAATGAGCAAAGCAACAGCGTCTATATTGCAAGACAGGGAAGTACTTTATTTTGCAATCCAAAAACTGGTGACTTTTGCTCAATTAATTCAACATCAGGTAATTGGATTGAGTTAATTGAGGGTAATATTTATAAAATTAATTTAAATACAAAAAAGGTCAAAGCAGTAGGTAAATTTGCCAATACAACTCCATACTTTACCATTTAATAAAAATGAAACCTATCCTAATTGTCAGCGCCACTCAGCAAAGTACTAAAAATATCAATGATTTACAAGTTAGTAAATCTATTTGTTTTATTACTCAATCAGATTTTAAAAATAATTCATCAATAAAATATAAATCTGAGACAGTTACAGAAAATACCGACGGATTGTCAAAAGTATATAATAGATATATTACACCTGAGTATGCAGAAAAATTTGATTTCATTGTATTCTGTCATGATGATGTGTTTATTGATGATGGAATGTTACAAGAAAAGCTATACAAAGCACATAATGAATTAAAATATGATATTATTGGGGTTGCGGGTGGTATTGATCCAGTAATTGAATTTCCAACTTTGTGGCACATTATGTGTAAGCGTGAAAACCATAGAGGACAAGCAGCACATCCTGCGCCTAATAATACTTTGTACACAACTGTATTCGGTCAAACTCCGAGTCGGGTAGTAATTGCGGATGGATCATTTCTAGCTATTCACTTACCAACTATCTTAAAAACATCCTGGAAATTTAATGAAAATTACAAATTCCATCATTATGATATTGCAAGTTGTATTGATGCACACAAGATGGGATTAAAAGTAGGTGTATACCCAATTTATATTATTCATAATTCCCCGGGACTGGAGGGTGGTGTGTTTGAACCTAATTGGTTAAAGAGTAACAACACATTTCTTGCTGAATATGCATCCAGGAAATAAGATAACATAAATTATGTCAAAAATTGATTTGGATCACTTCGAAAAAATCTTTATGTATAAGTGCATAACAGATGAAGAGTACTTTACAACGATCGTAGATGTAACCAATGTAGATTATCTAAAGTACAGTGAGAACAAATTAATTTTTAATATTATTAAGGACTTCTTTAGTAAGCGAAGTGCTTTACCCACCTTAACCGAGTTAAAAACTTACATTACAACGAAAGATGAGATTAGTGCTTTTAAATTTATTCTCAATATAGTACAGAATCTTGATAAGACCTTCAATAAAGATGAATTAATTGAAAACACTGAACGTTTCTTAAAAGAGCGTGCTGTTTATAATACTATTCTAGAGGTTGCTGATAGTATTCACACAGGAGAGTTCGATACATCATTAATTCTAGATAAATTTGAAAAAAATTGTAATATTAGTTTAATATCTGATTCGGGTATTGAGGTTTACAGTAATATTGATAATGTTATTGCTGATCTCAATAATGCAGAGCCAGTTATTGCGAGTAAATGGAAGTGGCTTGATGATAAGCTTGATGGCGGTTTTTTGCAGAATGGTAGAGGGTTATATATTTTTGCAGGGCAGACAAATATTGGAAAAAGTATTGTATTGGGCAATATTGCAAAAAATATTGCGGAAACAGGTAAGACAGTATTATTAATTACACTAGAAATGTCAGAAATGATGTATGCAAAGCGTATTTGCTCTTCAGTTTCGAAAATTCCAATTAGAGAGCTAAGAACTAATTGCAGATTATTAAAAGAGACAATTACTGACATTAAAAATAAAAATCCTAAGGGGCGTATTTTTATTAAGGAGTTTCCGCCAAGTTTAATTACACCAAATCAATTATCTGCATTTATTAAGAAGTTAAAGAGTAAAGGTATTAATATTGATGCAATTGTATTAGATTATCTAAATTTATTAAACTCACCTGTTGGGAGTAACTCATATGAGAGAGTGAAATATTTATCAGAACAGGTAAGAGCACTAACATATGTATTTAGTTGCCCGATAATTACAGCAACGCAAATTAATCGCTCAGAATACGATGTTGGTGAGCCATCATTGAAGTCATTAAGTGAAAGTTATGGTATGGGAGCAACAGCTGATTTTATTGCAGGGGTATATCAGCAAGATGAAGATTCTGAAAACGGTATTATTCGAATGGGTATTATGAAAAACCGATTTGGTCCTAATTTTGGTAATAATGCATTCTCAATTGATTATTCAACCCTAACTATTATAGAAGATGAGGAATTAAACTCATTAACAACTGAAGCAGAAGATAGTCTGAATACTTTAAATTTATTACAAGATTGAATTTTATGACAATTAAACTAAATAGAACAAACACTAAATGAGTAATCAAGAAAATAAAATTGTAATATGGACTGATGTAGATATGGATGGTGCAGCTTCCTATTTAACTTTATCATGGTATCTCGGACAAAGATACGAAGTACATACAACTACTGTTAAAAACTTCCGTGAAAGATTCTTAAACTGGCAGAATAAAAATAATATCAAACATTATAAAGATGTATACATACTTGATTTAGATGTATCGAATGATTATGATATTATAGATCAAAAAAATATAACTATTATTGATCATCACAGCACACATATTAATACTAAGCACGTATATATTAATGCTACTACAATTATTGAAGAATGCGAGTCGTGCTGTAAATTAATTCTTAAGCACTTTAAATTTGCAAAAACGTTAACCCGGGAACAGCTCCGACTAATTGCAATTGTAAATGATTATGATTGTTACAAATTGCAATTACCTGAATCGAATGATTTAAATAATATATTCTGGTATAATACAGGTAACAGATTATTAAAATTCTGTGATGAATTTAATTCTGGCTTTAGTAAATTTACTGATTTTAATTTAAACATTATTAATCTGCACAATAAAAGACTGCAGAACTTAATTGAAAATCTAGAAGTATATTATACTCAAATAAACAAAGATAATCAGTTCTACAATGTTTATAGTGCATTCGCTGATGTATCTATCAATGAGGTATCAGATTATTTAATGACTAAATATGATGCAGATATTACTATTATTGTCAATCTATCTAGTAAAGCAGTTAGCTTTAGACGAAAAGTTGGATGCCCCGTAAATATGGGATTATTAGCGAAAAAACTATGCGAGGGTGGAGGACATGAAGCAGCTGGAGGAGGTAAAATTACAGAGATTTTTACAACGTTTAGTAAATCTTTTAAACTTAAAACCATATGATTGTAGACTATCAAACATTAGAAGAAAAGGAACAAGATCATAACTTTTTAAGTTATTGTTCTTTAATTTGTATTCTTTGCCGAAAGAAATTAAATTTACCTAATGTTTTTCTACATACCCTGCAAAGCGAGCAGTTCAAATATATATTTAAAACCAATCTATGTATTGATACAGATTTTGAATTAGTACGTATCTTTTTAACCTATGATTCGACTTTAAGTAAGAGTAAGTATATATCTAAATTTTTCAATTCAAAAGAAGGAAAATAGATATTATCAGTAATAATGATAACTGACTTCGAAAAACTTATCTACAATACATATTTAAAGGTTAGTCGGATACAAAACGACAAACCGTACAAATTGAGAATTAATTTCGATAATTTTAATACAGAAGATGGAAATTATCTTAATAAAATTTCAAGGCTTTTAACTAAATTTAAAAATATTAATTTAGTGGAATTTATTCAGGCACCATATACAATTTATAGTGATAAAGAATTCAATTTAAAGTTTTATACATCACAAAAAGCACTAAAAGCTTACTCGCTATTTCAAGACAAACTAAAACAAACTAACCCTGACCTAATACTACATAAACTAAAAGACGCATTAATTTATATTAAAGAATTCTGTAATGAGCAGAATATTAGTATAGATGAGTACACAAATCACAAAACTAATAATATATCAAGCTATCTTCTACATTTAAAAGAACACAAAATTACAATTTACAATTTATTTGAACTTAAAAACTATACACAATCTATGAAACAACAAGACAAACAAGCACTAGCGTTCATGTTCGGTGAACGATTCGAATACGACAACAATACAGCCTACACGATGTATTTAAAGTCCACACAAGCCAAGCAATTAATTCGCGCGGGGAATGAGTTAATTAAAGCAAAATCAAAGATTTAATTTAAACGGAAAGATATTATAATACTAGTATGATTACAAAAACAATGTTCCAGTCAATTCGCGATGCACTTAGCAAAGATGATAGTGGTGGTGATAAAACTTATAAAGAAGTGCTTAAGCTTGAGCCCGGTAAAACCTATACTGTTCGGATTCTGCCTAATAGTGTAAATCCTGTCAAGACGTTCTTTCATTACTTCCAGCATGGATGGACGTCATTTGCGACCGGTCAATATGTATCAGCTTTGTCTTTGCAAACGTTTAATGAACGGGATCCAATTGCAGAAGAGCGATTCAAGTTACTTCGAGTCGGAACTGATGATGAGAAGGCAAAGATCGAAAGCGTTAAACGAGCTGAGAAGTGGCTTGTTAATGTGTATGTAGTTGAAGATCCTACTAATCCTGAAAATAAAGGTAAGGTAAAGATTCTTCGATATGGTCGACAGATTCATAAGATTATTGAATCCGCTATTAATGGTGAAGATGCTGAAGAGTTCGGTCATCGTGTATTTGATCTTTCGGCTGAAGGGTGTAGCTTTAAGATTAAGTGCGAAACTCAAGGTGATTATCCAACGTATGTAAGCAGTCGGTTTTCGTCTCCATCAGATCTGAAATTATCTGATCAAAAGATTGAAGAAATCTATAAAGGTATTCACAATCTTGAGTCTGTAATGACAGTAAAGACTGCAGATGAAATTCGCGCAACGTTCAACGAGCACTTTCATCTTAAAGGTCTAAACGAGACTTCAAGTACTAGCTCTGAAGCAAAGACTAGTGATGCAGCTCCGCAAAAGCAAAGTGCTGCTAAGAGCGTTGCAAAGAGCGAGCCTGTTGTAGAAGACGAGAATGAAATTACTGACGACATCATTCAAGACCTTTTAAGAGACCTATAATAATATGAACGAACCTCATGACCAGGGGTTTGATCCATCGACTTCACCAGCAGAAATTCAAAACCTGCTGGTGAATTTTATGGGACAAACCTATGCAGAAATTAACAAGCTAGATAAAAACATTGTTGGTACAAGTACGAATTTAATTCAGAGAGGCGGGGAGTTTAAAAACCTTGCTCAAACTGTAATTAATAATGTGCCAAATACTTTTAAATTTAATGCACGTGTTCAACCACCAATTCAACAAGCACCTCCACCTGCCGCACCGCAAGCATACGTTGCACATGTATCAGAGCAATATACTGTTGGACCAAGCAAGCCTCTAGATTTAGATGATGGCCAGTTATTATTTGACTTCGATAACAGTGCAACAGCTGTAAAGATTGATGCTGCCTTATCAAGAATCGAAAGTTGTCTTACAAAGATTGAAAACAAACTATCTAAAAACGATAAGAGTATTGCTGATATTACAAATATTTTAACTAAATTAAGTTCATCTATTGATAATATTTCGAAAGAAAAGAAGCAAAGGAAAACGGATAGTATATATTAATGGAATTAATTATATCTAATAAAGATCGATTTTGTAATAAGTTTCTTTCACCGATTACAAGGGTTGGAGAAATGGCAATTTTATCTATCAAAAATAATACAATTAGTAGTTTGAATAAAACTGCTGACAATAATATTATTCTGTATGCTGAATCTACATTAGATAATAAAGAGACTGTTAATTTAAATATTCCGGATATTAAGAAATTAATAAAAATTCTTGAATGTGTTGAGGGTGATGTAGTGCAGTTAAAATTGCATAATAATAATATTGAATATAAGTCCGCAAAGACTAGATTTAAGTATCATTTGCTTGAAGATGGTATTATTAATATTCCAAATATTAGTATTGATAAAATTAATAAATTTACTTATAATACATCATTCGAAGTTACTACGCAGACCTTTAATAGTCTGCTTAAGAGTAGTATTTTTATTACAGATAGTAACAAGGTTTATTTGTATTCAGAGAATGGTAATATTTATGCAGATATTACTGATCGGAGCAGACATAATGTAGATAACTATACTACTATTTTATCAGAAAAGTATGAGGGTGATGATATTAGTAAAGCAATTCCATTTTCGTTTGATGTCTTTAGATTAATTTCAAATTTATCATCTAACAGTATAAAAGTGAGTGTAAATTCAGAAAAAGGAATTATTCTATTTGAAATTACCGATAGTGAGTATAAATTAAGTTATATTTCAACTGCAATGCTATGTTAAACAAAAGACAACAAAACAAGATTAGAACGCCGGGATACTTTATTAAACGGTTACGAGATAATGGATATTGCGTGGTTCGTATATTTCAAGAATATGCAATCTCGGATCCTAGACGTTGGACCGTAATGGTTAACCCTAAAAGCGCATCTGTTTTTATTACTTGTTACCAGAATAGAGAATTTAATAATCAAATTATGTTTGAATTTAATGATGGGGGTATCTTATTCCCACGTAATTATTCTATCCAGACAGAATCAATTGAGGTTATTATTTCCAATCTTGTAAAGCGAAATATACAAACTATTACAAAGGATGATGAATTATATGTTGAAAAGACTCAAGCTCCACAGCAGACAGAGCCTGTTATTTCTTAAGATTATGGTGTGATTAAACTAAATATAATAGATATGGACAACAATGACAATTTTAAGAAAAAACCGAAGGCTACGCCTAGAGTACGGGCTAAAAAAGAGTCAAAAACGAGTAGTGAACTAAGTGATGGCTCTAGTCTTGATATAAAAACAATACTAAAAGCTGCTTTACAGGCTCATTCAGAAAATCATCAAAGACGAACTGTGTCTGATACTGATGCATTAGTAGCAACTATTGAAGAATTCTTGAGCGCATTTTTAATTATAGGTTATAATTTTAATGGTGACTATATCTCGATAGCAAATACTAAATCTCAAAAAGATACTGATAGTCTCGTAACAGCAGTCTCAAGATTCTTCTTTACTCATTGTGTACAGGGACCTACCGAATAAAAATACCGCATATGCAGTAACGGCAGGAGATTATTGTGGTGAAGTCCTGGTTTATATTAAGCCTGATACAGAATCATATAAGTTTTTATCACTACCAAAATTAATTAAGCGATCTATCCCCCATGATAAGTTTGAATTTGGTATTTCAAATAATATATTAGATGTTGTAGAAGAGTTACCAGATGACATATATGATTTTTTAGTTAGTCAATATAATTCCAGCAAATAAACTAAATATTATTATTATGAAACAAGTGCTGCCTAAAATTATAACTTCACCTATTAGCGGGCGACCTGTTGCTCCAAAAATTACTGAACGTATTTATGATGGTAAAATATATGTTGAAGCAGTTTGGATTGATCCTGCTTCTGGGTATTTTATCAGCAAAGGCGTTGTAAAAGTATTAGATGCAGAGACGCGGGCAGAGATTGCGATTTAAACTCGCAATGCTATAAGGAATTATCGTACAATTATATTGTGCTAATTATACCTGAAGAATACATCGTTACAAAGTTTTTTCAGTATTGTGGTAATGCTAAGTATAACAAGCACAATAAAACGTATCAAGGCTCTTGCTCTGTCTGTAGAGAAGGCAATTCGTGGTTAAGTAAACGTAGATGTTACTTTATACCTGATAAGAATAATATTTTTTGCCATAATTGTGGTTGGTCAAGTGGCCCGTATAAATGGTTACAGCAAGTAACTGGATTTACTTTCAAAGATTTAACTAAAGATATTGAAAGTAGCGGAATTAATATTGAAATAACTACTAATGAGAATACTTTAGTAGAAAAAATTACAGTTGATGCTTTACCAAAAGATTGTATTAACTTATCTGATGAGATACAGGTAAATTTCTATAGAGATAATATTTTTGTAAAGCGTGCATTAGATTTTTTAAATAAACGCAATTTAATTAATGCTGTTAACCGACCAAAGTCATTTTATATATCGCTGAGTGACTTTGTACATAAAAACAGATTAATTATACCCTTTTATAGTAGTAACAATAAAATATTGCATTATCAGTCGAGAGATATTTTAAATACTAACTCTAATAAACCGAGATATCTATCAAAGGTTAATAGTGAAAAGACAATCTTTAATTTAAATAATATTGATAATAAAAACGAAAATATTTTTATTTTTGAAGGGCCATTAAATGCTTGCTTTTGTAAAAACGGTGTTGCTGTTGCAGGCATTCAAGAAAAATCTATAGGATCATTTTCTGTCAAGCAATTAGAGCAAATAAAAGAGTTTTCTAGTTATAAAAAAATCTGGGTACTAGATTCACAGTGGTTAGATAAGACTGCATATCACAAGAGTAAGGTATTATTATCGCAAGACGAATGTGTATTTATCTGGCCTGAAAATATCGGTAAAAAGTGTAAAGACTTTAATGATATTGCAATTGCTATAAAATCTGTTGGTATTTCAACAGAATATATTCTAAAGCATACTTACTGCGGAATAAAAGGTGATTTTTTACTAGGAGTAATTGGTAATAACAACCTGCACAAAAATTAGACGAATTTATATTTCGAATCGGATGCAGTAGAGAGGTACCCTTTAAACATTTCGTTTAAAGAGCGTAATTCCATAGCAACGCGGGCAATTTTCTTATTTTCTGCAACTTTAATCTTATCAAAAATAGTATCTGCTATTGAACTCCGTAATTTTGATTGTATTGAATCAGGTCCCATTCCATTTAAATATTCAGAAAACTGGCTCAGCTCTTCGATCCACTGTTTAAGTTCCCCGATCATATGCTTTTGGGCATCAGAAGTTGCTTGCATTACTTTTTGACTAGGTGTATTAATTTCCATGTCTGCTGGGTTGGTCCCAGTTGACTGCATTGCATCTTGATCAGACATTTCTTCACCATCAGGGGGTAGATTTTCAGCTACATCTTGCTCGAGTAAATTATAAAAGACTTTACCAAATATATTGTTCATATTATTATTTAGTTTTGCCTAAATATTTTTATGAAGTTTTTCAATGAAGATTCTCAAATAGCTGATGCAGATAGGGCTACGACAAGTATTGGCCCAGGGAGCAGAGAAAATCCTTTCTATAATAATGAAATTACAACGAATAGTAATGTTGATAATTATCCGACTGGACCTAAAAATTTACCATTCGAGATTAAAATGAGTGTTGAAGAAATTGGAGAAATATACATAAAAATGTTAGCAATTCGTAAGCAATATCTTAGAGCTAATAATAATCCATCTGTAAAACGAAGTCAAAAACTTACAATTACTAAAATACAGAAGAGAATTAATCGTATAAATAGATTGCTTTTAAGTATCCCAAATTTGTTAGATGAATTAGTAGAAAATACATAAGGAAACATAATATAATAGTAATGTGATCTTTAATATTATTAAATCTTTATTTTTACTTATAACGTGCAGTGCAGTAGTATCGTTACCATTCGCTCAAAACAAATGGACCTATTTTCAATCATTTGTAATTAGCTTATTTGTGCAAATTGTCTGTTATAATATATACAGAACATATACCAAATATAAATTTAATGAGTTAGAGGTTCAAAAAATTACTGAATTTTCAAAGCAAGGAGCGGAAATTACTTGTCCATGCTCAAAAGGTATAAAAGAGTTTATACCAATCTCGTTAACTCATGATAATGGATACAAATGCTTAACATGTAACAAAAATATAGCTGTAAGTCTCGAAATTAAAACCTATATTACTACTGAGCCTGTTAACTTGGAAGAACCTAAAAATAATATACACGATATTTTATCAAAATTATCTAACACTGAAAAAAATGGAATTTAAATCAACAGAAATACTTAATGCAAACGTTATACCCTCAAGTATAACTGATCATAGTTTAATTGAAAAAGAAAAAGAACAGAATATTCCTAAGTTATTAAGTGATTTCTTTATTAAGGATTATCAAAAAGAATTTGAAACGGGTAAATTATATTGTAATCAATCCAATAAGACTTCTATTAATGCAATTAAGCAATTATTCGAGGCTTTAATCTCTTTAACAAAAATTCCAAATACAGTTAGCGAGACAAAAACTAATTTAGAGTTAACAGAATTATTAAAGGTTATTATGTCTTCATGTACAATAGCTATAACTAAAATAGCTGAGAAGGA
>TARA_R110000868_G_scaffold130584_1_pt1 | contig 13817 bp, 18 predicted proteins | sample TARA_R110000868 | Tara Oceans TARA_R110000868 (sample SAMEA4397489) | marine metagenome | biome: Polar Biome; feature: [SRF] surface water layer (ENVO:00010504); material: water (ENVO:00002006), including particulate matter (ENVO:01000060) such as... | depth 5 m | reverse complement strand
AAAGTAGTTAGCAGGTAACGACTGCATGATAGTCTGTGTCTTGTCATCAAACATACCATCGTATATTCTCTGCCCCCAATCTGTTGGTGCGCTTTGTTCAGCTCTCTCTATAGCTGGTTCGTGTAGCTTCCTAGCTGATGCTTTAATGTTGCTCACTAGTTCGTCACTAAATCTTACTGTAGCCATTGTGTCCTCCTAAGACTTTGTTTTGCGAACAAGTAGTTCGCCGTTTGTGTTAACCTTTGCCTCTGTCTCGCCTTTAGCTATGTCTAATAATATCCCTTCTAAAAAAGCTACTTGTTCATGTACCAACTTGGTATCTCGGTGGGTTAGGTAGATAAAAGCGGCATTGCCAATGCAGAGTGCCACTAGTATTAGTATGTGGTCTAGCGTGAGTGTTATTTCCATTACATCATCACCACTTCACCGAACGGTGCTTCTTCATTGCACGTCGATACCCATAGTACGGGGTACTCAGGTCTGTCTCCCCAATCGTAACAACACAGATCGGTCAACACTACACTGACAACAGGTTGTATGTCGTTGTCCTCTATGAACTTCCATAGTGGGCTGAACGCTGTACCGCCGCCGCCATGTGCTTGGACACTCACCTCGTCATCAGGTAAGAACGTATCGTGATGAGATACCTCACTGTCAAAGTACACAACGTGTAGCTTACTAGGGTTCAGATCAGTGTGAACCTTACGAACCTCAGCCGCAAACTGTGCGATCTCCTTGTCATCTATAGAACCAGAGCAGTCTATAAAGAACACACACTCACCTAGTATCTCGCCAGTAAACGAAGGTAAGTATAACCCTTGACTGAGGAACCTACGATTAGCTCTGGCAAAGGTACGTAAGTCTGTCTTAGCCTTGACAACAAACTTATTCATAACGTCTTCCCAACGTACCTTGGGCTGTAGCACTTCGCTTACTAGACGTTCTAAGCCAGCGGATAGTTTACCTGCCATCTTAGCGGCTTGAGAGGCTTGAGCTACCTTGATACGCCACTCGGCCTCATCTTGGTTACGCTCTGCCTCACCTCCCTCTGGTGGAGCTATGTCTTGACCGATACCATTGTCACCGTCAGGCCCATCAGGGTCATCGCCAGTACCATCTGGCAACAGGTTGTACACACCGTCTGTAGTACCGTTACCCCTGTCGAATAGGTCTTTGTCTAGGCAACCACCTTCTATGAAGTCACCTATCCCCTCGTCCTTGAGCATCTGATTGATGATGATGTCACCAGCTATGTTCCACTTCCTAGGATCACGTCCAGCCAATCGCCATATGTGTCCTAGCATAGGATGAAAGCACTCATGTGCTACAAGAAACACAATGTTACCATCGGTCAGACCATCGGTGAACTCTGGGTTGTACCGAATAACCTTACCGTTAGTACACGCAGTTGGTATAGTATCGTCCAATATGCTAGGCAGATTGAGTGCAATAGAACCAAAGAACGGATGCTCCAGTACTAGTGCGGTCTTAGCCTTTGATATTCGTTGTAGTGTGTCCATTATTTGTCCTCCCTATAATAGACTGTTATGTCGAAGTAGAGCCTAGTCGGCTCCACCCCTTTCTTTCTGAGCATAGTATTAACCACCTCTTCCATGTACAGCCTGTCGATATGGTTGATGCTGTACGGTGGTACATCTAGCTTGGTATCCCCTGCTCTAAACCACTTAGGTATCAAGCTGATGCTCCCATAAATGCACCCATCTTAGCCATGATGTCCTTCGCATCTGAAGCCGTATCCCTACGTAGGTCAGGGTCATTACGTAAGCTATCAGGGTGATGTCCTACTAACCTACCCTCAACCTCTTGACGCATGGCCTCTAGGTTAGGGTCATCAGCAAAGTTAAGACGGGGTAAGATACTACACAGTTCAGTGATGTGATCTACTGTAGTGTTCTTGAACGTAGCGGCAGGGTCATTTAGCTTATCTGCTAGGTGCTTAACCCTGTCATATAAGCGTTGCCATGCCTCGGCCATAGCATCCTGTGCCGCTTGCTTGGTACGAGCCTGTATATCAGCACGTATAATGTCAGCCTCTGCATCACTCATACCAGCACAACGGAAGTCATCAGCTGGTACGTTACTAATAGTCATATCCATACTAAACTTACACCGTATGTCGTTAGGATGCGGATAGTCGTTCGACTTGTAAGAAGTACCGAGGTCTGTCTTAGCTACCTCAACAAGTTGTGGGTACATTGGGCAGAACTTGTCTACCAATTTCTCGAACGCCGCTTTCTCCTTACGGAACAAGGTCATAAAGTGCAGGAAGTTAGCACTAGGTATCAGGGCTATACCCTTCATACCCCATGGTAACGTGTTGTTGTAGAAAGTAGATCGTATCTCTGTAGACTTCTGCTTTATCTCCTTGAGTAGATCACTAGTAGGTAGCAAAGACTTATGCGTCCTAAGGGAACCATCTCTGGCCCCTGCTGTTATGGTATTCTCTAAGCTAATCTGTTTGTCCAACTTGTTGAACGACGGTACAGATATAGATAGTGTGCCGAGTACGGCTTTATCGGTTAGTTTCACTGTGTTACCTCCACTTGGTTGATTAAAATAATACGTCTTGGTTGTCAGTAGACCACTTGTTGAACGCCGCTGTCTCACACAACGTAGCATCACGGCGTACTGCTGTCTGAATGGCAAGTACGTTGAACTCTACTGGCATCCTCGCTAGGTAAGTACACAGGTTATCCATGTTCTTGACCGTAGCACGATCTGCTAATGCACCAGTCAAAGCATATAACGTAGCTGATGCCTCTGGAACCTTGGCAGTAGTTGGGGTCATAAGGATGGTGTCGGGGTTGGGAAGCTCACGAAATATACGCATAAACCCAACGAACTCTGCCGCCGCACCCTCACCGATAGCACCCTTGAAGCACTCATACTCTGCTTCTGGACTAACAGTACCCAGTACATCACTGATACCCTCAACCCATGACCGTGGAGTAGGATTACCACCATCACGTTGTGGGTCGTAGTCATGTAGGTTATTGGGACGCCAGCCTAGATAGCTAACAACCTCTGTCTTAACACCAGCTAGTATGGCCCAATCACGCCAATCGTCTAGGTTAGTCTCTAGCTCTAGCTCAGTCTCACGGTTAGCTAGGTGGCCCAGAACTCTAGTAGCACCAGCCCTGTCTGACGTCCTGTTACCAGTGGATATAATCATCCAACCGTCACACATAGGGATGCCATGTAGCTCACGCTCTTGTTGTAGGTTAGCCAGTGCTTTCTGTAGGTCGTTACCTGCACCGTTACGGTCATCAAGGCATAGCATACCGCCCTTACCGTCATCCCACTTGGAACCCTTGGCTGGGAACCAATCGGGTATCTTGTAGTACAGCTGGGGTTGGTCGATCATAGGGATACCGAAATCCTCTACTGGCATGGTAGGCAAGTGACGCTGGATGAAATGACACCCAATGTTACGAGCAGTCTGTTGTACTAGCTGTGTCTTACCACCTCCGGGACTACCAGTAATCACAACATTACGGCCAATGGCGTAAAGCTCTTCTAGTGTCCTCATCATTAGTGTAGCTCTCATGTTACATATCTCCTGCTATGTATTGGTTATGGTCTGGGCCTACGGTAACAACAGCCTTGGGAAACTTAGGCTTGGAATTGTTACGTAGTAGTTTTGCAAAAGGCTTGTTATCAAAGCAGATAACTTTACCCTCAGCATCTTTAAGCATTGGGCCGTACGGGTATTCTCGTACAGCAAATAGTTGTTTAGGCATCTTACTCTCCTTGGTTTGTCATCATCAGCACAGTAGTAACCAACTACTATGGACAGGGCGTCACCCCTGTTTCGACTAGTTATGATTGCCACCTACAGTCAGCACCCAATCGCTCCCTGATTAGGTTCTTGTAACCGTTGATATACAGATACTGCATACGCTCAGTTGTCAGGTATGTAATGTTATCAACTAAGGGGTGAGCTTGGGACGAGTGTTTACTGGTGGTACGGCTGTACTTAGTCTCGTTACCGAACCATGATTTAGCTAGCTCGTCCCATATGTAGAGAGGCCAGTGGTCATAAGACCAGACAACGTACTGCCGTTTGGAGTGGTAGTAGTCACTAGTAAGGGACTTACTGTGGTTCTTGAACGGTAGGTGATGCTTCACATAGTACCTACAATCACCACCAGCTACGGTTACTTGCTTACTCATAACGCTACCTCCTCCAGATACGTTTGCTCCTCTTCTATTAGTCTTATCTTCCTCCGTCGCCAAACATCCTGCATATGAAAATCATACAAATCATAGGGACAACAAGCATCCATCTTGGATATTGCTACACATATACCCATAGCAACGGTGTATAGTTCGCTTTCAAGGTTGTTTTTATCAGTGTCTCCGTTATCCAAGGATATAAACATTACGTCTTCTAGTTGTTTCTTCAAGGTAGCAACGACTGAGAAGTTAGAATATAGGTTCATAATGGTACTCATAACGCTACCTCAACCTGTTGGTCGTTGTTGTAGTGAATGTGTAGCTTTACATAACCGTCACGTTTGAGAACATCACGGTCAAGTATTGACATTACACTACCGTTGTATGGTGAGGTGGTGTCAGTGATTACGACGTCATGGCCTACCATGTAATCGTATACTGCATCGGATTGTGATAGATAGGAACGACGCCGTGGCTTTACAGATAACGATTTGCTGTTGAACGTATCTTGTAAGCTAGCCAGTGATGTCCAGTTGTTAATCAGCTTCATAGGATTTCCTCCGCTGGGGTTAAGTTTTCGATCCAAGGCTGGTTGGCCTCGGCGATCAAGGTTCTTACACATCATCGAAAAAGTGTCAAGTTTCGCCCCCTTCAAGTCAAGAGTATAGCAACTAGGTATTTCTGGAAGTACTTTAGGTATCAAATAGAGCCAAATACCTAGCAAGATACCTAGTAGTAGCGCGTTGTAATCGTTAGATAATTTACTCAACTAGGTATATTAGGTAGATTTATTTAGTAATGTGACCTGCTAAGAGCTTTATATACACACGTTATGCAAAATTTTATATTCCCCCATAAGTCCTCGTCAGGGGAAGGGTTAATTAAAAAACTTACCTATTCTACCTATTATACCTAGTATATCTGTATAGTTTATATAAATACGTATGGTTTACAGGCATTTAACGTGTGTAAGGTGTAAGGTTTCAAACTCATCAGAAATATACCTAGTTTACCTAATATACCTAGTTGTAAAGTTATAGATACCTAGTTGTTTAATATCAACAGGTTACAGTATCTTGGCTATATTCCCCTGTTTGGCCTGTAAGGTTAGCTATACACCCCTATAGGTTTCTAATATGCGCGACTATGGGGGATATTGCACTCTATAAACCCCCGACGAATGGCAGAAGTATTAAATAGAAACTATACACTGTACGTTAGACAAAGAAATACCCTGCCAGATTGCTCCAGCAGGGTTAGTTGTTATGGTGTGCCTACCCAGAATACATAGAATATTGTGAGTATGCAGGCTATTTGGATCACATTGCTAATTGTTTCGCGAATGAGTCCCTTGCGTGCTTCTTTTTCACGCCTGCGCATTATCAACCTCAATCGTTACAATGTTGTCGAGTGGTATAATGCGGTCCGCATCTCTATAGGCGCTTTGCGCTTCCAGAGCAGAGTGGTAACCTTTCCACTCGCGGACAATCTTATCTTCTTTGTAGAAGACTAGTTTGAATTTAGTCATGTGTGTTACCTCTTGTTTGGGTTGAGTAGGGCGACTTGCGCCGCCCTACCTTAGTGATTAAAACTTGAACATCGGTTTCGCTGGAGCCTTAGGTGCAGACTTCTCCGCCTCGCTAACTTTAGCGACTGAGAGCTTGCCGAACCGGTAACCGAAGGCGAGAGAGTAACCTTCGTCGAGAGCGCCAGCCTTTTGTGATGCAGCAACAAACTGCAATTCAAAAGCCGCCTTAGCGTCCTGCGCCTTCTTGTTGGCTTCACGATAAGCGTCGAGACGCTTGGTGAGTGCAGGGGCAAATGAGGACTCGTCAACTTGAATCCAAGTAAGTGGTGATTTAGCCATGGCTAAAATCCTTTCGATATAGGGGCATAAAGCCTATGCTTTCAAATACCGACCCTTTATGCTTAGGATCGTCCCGCTGGGCTGTTGCCGTTTGGTGCAATCTTTAAAGCATTTTACCTAAGAAATGTAAAGTTTCGCCTATAATCACTATATAAACAAGGGTATTGATTTTTTGCAATGCTTAGCCCCTTGGGTATCCGCGAGCGGGTAGGGGGGGGTACATGGACTACGGAAATTCTATGCCCCCCTTATTATAGTAAACCGCTCACAGCACGACCTCAAAAAAGGAACGTGTAAAGTTTGTCAACTTAGTATGCTAAAACTTCTTGATGATTCCGCAGTATGCAACTATACTCGGCTCAAACAGGGATATTAAAATGGACAACCTTCCACTATTTCACACCAAGTGGTCTGATCGTTTAGCTTTCGATATAGCGTTAATGCTAGAGGGGAGCGGGGAAACGCTTGATGAGGTTAAGCAGAGGCACAAAGTCACTGGGCAAGACATCTCTGGCTTTAATGCGGACCCTATTTTTCTTAAACGAGTGGCGGCATATCGCGAAGATATAACAGAAAAAGGGCTTACTTTTAAGCTGAAGGCCCGTGCGCAGGCTGAGGAACTTTTGACAACTTCGTGGACTTTGATCCATAATCCTGATGTGTCTGCTGCTGTGAAGGCGGACCTTATTAAGTCTACTGTGAAGTGGGCGGGGCTTGAGACTAAGAGTGATGACGGTGACTCCAATGCGGCAGGCGGTGTGAAGATAACTATAAACTTGGGTGGTCAGGACAAGGCCATGACAGTTGAGCATGAGGTAGAGGACGCCCAAATTTCTGATGTTGGGTAGGTTTGACGGGAAGTACAAAGGGTTCCCGGCAGCTAGGTTTGGCGATACTAAAGAGTATGATACGTATAGACTTTTGCTTATTCGCGCAGGGTACTCGTTTAAGACTGCGATTATTGCGCCTAAGAAAAATCGTAGGGAAAGGGAGATTATTGTAATGTTACTTAGTACTGACCCGCCGGAGGTGTCCGATGGCACTTGATATTAGCTATACACCCCCGCCAACCGGTGAGAGTTTTATGAACTCGGACAACAAGATGAGGGTACTTATGGGTCCCGTTGGGTCCGGTAAGTCCGTGGCATGTTCGTTTGAGATCATCCGAAGAGCGTCAATGCAGAAACCCGACGCATCTGGTAAGCGTAGAACACGGGCGGCTGTGGTGCGTGAGACTGCTCGGCAGCTGCAGGATACAGTGATTAAAACATTTTTGGATTGGTTCCCGCCGGGTGTGTGCGGACGTTACATGCGTACGACCAAGACGTATTTCTTTGAGGTAGGTGATGTTGAGTGTGAGATAATGTTTCGTGCGCTCGACGATGCTGACGATGTGGCTAACCTTAACTCGCTTGAGCTTTCGTTCGCGTGGTTCAACGAGTGTCGTGACATACACCCGGAAATTGTGGATGCGATGTCTAAGCGTATTGGGCGTTTCCCCAGTTCCAAAGACGGTGGGCCAACGTGGTATGGTATGTGGGGTGATACAAACCCGCCGACTATGGATACGTGGTGGTACTATCAGATGGAACAACTCGATCCTAAGGATGGGGTAGGACACAATGATAACGGTTGGGATGTATTTAAGCAGCCCAGTGGTCGCAGTACGTTTGCTGAGAATGTTGAGAACTTACCTGACGAGTATTACGATACACAGGGGCGCAGCGAAGAGTATATTCGTGTGTTTATTGACGGTGACTACGGGCTAAGCTCCGCAGGTCAGCCTGTGTATAAGTATTTTAGGCCAGACTACCACATGGGTAGAGCTACGTTACGTCCAATCAATAACGGGGTACGTCCTATAGTCGTGGGTATGGATTTAGGTCTGACTCCTGCAGCTGTGATAGGACAACAAGACCCTCGTGGGCGTGTACTTATATACGATGAGGCCGTCAGCTTTGACATGGGCGTGCAAAGATTTGTTAGAACCGTTCTAAAACCGCTGCTATATGAGCGTTTTTCTGGTATTCCGGTGCTTATTGTGGTCGATCCGGCAGGTGTACAGCGTGCGCAGACTGATGAACGAAGCGCCGTAGACATCATAAAAGCAGAGGGATTGCGCGTTATTGCGGCTAAAACTAACAATATTAGCGCCCGACTTAGCTCAGTTGACGACTTTCTAATGCGTCAGGTAGACGGCGACAGTGCGTTTCTAGTAGACCCTAGGTGTTCGCAGCTTAAAGCGGCGATGATGGGTGGGTATAGGTTCCATAAAAAGAATGGTACTATTGATAAGAACAAGCACAGCCACGTTGCCGAAGCCTTACAATATTTTATGCTGCATGTAGGCTCTGCGTCTGATGGTGAGTTGCTTGCTCGTCGTAGAGATGTAAAGTCTGTGTCAGCTGCTGGCTGGACTTGACACCACTTGACACCGGTTGAAACAACATGGTACGCTACTCGCGTGTTACTAAGCAAGTTCCTCCCAGCTTGCCTCTTCCACTTGAGACTCTCCCCCGCTAGTTGCCCTTCTTCTAGCGGGGTTTTTCTTTTACTTGCACCAAATCTTGACTACGTGTATAGCTATAAACATGTTAACGTAAGGAGTGTGATCTATGCCTAAAGGAAATCCTATGGGATACGGTAAGCCAACTAAAAAAATCAAGACGGGTAAATAACATATGGCAGGGCTTTCTATGCTACGTGTTGTCAGCAATGATGATATGGTCAAAGCCGAACAAGAACAGGTTCGCCGAGATATGGAGGATCGTCAACAGAGTGATCTAGTACTGGGCCTAGCGGCCTACGTCAAATCCTGCTGGAACCCTGCGCGTATTGCTAAAAAACCTATCGAAAATATTATGCTTCGTGCGCTTCGTCAGCGTGGTGGAGAGTACGAAGCAGATAAACTGGGTCAGATAAAAGCACAAGGCGGCTCCCAAGTTTATATGATGATTACTGAGGTAAAGTGTCGTGGCGCTGAAAGCTGGCTCCGAGACATCTTACTTGACACAGGCACACCCCCTTGGGATTTGAAGCCTACCCCTATTCCAGATTTAGCTCCAGACCAGTTAGAGAAACTTAAAAATACTTTTGCACAAAAAGTTATAGCGGACATGCAAGCTAAGGGTGTCGCGCCTACTGTTGAGGAGATGGCTGAGCTTGAAGAAGTTGTCAGCCAAGATTTTAGATTTGCAGTACTACAAGAAGCACAGAACCGTGCAGACAAAATGAAGTTAAAAATAAACGATCAGTTTGCGCAGGGCGGTTGGGGCGATGCGTTTAACGAGTTTATTACGGACATGGTTACCTACCCATCAGCGTTCATAAAGGGACCTGTGGTACGTAGGCAACGAATTTTAGGTTACTCTAAAGCTCCTGACGGCAGTACAATAGTAGAAGGTACTGAGCGATTAGGTCCAGAGTACGAACGTGTTAATCCTTTTAACATATATCCTGAACCGGGTATCACCCATTTAAACGAAGGGTATGTATTCGAGCATCACCCTATGAGCCGTAGCCAACTGTCTGATCTTATAGACATACCGGGCTATGACAGCGAAGCAATCCGCGAAGTCTTAAAGCTAGGCAATGGCCAATCTTGGATTAACGAGGACACAAAATTACAAGAAGAAGAACTAGAACGTAAGTATTATTCGTATGAATCCCCTACCGAAAACTTTGATGCCCTTGAATTTTGGGGTAAAGTTAGTGGCAAAATGCTACTTGAGTGGGGTCTTAGCGATGAAGACGTACCTGATGAGGCTAAAGAGTACGACGCAAATGTGTGGGTAGTAGGCAATTTTGTCATAAAAGCCCTATTAAACTATGACCCTCTAGGTGAAAAACCATATGTTAAAACTTCGTTTATCAAATCGCCGGGTGCTTTCTGGGGTAAAGGTATTCCAGAAATCATTGAAGACCTCCAAAATGTCTGTAACGCAGCTGCCCGCTCCCTTGTTAACAATATGGGACTCGCGTCTGGCCCTCAAGTTGAAGTTAACCTTGAGCGTATCCCTCCTAACGAAGACATTACGCAACTCCATCCTTGGAAGATTTGGCAAGTAACTAATGATCCCTTAGGGTCTAGCGCTCCAGCTGTTCGTTTTTCTCAGCCTGACTCTCGTGCCAACGAGTTGATGGGTGTGTATGATAGGTTTAGTAAGTTAGCTGACGATCATTCCGGTGTACCGTCATACGTTACGGGAGACCTAAATGTTTCCGGTGCTGGGCGTACTGCCTCTGGTCTTTCTATGCTTATGGGTTCAGCAGGTAAAGGTATACGTCAGATTGTTATGTATATAGATAACGACATTGTACGGCCTATCGTGCAAAGACAGTTTATATACAACATGCGCTACGACGAAGACGAGTCTATTAAAGGTGACGTAGAAGTTCTAGCCCGTGGCGCTATAAACCTAGCTACCAAAGAGACTCTTAATGTTCGTCGTGTTGAGTTCCTTAACGCTACAGCTAACCCGATAGATATAGAAATTGTTGGGCAAGATGGTCGAGCAGCATTACTCCGAGAAGTTGCTAAAGGGTTACAGATGCCTGTAGAAGACATCATACCTTCTAGGGAAAAAGGTGCGCAGCAAGCTAAAAGCAAAGCTCAGATGGCTGCACAACAAGCCGCGCCTACACCTACACAGCCTGACGGTTCGCCAAAAGGCGGCGCAGATGGTAACGTAGTTGCTTCTCAACCTACAGGTGCGCCATGAAGCGCCCTGATAACCAAACTATAAAAGTGTTGGCGGCAGCGTCTCGTCAGCACCCCGAAATGCTAACTTGGTTCGATAGCTGGTATCAGCACGAACTAGAGCAACTACCCCAAGTGGGTGGGGAGAACGTGGCACGTTCGCAGGGGCGGTGCCAAGTTCTTAAAGAGGTCAGAGACCTTATTAGAAAGTCCCCTGAATACGCAGCACAGTCTTCACCATGAGACAGCTGTTTAATTACGCATACCGATAGGAGCGTTTAACATGGCAATACCAGCGCAAGTTAAGAAGCAGTCTGAGGCAGTTCAGAAACTGTACGACGAACTTAATTCAGAGGTTACGGAACAGGACACACCGTCCGAGGCCGTAGTTGAAAACATTAAGCCCGTAGCAGTTGAAGAAGCCAACAGTGTTGACGAACAAGCAGCCGAGCCTACCGATAAAGAGCAAGCACAGGTAGGTGATGGAGACGAAGAAGCATTTGAGAAGCGCTATAAATCGCTTCAAGGAATGTATAACGCTGAAGTACCACGCCTACATGCTGAAAAGCGTGAACTGGAATCGCGTGTTTCACAACTAGAATCACTTATGACGTCCTTGGGTACACCTAATCAAACGCCTACAACTGCATCACAACCCTTGGTTACCGATGCTGACGTAGAAGAATATGGTGAATCTATTGATGTTATGCGTAGAGTTAGTCGTGAAGAAGCTGCCCAACAGCAGTCACGTATTGACCAGTTAGAAAATCTTGTACGAGGGATGCAAACCAGCGTAGTGCCGCAAGTGCAGCAACTACAGCATAGGCAAGCAGTTACCACTGAACAAGTATTCTGGGCTGATATTCAGAACGCAGTACCCGATTGGCAAGACGTCAATGTAGACCCGGACTTTCAATCTTGGCTACTTGACGTTGACCCACTGACAGGTATTAGCCGACAAACGTATCTTGATGACGCTCAACGGAATCTGGATGCACGGCGCGTAACAAACTTCTTCGCTACATGGAAGGCGCAAACTGGCCAGTCTGTTGCTCAACCCAGTCGGAAAGCCGATGCTACTTCACAACTTGAGAAACAAGTATCACCCGGACGAGGACGTTCAGGTAGTACCCAAGGCTCAAGTGAACCAATGACGTATACTGCAAATGACATCAAAACATTTTTCTCTGATGTACAGCGTGGTAAGTTTAAGGGGAAAGAGCAGGAGCGTGACCGAAAAGAACGTGACATTTTCGCAGCACAGCGGGAAGGTCGCATTGTCACTGCATAATTAAACAATAGGAGCCTAACATGGCATTTCCAGTATCTCCCGGTAACCCAGCATATTCAGGTAATTTTATTCCTGAAATTTGGTCTGGTAAACTAATTGAGAATTTCTACGATGCAACAGTATTGTCGGCAATCTCTAACACTGCGTACGAAGGTGAAATTCGTAATATGGGTGACACGGTAAATATCCGTACTACACCTGAAATCACTATTCGTGATTACGTTAAGGGCCAAACTCTATCCGTAGAGAACCCTGACAAAGCTAAGTTGCAACTTCTAATCGACAAAGGTGAGTACTTTGCCTGTGTTGAGGACGATGTTGATAACATTCAGTCTGACGTAAACTTGATGGACACATGGTCTAAAGACGCTTCCGAGCGTATGAAGATTAAAATTGACCAGCGTGTTCTTACTGACATCCTTCCAGACATCTCTGCCCTTAATAAAGGTGCAACTGCTGGTGCAATCTCTGGCGACATTGACTTAGGTACAGCAGGTGCGCCTGAAGCAATGACTACAACCAATGTTATCGACTTGATTGTTAATATGGGTACAGTTCTGGACGAAGCTAACACGCCTGAGTCAGACCGTTATCTTGTTATCCCAGCTAAGATGGCTGGCTTAATCAAGCGTTCAGACCTTAAAGATGCGTCTCTTACTGGTGATAGCACATCACCTCTACGTAATGGCCGCTTGGGTATGATTGACCGGTTCACAGTTTACATGAGCCACAATCTCAAGAAAACTGGTGCTAACTTTGATGTTATTGCTGGTCATAAAATGGGTTTCACCTTTGCATCACAGATGACAGAGATGGAAACTATTCGCTCCGAGTCTACATTCGGAAACATTGTTCGCGGTCTACAGGTATATGGATACAAGGTTGTTAAGCCTGAAGCCATTTGCCAAGCCGTTGTAACGCTTTAATCGGAGGTCTGAATTATGGCTACTTATACTGAAGGAACTGGTTTCAATAAAGGCTATCCTGCTATCCCGAATAACGGGCTTAACAAACTGTCTATGATTGAAATAACCCTTAACTGGGCAACTATCGCTGCTGATCGTGCAGCTGCAGGTCAAACTGCAATCGGTGCAAATGACATCTTAGAAGTCATGCAGATACCTGCTAAAACTTACGTTATGCAGGTTGGGCTAGATGTTACTACCGCTGAAGGTGCTACGTGTACTGTTGACGTTGGTGACGCCACTGATCCCGATGGGTTCTTAGATGGTGTGAACGCAAACACTGCTGCATCCTACGCTACTGCGTTGGTATTAGCTGAAGCTGCGCCAAACACTGTATTGGGCTACAGCAACGGCAAGTACTACGCCGCTGCAGATACCATTGATATTAAAACTATCAATGCTGCTGACACTGCTGTTATGCGCCTCTGGGCGCTAGTTGCAGATTGCAGCTAACACAAACTGATCGGGGGCTTAGGCCCCCTTTCACCCTATTTAGGAGATGCTAGATGCCTACTAACCTAACCGGTTCAGATATTAAAGACACGTATGACCAGTTGCTACACGTTAGCGACGGCCCCGCAGCGTCTGAAAAAGTTGTATATGGCGGCGTTGGTGTTGCCACTGCTCTGTCGGTTGGTACAGGCTCCGTCTCTATTGATAACGTAAAAGTAGATGCTAATACTATTTCTACTACAAACTCTAACGGATCATTGGTGTTAGCGCCAAACGGAACCGGCGAAGTACAACTTACAGGTAAATTTGGATACTCTTCAGGTGGCGGCACTGTAACCCAAGCAA
>TARA_R110000868_G_scaffold45485_3_pt1 | contig 13830 bp, 9 predicted proteins | sample TARA_R110000868 | Tara Oceans TARA_R110000868 (sample SAMEA4397489) | marine metagenome | biome: Polar Biome; feature: [SRF] surface water layer (ENVO:00010504); material: water (ENVO:00002006), including particulate matter (ENVO:01000060) such as... | depth 5 m | reverse complement strand
CCTGTATCTGGTGTGCCTGTTAGACTATCAAACAAATCAACAGAAGTACTATTTATACAGATTTCTAAATTACCATCTTCTCCTGCATTTGGTAAAACATCAATAGTTACATTAACTTGTGATGTATCTGAACCACAAACTCCATTGGTAATCGTATAGGTATAAATTCCTGCTGTATCCATTGAAGGATTAAACATTCCTGTGCCACTTGTTAAACTTGGAGTCCATACGCCACCTGTATCTGGTGTGCCTGTTAGACTATCAAACAAATTAGCAGGAACACTGTTTGTACAAATTTCTAAATTACCATCTTCTCCTGCATTTGGTAAAACATCAATATTTACATTAACTTGTGATGTATCTGAACCACAAACGCCATTGGTAACCGTATAAGTGTAAATTCCTGATATATCCATTAAAGGGTCAAAAACACCTGTTCCACTTGTTAAACTTGGAGTCCATACGCCACCTGTATCTGGTGTACCTGCTAGACTGTCAAACAAATCAACTGAATTACTATTTATACAAATCTCTAAACTTCCATTTTCCCCTGCGCTCAAAGTATTGGCTTGTTGAAAGTCAAAAATAGTATCTGAATTGTTATCAAGAGGCGTTGTGTAGCCATCAGGTTCACCAATAATTAATCCATCTGTGTCAACATTGTCGGGTAAACTTCCCAAAGTCCCATTTTGGTCATTATCTGTAAAGCCTGCCTCTATAACATCAAAACATCCATCATTATCACTATCTAAATCTTGATGATCAGGATAATTGTCATTATCAGAATCCCTATTGAGATCTCCATTTTGTTCAACTGTATCAAGAATTCCATCGTTATCATCATCTAAATCATCATCATTTAAAATACCGTCTTTATCAAAATCTGGAATACATTCTTCTCTAACTTCCCTTTCACTACTGCATTTTGAAGGATTATCAGATATAAAAATTTCACCATTAATAATTCCATTTGATAATAAATTGCACAGAACTGAACAATCAACTAATGAAGAATTTCCACTAATACTTATAGCTGTTCCTCCAAAAGCATCGAGTATGAATACATTTTCTAGACCAGATAAATTTTCTAAAGAAACATTTCCTCCAATAAGTAATCCTCTCAATTCTATAAGATTACTAAATCCTTGTAAACTTTGCAGATTATTATTTTGACCTATCCCTAAATCCCCTTCAAGTCTATTTAATTTGGTAAATCCTGTTATTTCAATAAGATTCTCATTTTCGTTAATATACAAGTTACCCCAAGAAGGATTCAAATCTCCAATAATTTGAACATTATTAAATCCATCTATTTGCATTAATCCTGTTGACCATATTTCTAGACCACTTCCAATTGTGACAAGATTATCGAACTTTGGAATTTCAATTAACATAGGACATCTATTAATATTCATACTCAATACTTTTCCCAAACCCGTAAAACCTATTATGTTAGCTAAATTGGGATTTAGCTCAATATCGATATTTCTTACTATCTCAGTTAAAGAATTGAACCCGTCTATATCAGTAAGAGCATCATTTCTTTCAATACTTAAGTTTCCTTTAAAAGATGAAACATTAAATAATGTACCTATTTTTATTAGGCTATTAAATCCTATTAATTTTTCCATTGCATTAGCCCTTCTTATCAAAAACCATCCATCAATATTTAGTAAATTATCGAAGGTAGATATTGTTTCTAAAGAGTAATTCTCAGACACTTGAAAGTTTCCTCCAATTTTTTCTAACGCATTAAACCCCTTTATATGCTTTAAACTACTATAATTTTGAGTAATTAAAAAATCTCCATTTACTGTATGTAGTTTATTAATTCCGTCAATAGTTTCTATTACATCATTTTGATCAATTTCAAAATCACCACCAATAAATTCTAAGTTGCCAAAATTTGAAACGCTTATCATTTTTGAATCAATAATTAAAGAGCCTTCAATTCGCTTTATTGCCGTAATTCCAGAAATATCAATTGCAGTATCTCCTACAATAAATATTGTTCCATCAATTACCTCACAAGTTCCAAAATTCGCTATATAGTCATCAACAGCACTTTGATTGTTTAGATACACATCACCAACAGGGCATTGAGAATATAATAGCTGGCTTATTAAAAAGAAAAAAAGCGGAATTAATGTTCTAGGCATAGAATAGTTTGGGTATAAATTGTAAGTGAATATATTAATATTTGTTTACTTATATTAATTGTTTCGTTTAATAAAACCATTCCACACACATTCCACTACTCTCCTATCGTCGTTTCGTGAAAAGAGTATTCCATTACATTTTCAGGAAGTTTCTAGAATGAAAAAAATAAAATAATATTTGAGAAAATAACTTCGCTTTTACCAAAGCAAAGTTTCATAACGCAAGACATTATAATTCAAATTTGAAATTATAATCCGACATTATATAAAATGTCTTTGTTGATATTCAAACAACTTAAACTATGACTTATTTAATCTATATTTTTTTTTAATCTCGAATATTTCGGGCAATTCAAAATCAATCATTGGGTCAATTAAATTTATTATTTTCATATTGGCAGAATAGTCATATTCTTCAACAAATTTTACTCTTTTATCAAATTTCTTTATGTGCCTAAAACCACCAAATACGTTTTCAGCACCATATTTTTTACTAATTAAGACGGTCACATAATCTTCAAAATCGTGAATATTAACATTATCCTGCCATGTAATACCAGTTCTAATAAAAAACAATAAATCTAGAGGTGGATTTAACCTAAGAAAAAGATTTCTATTACTAATTTTTCCAAAATGCCCATATTTTAAACGACTTTCAAAGTTTGTTGTATGTCCTACATAAAACTTATCATTCTCGCAGAAAAGTATATATATTATCTCATCAAGATGGAGATAACCATTTGAAAGTATTTCTCTTAAGTAATTCATCATATAAGATTGAAGTATCCTAGGATACATTACCATTCAGTACACATTATGCTTTCCAAATGGGTTCATTTCAATACTTTTTTTTAGATGTCAAATTATAACTAAAACCAAAAAACAATCCACTTTGTACCTTTTCAAAAGTTGGTATTGATGTAACTGATGCATCAACATATTTACCAATTTCATTTTCATTAATAGATCCCGAAAGCACTTTTAATTTTACTAAACTTAACCCTGAATTAAAACTCAATTGTCTATTTCTTCCAAAAATAAAACTTGAGCCTATCAAATATCTTGTTTTCCCATCCAAAGGAGAAAGTGATGCTCCCATACTTATTCCTGCTTTAAAGGTACTAGAAAACTTATATGAAAAATGCCCAAGTGCTCCGAATGAAATATCGAAATCTCTATTCTTTTCTTCAATAATATTAGTTGTCAAAGAATCTCTTTTCTCGAGATAATAAGACTTCTCAATTTCATTAGTATAAAAGAAACCAGAAGAAAAATCAAAACTAAAATTTCCTTTAGAATAAAAATCTATGGTTTTCTTTGTAATTGTATCTTTTGAATACGTGTTAATTAATGTAATATCAATATCTAATCCATCATTTTTCGCAATAAAAACCTCTGGTTTTGTTTGGTTTTCCGCTTTTGTAGAAGCGAAAATAAAATTAGAATATTTAGTAAAATCTTTATCTGAAAGATCTTTTGATATTTTGGTTAATCGTGCAAATTTCTCTATTATAGCTGTACTCACATTAGAAGCTTTATCAAGTCTAATTTTAAATAATTCATTTATAGACTTAATATATGTTTCAGAAATATTTATTTTAGAGTTTAAGTCATCTAAATCATCAGCGTCAAACAAATCTAATGTAGGTTGAATTAAGCTATCTGCTTTTTTTTTATTTGTTTCAAATACAGACGATGAATAAAGCTCATTGGAATTATTTTTTAGTGAAACAAGTAGATTATAATACAATACAGCATTGTCATACAAAGGGTCTAAATCAGCATTGGTGCTAGTAGTAGCTACAGAAGCTATTCCAATTCCATAATCTATTTCGCTAGAATTTGAAATACCTAAAAAGAAAGGTTTAATAATCTCTGGCGTGTCTGATGAAATCATAAACGGTTTAAATTCGATAGTTTCTTTTACAACAGCAGTATTAATTCCTTCGATAATCAGGACATAAGATTCACCTTTTTTTATTTCATAATTGCATATAAAAGTTTTATGACTATGATTATTATCACATTTTTTTAAGGTTAAATTTTTTGATTTTTGATCAAATTTTAATATGATTTTTTTATTGATTGTTTCTGTTACTTTGTTTTGTGAATAAGTTAAATTCAAAGTGAAAAGTAGTATTAAAAAAAGCTTAAGTGTCTTCATGTGTTAGTTATGTTAGTTTTGTTTTTCAATTGTAAAATCTACTTCTCCAAAAATTTTTGTCGAATTTTTTTTCACAACCTCCATAGTATAGTTCCCTTTTTCAAGATTTCCAGTATCAATTTTAAATACATTATCGCCTTCATTAGCTTTTCCATCATATATAGTGCTCAAAAGTCCATTATTATTAAGAATTACTTGAATATCTTTATCAGATTTAAGGTTAAAATTTAAATCAATAGAAGTTCGTGCAGCAGTATAATAAATTGAATCTAATAGCGAAACTTCATACTCTTTTGGAATTATTTTTCCAATAAAGGATTGACGCTTTTTTCCTTTTCCATAGCTTGAAACAAAGTATAATTCTTTATCGTTGTTATGATTTTTACTAATTTCAGAGTAATCTCCCCAACGATCATAAACATCGATTGTGCTACTTCCTTTTTTAACTATAATTTCATCACTACAGTTTAGTTCTTCATCACATGTTATTGCTCGAATATCTGGGTAAGTTATATTTGAAGTACCATTGTATTGTATTACAACATTGGTTTGTTCATTTTCACTTGAAAGGAAATGAAGAGATGGATATGCGTAACTATGAAAATCTGAATCTCCAATTAATATACTTTTGTTAACAAGAGTTTCTAAATTTAGAATGTTATAATTAATCCTGCTAAAATTATTTTCGTTACCAGAAGTAAAAACATAGAAAATTTTATTGTCATAAAAGAGTGCATCTTGCATTCTAATATCGCCATTATCAATTCGTTTATTAATTTGTACTGCATGACCAAAAAACCTATACGGATTTACTGGTATAGAGAAATATCTAATTTTAGCAGTTTCATCATATATATTGCCCGTTATATCAAATAATTTTATGTCTTTTGATGGTCCGCCAGAAAAATTCCAAGAAGTGCTTAACATATAAATCCCATCTCCATATGTATTATCAAATGCATAACTTACAGGCTTAATAGTAAAAGGCTTATTAGTAAAATCATACCAAACTCTATATTTAAGTTTTTCTCCATTGAATCCAGTAAACTTGTCAAATTGAAATACAATGGCTTCAGAAAATTTAGTTTTATTAAAAACGTTTCCGCTAATGTATAATCCTTGATTTGAAATCCCAACTTTGGGATAATCAAACCAATGTCCACTCTTTTTTAAAGGATTTCCAGACATTTTATAGAAATTCCAGCCATCCAATGGATCTTCTGTTTTTGAAAAAGCTACCATTATTTCTGATTTAGAATAGGAACCATCACATCTTTGTAAGAACAGTATAAATCGGTTTGCTGTAGGATCAAATATAACTTTCGGATCGCATGGACTTGGCATTTCATAATTTATAAAGTTTGATAAATCTGATTGAAAAATTAAATCATTTTTATGGTCATAGTATTCAATGATATTATTAGTAATGGAGATTTTAAAATCATTATTTGATAGTGCAATTGAATTATCTAGAGGTGCAGAATTATCACCTATATTCGAGTCGTATCCATACTCTAGCTTAATATCAATGTTGTCAGGTTTTTTGTTTTTTTGTTGCTGTGGTGGATAATTGAGCGTTAATGAGTTTTTAATATTCTTGAAGTTCTCTAAAAAATAGAATTCATCTTTGAGTTTTGGTCTTAATGGATATAAAACTGGAAATAATATAGTATCAGTTGATTTTTTTATTATTGGTATTTCTATTCTATCTACGGATAAAATAACAGTCTTTTTTGAAATGTTTTCATTATCTGGGTTAGATAAAATTGTTGGTTTGATAATAGTTTGAGAAGAAGCAATACTAGTTATTGCTAAAAAAAGTGATATTAGAAAAAGACCTTTTCTGTTAAGGTAAATTTTACTCGATTGATTTATCATATCAATAGTTTTATTTATATCAAAAATATTAAGCTAGTTAATATAATAACATACCCAATACAGGGTACTTGATAAATGTGCTATTGCAATTTTTTAAAAGGGGGAGTTTAAAAATACAAAAAAAATTAACAATCAAATACTTACATAAGTAATTAATAATAATTTCCATTCTACACACATTACGCTTCCCTCCTACGTCGTCGCATAAAAAGTGTTCCATTAACATTGTAGAAGAAACTTTTAGAATAAATTTTTTCGAGAAACTGCAGTTTGCCACCTGCGCCAGCTGGCTCATTCGCTAAAAAGGTCTACCAGACCTTTTTTTAACGCTCTGCCCTGCTTTTAACCAAAGCTCAAGTTACATAACGCGGTACATTATAGTACATTTTGCATTAGTAGTTTAGCCAGTGGCTGAAGTACTAATCAAGAAAGCTGGTGCGCTGGCATAATTCCAACAAAGTTTAATCTAAGTAGCTATAATTCTATATTATGTAAAATATCCCTAACCGTCTGAGAATTGATTAAACCGCACAACAGATCCGATATAAATACATTTTTCTATTTCCCATTAAAATTCATTTATGTTTAAGTACAACAAATTTTTGCTTTTCAGCCATGACTTACAATACCCAATTGAGGGTATTTTTAAAGGGGGAAATTAAAAAGTAAGAATTAAAATCTTTGAGGAATCTAAATATATAAAAAATTAACAAGAATCCAATTACGGTTTTACGTAGTCAATTAAAAATTGTAGTAAAATACCATTCCACACACATTACACTCCCCTCCTGCCGTTAGTTAATAAGTGTTTATTCACAAGATTTCTATTGTTTTTAAAGGAGTTCACGAATCTCTTTTGAGATTATATGGTTTCGCTATAAGCAACCTAATCTCAAAATTCGATTTCATTAACATTGCAGAAAAAACTTTTTAGACGCGAGAAAAAGTGATTGTCCATTGGGTAATCACTTTTTTGGCGAGATGAGGCGGTGGCAAAGAAAGTGTAGCACTAAATAGGTCTGCACATCAACTTATCGAAAATAACTGCTTCAGTTTCGCACTTATTTTCTCGTGTTTTACCAAAATTTTATGAGGCCAAATTTAACATCTAAATTCTAGTTTGCATAAAAAAGAATAAACATTATGTATTCAAAGAATTCTTATTTACAAACTCTAAGAACTTTGATTTGTATTGCTCAGACACTTTAATACGTTGCTTATTGATAATAATTTGGCTGCGTTCAATAACCTCAATATTATTTAAAGACACAATAAACGACCTGTGAACACGTAGAAATTGAGTTTCTGGAAGTTCTTCTTCTAGAGATTTTAAACTCATCAAGGTTAAAATGGGTTTCGGGTTATCCTTTAACCATATTTTGATATAATCTTTTAAGCCTTCAAAATACAATACATCTGCTAAATTAATACGCAATTGCTTGTATTCAGACTTTACGAAAAGGAAATCTTTCTCATCAGAAAGCATATTTTGTTGTTTGCCTTTTACCAATGAAAACCAAGTATTTGCTTTGTTGGCTGCTGTTAGAAACTCGGCATAATCAAAGGGTTTTAATAAGTAATCTAAGGCTTCTACTTTAAACCCTTCAAGTGCATATTGATCGAATGCTGTGGTAAAAATAACCCGAGTTTCTTTCGGTACCATTTTGGAAAAGGCAATCCCTGTTAAATCTGGCATTTGGATGTCTAAAAACAACAAGTCAACAGGTTCTGATTTAATAAACTCCATGGCTTCAATAGCACTACTACATTTTTTTTTAAGCACTAAAAAGGGTGTTTTTTCCACATAGCTTTCCACCAAATTCAAAGCCATAGGCTCATCGTCTACGATCACACAGGTAATTTTCAGACTACTCATTGATTACATTGTTTCTATTTCTAAATGTACAGAAAAATGATTATCCTTTGTATTTGTCTCAAATCGATGTTTATTTGGATACAGCAATTGTAAGCGCTTTTTTAGATTTTGAATTCCGATACCAGACCCACTTTTATCATCCGTTTTTTTAGGAAAATTATCATTTTTGATTGTAAACATAACCGTTTTTTCAAGACAAGTCATTTGTAGCTCTATGGTGCTTTCTTTACTTGCTGAAACACCATGCTTAAATGCATTTTCTATTAATGAAATAAATAACAAGGGTGCGATTTTAATACTTGTTTCTTCCGAAGGAAAACTATATCTCACTGTTGTCTTGTCGGATAAACGCAACTTCATTAAATCAATATACTTTTTCATAAAATCTATTTCTTTTGAAAGTGGCACCAACTCCATATTCGTTTCATATAGCATGTAACGCATTAGCTTACTTAAACTATGTATAGAGGTTTTTGCCTGTTCTGGCGATATATCTACTAATGCATAAATGTTGTTAAGCGAATTAAAAAAGAAATGTGGTTGTAATTGGTAGTGCAAATGTTGAAGCTCCGACTGTAGTTTAATATTTGCAGCTTCTTTACGTTTCGCTTCTGTTTTTACCCATCTTTTTGTGCTTTTTATGGCTATTGAAAACAGCAAAGGTGCCATATACGACAACATTTGTACATATATAATCATCTTAAAAGGCGGACCATTGTCATCTTCATTAGTTCGTTTTTTGATCAAATCAACAAATAAACGGTCCTCAATTTGCTCTTTTAAAATGATGAAAATTGCTATTATGAGTAGATTAATAAGTAGAAATAACAGCGTTTTTTTTGCAAATAAAAAGCGATCTACAAGAACAAAGTAATTTAGATAAAAAATGAGTGCATAAAAAAACAATGGAATCCAGAAATGCGCTATAATTCTATTAATGTCTTGCTCCTGGCCATAGGATAATATATAGGGCATACTAAACAATACAAGCCAAACAAGGATATGCGAAAAAAGGGTTACCGTATTCTTTTTATTATTCATAACGTAAAGCCGTAATAGGGTCTAAAGATGATGCTTTTCTAGCTGGATACCACCCAAAAAAGATTCCTGTTACAGCACAAACAGCAAAAGAAATGACTATGGAATACAAAGCAACACTTGTAGGCCAATTTAAGAATTTTTCGATAAAGACCGTCGCTCCAAGTCCTAAGATTACTCCTAAAATTCCACCTGTAATACTTATTAGAATAGCCTCTATTAAAAACTGCATCAAAATATCAGAACCCTTACCTCCTACTGCCATACGTAAACCAATTTCTTTAGTACGTTCTTTTACAGAAACATACATAATATTCATAATACCAATTCCTCCAATTAATAACGAAATACTAGCCACTGCCACTAACAGAATGGTAAGCATTTCGCTAGTAGAACTAAAGGTGGAAATTAATTCTTCCATAGAACGCACACTAAAATCATCCTCTTCACTGTCCTGTAATTTGTGTTGCGACCTTAGAATTTCTGTGACTTGTGTTACTGCTTCTGGTGCATCGGCTTCACTAACTGCAGAAGCCATAATTTGATTTAAATAATCGATAGCCAGAATACGTTTTTGTACTGTTGTAAATGGTGCAATAACAACATCATCCTGATCCTGACCAAAGGTGTTTTCGCCTTTTTCTTCTAATACGCCTATGACTTTAAACGGAATATTATTGAAACGAATCATTTGTCCGACAGGTTCTTGACCATTAGGAAACACATTATCAACTACTGTTTGCCCAATTAAAGCAACTTTTGAAGCCGATTTGACTTCAGCATCTGTAAACATACTTCCACTTTGTAAATCCACAACCTTTATGTTAAGATAATCTGGGTTTACACCATAAATAGTACTTGGCCAGTTGTTAGAACCATTAATAACCTGGCCACCACTATTTACAACTGGTGTACTATAACTTAACAATTCACTTTTTGCTTTTATAACTTCATAATCTTGAAGCGTTAATGTTTGTACATTTCCTCCACTTCCTCTTGCAGGACCTCTATCATCAGCACCAGGTCTAATAGTTATGATGTTAGAACCCATACTTGAAATGGTTTCTCTAATACTTGCTTTAGAGCCTTCACCTATAGCTAGCATAGCAATTACAGAAGCCACACCAATGATGATACCTAACATGGTAAGCAAGGTTCTCATTTTGTTAAGAACGATGGCCTTAAATGCGATTTTTAATAGATTTAATAGTCTCATAATTAATGGTCTTCTTTTGGTAATTTTGCTAATTCTGCGGAGGCAGATTGTACTTTTTGGTTCAGGTTATCCTGAATTATACTTCCATCTTTTAATACAATAGTTCTATTGCTAAAGGCTGCAATATCTGGTTCGTGAGTTACAAATATGATGGTTATACCTTGTTTGTTTAACTCTTGAAAAATAGACATGATTTCGTAGGCCGTTCTTGTGTCGAGATTTCCTGTAGCCTCATCTGCAAGAATCATAACTGGATTGTTTACCAATGATCTTGCAATAGCCACACGTTGTTGTTGACCTCCTGAAAGTTGGGAAGGTGTGTGATCCTTTCTGTCACTTAAACCAACCATTTCTATTGCTTTTATAGCTCTGTCCTTTCGCTCCTCTGAAGACACTTTACTATTATAGAACAAAGGTAATTCTACATTTTCTAAAGCTGTTGTTCGTGCCAATAAATTATAGGATTGAAAAATAAAACCTATTTTTTCGTTTCGTATAGTAGCTAGTTGGTTTCTACTTAAATCCTTCATTTTTACACCATCAATTTCATAAATTCCAGATGTTGGTTGATCTAAACATCCTAAAATATTCAATAAGGTACTTTTCCCAGAACCACTAGAGCCCATTATAGTAACAAATTCGCCTTCATTTATTGTAAAAGAGATCCCTCGTAAAGCGCGTACCGTTTCCGCTCCCATGATAAACTCACGAGTTAAATCTTTTATTTTTATGATTTTTTTACTCATGCTTGTTTACTTTTTTTTGTTGCTGCCTGGTCGTTGAGGCATAAATGGACTTTCGTTTGTTGTTTCTTTTGAAATTTCAGATTTACTAACACCTTTTAAACTATATACCAATTTTTCACCAGTAGTAACGCCACTTAATAGCTGCACGTTTACACCATCACTTGCACCTATTGTCACCGTTTTTGAAGTTATAGCTCCTTTGGTATCTAACACCCAAAGGGTTGTATCGTTATTGCTGTTAAGGATATCGGTATTTGGTAAATTGTGTTGTGCATTATATTGCGCTAAGGTTTGAATGTTTGGTTTAAAATTAACAGCTTTAGCTTCAGCTGTTAAAACATCCTTAAGTTCTAACGTATAAATAGAAATGGTTGCTGTTAAGCCTGGGGTTAATTTTAAATCTGGATTACCAGCTTTAATAACCACCGTGTAGGTAACCACATTTGATGTTACTGTAGGATCCAATCGTACTTGCGTAACCACACCTTCAAAGGTTTCACCTATATATGCATCTACAGTAAAAGTAACACGTTGTCCTTCTTTTACCTGTCCAATATCGGCTTCATCAACATCTGCTTCAACCTGCATTTCTTTTAAATCTTGTGCGATTGTAAATAAGGTAGGTGTACTTAAACTTGCCGCAACCGTTTGCCCTTCGTCAATAGCTCTTGATAAAACAACTCCGTTTATTGGCGAATAAATATTAGCATACCCTAAATTGGTTCTTGCTTGTTGCAAATCTGAATAACGTTGAGTTACAGTACCTTTTGCGGTTTGATAATTATAGGCAGCATCATCATAATCTGATTTGCTAATCACCTGATTGTCAAACAAAGTTTTCTGTCTGTCGTAAATCGTTTTCATATAATTTCTCTGACTTACGGCATTGTCATAAGCAGCTTGTGCTTGTGTGAGTGATGCTTTTAAATTTGTTTTGTCTAATTCTGCGATTAATTGACCTTCTTTAACCACGCTGTTATAGTCTACATATATTTTTTCGACGACTCCCGAAACTTGCGTCCCAACTTCCACTTGTGTAATGGGTTCCATGGTTCCAGTTGCAGTAACCATGGTGGTCACATCGGCTTTTTTGGCTGCTATTGTTTTAGCTTCAATAACAATGGCATCACCATTATTTAAAATGCTATAAGCTACAATGGCTAGTACTACTAATACCGTGCTGCCTATTATGATTTTCTTTTTAATTTTCATGATTGTGTTCATTAAAGTTTAATATCGTTTCCTTGATAAAATTGTAATAATTGATGGTATAAGATGTTTAAATATTTGGCTTGTAAATAATTTTGTTGTGCATTTGTAAACGTGTTTTGACTAATTACCAAATCGGTAGTACTCAAACCTCCCAATTCATATTTTTTTTGTGCCAGCTTATACGATTGTCCTGCAGCTACTTTAGAAGCCTCAGAAGCCCGCACTTGTTCTTGCGCAGATAGTGCATTTTGATAAGCCGTTTCAATTTTTTTATAGACTTCTTTTTGGGTACTTTGTTTTTGTATCTCCGCTTTTTCAATATTAATTTTTGCAGTTTGTACAGAAGCTTTTGTTTGATTTCTATTAAAAATTGGAACGCTTAATGACAAACCCAGTCTTTGATTGAAATTAACATCAAACTGATCCGAAAACGTGTTGTCATTGATACTTGTGTATCCAGAACCAATACTTCCTGTTAATGATAATACTGGTAAAAATCCGCCTTTAGCAATATCAAGTTCTTTCTCATTTACTGCAATGTTTAAGTTGCTAGCTTGAATTTCGGGTAAAAAACCTAAGGCATTTTTATACACTTCATTTTTATTAAGTTGAAGGTTGGCCAAATCCATATGATCATCAATGGTCTCAATTTCAATAGTGTCCATTGGAGATAATTCTAATAACTGTTTTAAAGCTATAATGTATTGCTGATAGTCGTTTTTTGCAGCAATAATATTGTATTTGTTTGTTGCGGCTTGACTTTGTGCTTCGGTATAGTCACTTAGTGCCATGGTTCCAGCATCCAAGCGCGCTTTGGCTCTTAGTACTTCTTTTTCTGAAGCTGTTAAATTGTTTTCCGAAATTATGATGCTTTCTTTACTGTAAAGTGTTTGTAAATAGGTTTCTAATATGTTTAAAACAATATTATTTTTTTCTACTTCTTCTTGAAAAATACTTTGATCTAATAGTATTTTATTTTGCTTAATTTGATTGCTAATTTGATTGCCTTGAAATAAAGTCATCGAACTATTTATACCAGCATTTGTGCTGTTTATTTGATCTGTTACATAGTTACTTGTAATTGGATCGATGCTATTTCCGTTAGAAAAACTTTGTGATGCGCTACCAAACAAATTTGGTAATCTTGAAGATTTGGCTTTGCTATAATCTACTTCTGCACTATTTTTATTTAAAGAAGCATCTTTAACTGTAATGTTATGTTCTAAAGCATAATTGATACAATCTTGTAGAGACCATATTTTTGAAGATGAGGTTGCAGCATCTTGTGCAAAGGATATTTGCATAAAAAGAAAGCTTGCTATTAAAAGATATAATTTCATTATTGCGCGTATTTAATTTAACATTACAAATGTGATACGCTTTTTACAATTATAAAATAGCAATAGAAGTTTAGACCGATTGACTATACAGATAGACTTGTTTTATCGACGAGATTTTTTGTTGTGACTTGTAACAAAGAGTGTTAATTTACAAGATTTGTATTGTTTTTTATAGGAGTTCATGAACCTAGTACCTCGGTT
>TARA_R110000868_G_scaffold164359_4_pt1 | contig 13830 bp, 10 predicted proteins | sample TARA_R110000868 | Tara Oceans TARA_R110000868 (sample SAMEA4397489) | marine metagenome | biome: Polar Biome; feature: [SRF] surface water layer (ENVO:00010504); material: water (ENVO:00002006), including particulate matter (ENVO:01000060) such as... | depth 5 m | reverse complement strand
AGTCCGGGTACGATCATAATATTCGGTTGAACTTCAGGAGCATCTCTAGGAGGCATCCTTAACTTCACTCCAAACTGCACGGCTCGTTCTAGTTCGCTCACCTTACAGGAGCGAAAACCCATGCGAGCGTTTTCCATTTCAAAAGGAAACGCTGTTTGAAGTGAGCACAACTGCGAATTCAAGGTCCAGTCAGGCTCGTCTGGTAAAGGTGAAAAAACACCGATCACCATCGACTCTAATGATGTTGAGAATTGTGACAGATAATCGAAGAGATTTTGGCTTAATGCTTTTGATTGGCGCACGCGCTCACTCGCTGGCATCTTGCTCAACACGTCCTTAAGGGCAAGCCTTAGGTCATTTTTCTTCACGCCTCAAAGAGCCGTGGGAGAAACATCCTCAATAAAACGAAGGGCGTCTTGTGCTGATGCTTGGAGTGCTTCAATATTGTCGCGGTATTCGCGATTTAGATTTAGGCGTTCTTCAGCTATTTTTAAAGCAGCTAACAAAAAAACTTGGCCATTATCTAACTGTGGCGCTTGAGTTTTAATTTGCGTAGCCGTTTGGCGCACGAATTCGACAATCTCGTCTGGAGTTGTTTCACCGGAAACTTTGTCAGGATTAATCTTGACGCGGCTTCCCAGAATCTCAAAGTCTGTAACAGATTCACTAGTCATTACTTACAAGATTAATCGAATCGTGAACTCGAGTCAAAGAGCTAATAGCGCTTTTAAATAGTCATCCAGCTTAAATTCATCAAGGTCCTCGACGCTCTCGCCCACCCCAATATAAGCAATCGGAACCTGCAGGCTCGAGACGATAGAAACCGCACTACCGGCCTTACTTGATCCGTCACATTTGGTGAGGATTAAACCGTTAAGTTCCAAGGTCTTATGAAACTCCTCGGCCTGCCTTAGAGCGTTTTGACCGGTGATGGCGTCAATCACCAACAATGTGTGATGAGGTGCTGTGGCATCCAGCTTTTGCAATACCGACTTAGACTTCTTTAATTCATCCATAAGATTACCGGCCGTATGCAATCTGCCTGCTGTATCTAGAATGCAATAATCAGCTTTTTCATTAAGTGCTGTTTGCAGTGCATCATAACCAACCCCACTCGGGTTAGCTCCTTCTTTGGCACGAATCATTGTCGCCCCGGCGCGATCACACCAAACCTGCAATTGATCCACGGCCGCGGCACGAAATGTATCACACGCACCAACGACGACCTTGGCCCCTTGAGCAGTTAATTTCGTCGCGAGCTTTCCAATCGTTGTGGTTTTACCCGCACCATTAACTCCAACCACCATGATCACTTTGGTGCCACTACCTGCTTCAAAGCTAAAGAGGCTTTTATCTACTTTCGACTGCACGTCGTGCATTTTATTTTTAAGAAAATCAAACATGAAAGCTTTAAAATCTTCTGGGCTAAATTCACCCTTTTTCACTCTGGCTTGAAGTGCTTCAATCAATTCTCCGACGATAGCAGTGCCCATATCTGCGCTATAGAGAAGCTCCTCAATTTCATCTAAAGTGTCTGCATCGAGTCCTTTACTAAACAAAGTTGAGAGTTTGCCGAAAACATCTTGGCTGGTTTTACTTAGACCCTTAGTCAGACGATCTTTAAAAGAAATCTTTGGCGTTTCAACTTTTGCAGGTTCTGGAGTGACGACTTGTGGCTTGGATGCCTCTGGCTTAGTGACCTCTTTAGGAGTTTGTGTTCTCGCTTGACCAGAAGGCTGCATATACATGAACACACAGCTGATCAGTATAAAGACCATCGATAGTACGCCACCAACGTCCCCATCAGTCGCGTTGATTGATAGTCCAAGAGCGTGATAGATAGATTGAATTAGGTCGATCATAGGTATCCTTTAATCAGGCAGAATTTCTTGAGGAATGAGCGTAAATTCTTCCAGTTTGTAACACAAGTGCACCGCTTCTTTGAGGCGCGTGGCTTCCTGCATACTTATACGGCACCCATGGTAGAAAACCCAGGGATGGAAGTCCATATTCATCCATTTGCTGTTCATCGTGCTCATGGTCAAAAGAAAACTGATTGGTTTTTGCACACTTCTCCAGAGTTTGCCATGAAGCGCTTATTGGCAGATGGCCTCGAGAAGATTTATCAAATTAATTGGTGTTTTAGAGATGAGCCCGAGAGTGAGTTGCACAGGCCGCAGTTTCTTATGCTCGAGTGGTACCGATCAGGCGCACGCTACGAAGATATCATGCAAGATATTCAAGGCTTGATTGAAGAACTTTCTCCAAACAAGATCACTGTCGAGAAAAAAACTGTTAATGAAATTTTCAAGCAATTACTAGGTTTTGAAATTCTAGATTACTTAGAAAAAGAAAAACTTCATCACTTAGTAAAAACGAAGTTTCCACATTTACCATTATTTGAAGAAATGCCTTACTGGGATGATTATTTTTTTCTCATTTTCTTAAATGAGATCGAACCTAAACTAAAATCTTTCCCCGCACTGATTTTATATGAGTACCCGCATCATCAAGCCGCTCTATCGACCATCAAAGAATCGGATTCACGTGTTTGTGAACGCTTTGAGCTGTATCTCAATGGTATAGAGGTGGCGAATTGTTTTAATGAATCAACAGATCTGCAACAGCTTAAGTATCGTTTTGAAGCTCAATCGGAGCAAAAACTAAAAGAGTACCAATACCAGCTTCCAAGCCCCAATCAGTTCTACGACACAATGAAAAAGTATCCAAAATCAGCCGGCATCGCTCTTGGTGTCGAGCGACTTTACGCCGCCCTCACTCAAGACGATCTTTTTTAAAGAAGACCATTAAAAACTTTATGAAGCTTGATAATGATTTCCGACTTTAGGTACTGAGTCGGATAAGACATGGCCCAGTTTTGATGTACTAGTGGATCAATATTTGTACGTGTTTTGTTATCGAAGATTTGTGGATGATCGACTGCAAGCTGAGCAGATAAGACTGCATACCAAGCTGCTCGATCTTCTTGAGATGGCATGGCATCGAGAACCTCTAGTGCGCGTTCAGTAACATTTCTCTTCAGTGCAAAAAAATTAAAGCTCATTAGCTTTTCGAGTTCATATTTTTTACCTGTATAAACTTCCAAGAAGTTTGAAGTAAATTTAACCAAGGTATCATTGACTGGCATGGGATAGTTTTCTAGACCTGCATAAGTTTGATCGAGAACTAGTCCTCTATAGACGCCTTCACGGGTCCCACCTTGTTGTAATACATTCATCCACTGGGCAATTTCGTTGGCGTTTGCTTCACGCCTTCTAACCGCTTCAAATAACTCTTTCACAAAGTAATAATTATATTTTTCAAGATCTTCTTTTGAGATTTTCACAGAACCCAGATGCTCTTTAACCGAGTAGACGTCGGTTGAAGTTGAGTCTTTGCTTAGGGCCGGAATGGGTGGCAGGGCAACCTTTCCAATTTCTTGTCCAAGTAGCTCATTCACTTTTTCCTCACCAAGCATTTTAACCAAATGTGGTCTTGCCTGTTTTTTGATATTGGCGATAAACGACTGCAAATCAAAAGCGTGAGATTTAGGCACACTGATCATCAACAGTAGGGCAAGGGCAAACTTCATATGAACTCCAAAATAGTAGATAGAACTATTGTAATGGTAAGTCTCTAAAATCTCATTGCAGGCAAAAGTGACTAGCCTAGAACAATACTGCCTAAAACTTAGACAATTTAACCGCCTGAAATGCTCTTATTTAGGCATCATTCTTGCTTATTAATAACCCATATTCACTTTTACTTAGGTATTTATATGAAAAAGCTATTTCTTTTATCTCTTATTCCATTTTTAGGCTTTGCTGCCGATTTCGAACAAGGGTTTCTAACCAGTGAATCAGGGCAGTTCTATATTGAGAACTCAAGCGGCAAGATCAAGATCTTAACCAGTGAGCTTATTAAGAAGTCACTGCCAAGTCTGGAAAAGCCATCTTTTGTGGTCCAATCAAATGGTAAGCCTTACGCTTATGAGTTTAAGGGAAGAAAGCTTGGAGATGCCTTCGAGCTAGAACAGGTCCCAACAAATATTCCAGGCCCAATTGAGCTTCGTGGTGTACTTCGCAAAGAAGGTGAAAAGTACTTTATCAATGAAACAGAAGCTCGCTTTGGCTACACCAAAAATTTAAATGGTTATGAATTTGATGATATCTCAAAGCAATATTTCACTGGCAAAGAATTATGGATCGAAGGCGACTACGACCAAGATGGTATCTTTGTTATGCAATCCCTTTCACCGGCCGATCTACTAAGTGCTAGTTCAGCTTCGTTCCAAGACAAAGCAAAAGACTTTGTACTTAAAGAGATGCCAAAAAATGAAAACTCACAATTGAACTATCCAGATCCATTTAGAAAAGTTCTTTTTGAATCTGAAGAAGTAAAGCCGGGTGAAAATGCTTTGATCGTCACCATGTCGGGCAGACAGGGCGATAGCTTTGGTAGTGTTAATGGACATTTTGTTGCTGGACTTGCGCAAGTGCGCGACGACCTATCACTTCGCGGTGAAGTTTCGAATGCTTATGTTACCAACGGCAAGGACATTCTCTCTGGTAATACCGGACTTAGTAATTATTTTTCCAATCTCGTACAAGGACAAAATATCTATCGTCCAACCTACACTATTGTTATCTATGGTGTGGACCAAGAAAAACTTAAACAATTCAGAGATGCGCTTGAAGCTTCTCACATAGAATTTAGAACAAAGAAACTTGATATTACTGCTGAGTTTAACTGTACAACAGAAACTGTGAAGGCCTTGGCCAATGCAGGTATTAAGGGCAAGTATGTTCAGACGGGGAATTTCTTTGCTGGTCTAGTAGCTTCTCCGCTAACACTTCTTGGAGAAACTCCTGCCACAATTCATTATGCACTTTCAAACGATCCAGCCAGGTATCAACCAAGACCGGCATTTAATAGTTTTGTTAAAGCAGCATTAAGTAAGAGCTTTAGAAAGAAGCACGGTGTGAAGCGTGTCGACTATATCTTCTACCCACAGATTCCATCAAATCGTCCAGTAGGTGGGACGGCACTTGATTCAATCTGGAGTGTTAATAAGTATAAGAAGCTATATGAAATGTATGAAGAGGATAAAGCTACGAAGCTCAGCTATCCTGAACTTCGTATTAAGCTAGAAGAAACTCTTAATGAGATTGAATAACTCTACCCACAAGGTCGTAATCAAGAACTTCTGTGATTTCGACCTTGACCATATCGCCAATTTTCAGTTCGACACCATTTAGATCGTTAATAATCACTTTGCCGTCAATATCAGGCGCCTGCCCTTGGTGGCGGCCGACGATCAACATCTCTGTATCCTCGTGCTCACCTTCAACTAAAACATCTACTGCTTGACCAATAAAAGCTTGGTTGAGCTCTCTAGCAATTTCTTTTTGAACTTCGTAAAGACGATCAAATCGCTCTTCAATAACTTCCTGAGGAACTTTATCTTTTAAGCGATAGGCCGGAGTTCCCTCTTCGTCAGAATAACGGAAGATTCCGAGGTGATTAAAACGTACTGTTTTAATACCTTCAAGCAGCTGTTCAAAGTCTTCTTCTGTCTCACCAGGGAAGCCGACGATGATAGATGTTCTTAAAACAATATCTGGAATTCTGGCGCGCAATTTCTGGATACGATTAAGAATAATCTCACCGGTAATTTTGCGGTTCATTCGCTTAAGAACATTGCTCGAAAAATGCTGAACTGGACTATCGAGATACTTACAAATACGTTTTGCATTTGCCATGATCTCGATGACTTCGTCAGTTAATTCGTCTGGGTAATAATAGAATAAGCGTACCCAATCAGCTCCCTCAACACCATCAAGGTTTCTGATAAGTTCAGCAAGATTCTGCCCTTCAGGCAAATCACTTCCATAGTCTGAAAGGTCTTGTGAAATGACGTTTAGTTCGCGAACACCGTTGTCTGTCAGGTTCTTAGACTCTGCTACCAGTGAATCAATAGAGCGAGAGCGAAGCTTCCCGCGAAGAGTTGGGATAATACAGAAAGTGCAATTTCTATTGCATCCCTCAGATACTTTCAACCAGGCCATATAAAACGGCGAAGTATTAAGCCTTGGATCATACTCAGTGTGAATAAACTTTGGAATTTCTACAAAGCTTTTAGCTTCAAGCTTTCCGTCTTCGTAGGCCTTAAGCAGTTTAACAATTTTATGGTATTCGCCTGTGCCAATAATTAGATCAACTTCCGGCAACTCTGCTTCAAGTTGTTCAGAGTAACGTTGTGCCATACAGCCAGAAACAACGAGTGCTTCACAAACACCGTTATCTTCATTTTTATAGTCAGCCAGATCGAGAATTGTATCAATCGATTCTTTTTTAGCAGCTTCGATGAATGAACAGGTATTTACAATGATAACTTCCGCTTCGGCCGGCTCAGCAGTCACAGTAAATCCATCAAGCCCAAGATGGCCCAGCATCACTTGTGAATCTACTAAGTTCTTGGAACAACCGAGGCTAGTAAAGTGAACTGTTTTATTCAAAAACATTTTTTGGCGACGATTAGCGCTCACATTGGATTCATTTTGGGTTTGCATGCAATTTCCTTAAAATCTAGATGTGGCTGTGTATCGCAAAAAATATGCAATATCCAAGGGTCATGAAGTTTTTTCCTCCTTATACAGCACTTAGAGCTTATCCGGATAAATGTTATTATTTCAGTAACTTAAGCTTAGGAAGCCGTGAAAACACTACTGTTATTTATAGCTATTGCTAGTTGTGCCAGACTATCCAGCCTGCCACCAAGGCCAGAAACCGCTAAATTGCTCGAAAAAGGGCATTTAGGCCGACCGCTGAAACTTGAAGAAGTTTGGTACAGCCTCTACGCAAACGGTAAAAAAGCTAGGGCCGAGGGCAATAGTCAGCTGGCCTGCGAAAGTTTTGGCCGCTTGTCTTCTTATGAAGATTTTCCGCTTTCGAGCCTCGCTAGGTTATATCAACTAGAAAGTTGTGCGTGGACAGGTAATGCATTTCCGGCCCAGGCGCTCGGGGATCTAGTTGACGATATGCCTGCTGGCTTTACTTCAGAGTTAAGTGAAGTCACCTACGCCTTAGCCAAAAAATTTGGTGAGCCACAAGTTCGAGCGAAGGCGGCTCTAGCTTTGGCCAAAGAAAGAAGTCTTCGCGCCGAAAAAGAACAGCTCTATCACGAAGCCTGGCAGTTAGCGCCTCCTTCCGATCTCAAAGCTGAAGCTGAAAAAGCATTGTTTAAATATGCGCCACGCTTTAATCCCTCTCCTACAAAAGATGAATTTCCCGATGTGGCCCGAGACTTTGAGCGAGCAAGAGATTTCGAAAGTGCCAAAGAATGGTATCAATTAATTTTAAAAGAGAATCCGTTGGTAGATTTTGATCGCTGGATCAAAGCCGCTAATCGATACCGCATGATTTTTAAAAATCAAAGAGACAAGGCTGGATTTCTAAAAGAGACCAATGCCTTGAAGGTAAAGCTTGAAGCACTCGTTAAGAAAAAACGTAATGAGAAGATCATTGATGCTCTAGCAGATATTATGATTCAAGAAGCGCGCGCAGAGTGGACCGAGAATAATCGCACCAAAGCTGATCTGATCCTGCAAAAGGCTTTAGAATTTCTGCCAACAATGTCAGTGAATATGAAGGCCCTCACACTTTGGATTAGAGGAATGATTGCACTCGAAGCGAGAGATCACCCTTTGGGTAAATCGCTTTTTAGACAAGCGCTTGCTTTAAAACCAAGCGATACAAAAGTAATCAACGATGCCTCTTGGAATCTTGCTTGGACGCTTTATCTCGACCATGAATTCACCGAATTCATTTCATTTGTTGATGAGGTGAAACAAAACTTAGGTCCAGAACTCGATGAAAAACTGTCCTTTTGGAAAGGCAAAGCACAATACAAGATGGGACAAATACCAGCCGCCCTCTCCACATGGGAAGAGCTATATGCCCGCAGTCCATTTAATTTTTATGGATTGATGGCACACGCATCTAGTGGCGGACAATTTGAGGCTTTAAGCAGCTCGCTTGATGAATCCCCTCAGTCTGAAGAAGTTGAATGGCTTGCCGCTCTTGGGGAATGGGATCTTTGTAAGAGCTATCTTGATGACTGGCGCGCAAAAAAACCAAGTGATGGACAAAAAGAAAGATGGCTAGCTAGTTTTGTGCGTTGTCGTCACGCTGCTGGTGCCATTAGAACTTACTATTCTCACTCTAAGTCGGGTGATCCAAAATTTATGGCCGCTCACCTTCCCGCTCTATTTCCGCTTTCATTTAAAAATGACGTGTTCGATGCAGCCAACCGTTTCGCCATCGATCCTTACTTAATGCAATCAATTATTAGACAGGAATCTGCATTTAATCCTGAAGCTCGAAGTCCCGCTGATGCCTTTGGTCTAATGCAGTTAATTCCAGAGCTGGCCAAGCGCTTGGCCAAGCAGCATAAAGTCACCTATCAAGACTTTGATGATCTCTATCAACCGATAACGAATGTCACTTTGGGTGCGGCTTATTTAAAAGAGCTCGAAGCGCGTATGAATAAGCGCATGGTCGGAATGATTGCTGCATATAATGCCGGAACAGGTCCAATAAATAACTGGTATCGCACACGCCCCAAAAAGGATGTCTTTGAGTTTATCGAAGGTATTGCTTATGAAGAAACCAGGAATTACGTGAAGCTTGTGCTTAGAAACTGGATTATCTATCAACAACTTGAGAAGAACTCTGCTTTCTCACTCGATATTTCGGATCTTCACTGACGGTGTTGGCGCGTATTAGCTGGTATCTCAAATTGAAAATAACTATCGGCCATGGCCACATTGGGAACCAGATTCGAAAGCTCTAAGCGAATTGTTTTGCCATCACTTAGAGTCACAGCGATTTGCTTTAATGACGGAAAAGTATAGTCGTTGCCCATGGTTAAGATGGCGCTTTTTAAGCTGAACTCTTCTTGTGCTTCTTTGGTGAACTCAAGTGTGGCTACGCCATCCTTTTTAGAAACACTATAGGACTTATTTTTGGCTAAACCACTTGAGAGAATATCAAAGAATTTTAAAATAGGGTGGCTTGATCCATTTGATATTGTCACTTCACCTGGCTCCCCTGCCATTGCAGGAGCGGTGTAATACCAAGAGCGCTTAGGATTAGCGACGAAGACTAATTGATGTGGTTTTTTTATTTCAAAGCGAATTCGGCCGGGAGCTCGGTATTCAATACGCCCTTCACTTTTCTTAATTCGTCCGGAGACAAGGCTCTTTTCTTCTTGAGTAAAATCTAGGCGAAAGGCTGAGGGCAAAAAAGCATTTGCAACACTCAGCCATAATACGGAACTTAGTAAAACAATAATCTTCATTAATGTAACTGTACGCTCACAGCGTTCGAAACACCTGGCTCTTGCATGGTCACACCGTAAAGCGTGTCATTAAGCTCCATTGTTTTCTTATTGTGCGTAATCAAGATGAACTGACTCTCTTGAGACATCTCACGTAGAAGCTCATTAAAGCGTCCAACGTTGGCGTCATCAAGAGGAGCGTCAACTTCGTCCAGAAGACAGAAAGGAGATGGCTTCACAAGGAAGATTGAGAAAATCAAACTTACGGCCGTCATGGCTTTTTCACCACCCGACATAAGATTGATATTCTGCATTTTCTTACCAGGTGGTTGAGCAATAATATCAACACCACATTCCGAGTCGTCGAGATTACCAACGACCTGAAGTCTGGCATTACCGCCACCGAAGATGATTGGGAATACTTTCTGGAAGCGCGTATCCACTTCTTCAAAAGCGGCTTTAAAGCGCAGCTTACTCTTCTCGTCGATATGAGCAATGGCTGTTTCAAGGTCTTCAAGAGATTTGCGTAGCTCTTGCTCTTGAACTCTCAAGAAGTCATGGCGTAGTTTTTGACGCTCATAATCCTCAATCGCCTGCCAGTTAATATCACCAAGGCGCGAGTATTCAGCTTTATAATTTTTATATTTCTGTTCACAATCGCGAAGGTCTTGTCCGTAGCGACGATTGAAAACATATTCTTCAGCTTCAAGAGTCACAGGACCGTTTTCAGTCTCCATGATAAACATGCTTGAGAGGTCATTGAGTTCATTAAACTGCTCTTCATTGTACTCAAGGAATTGACCAATCGTTTGACGAAGATCAACTCTATACTTCTCAAAAGCATCTCGAACATATTGCTCTTCTTCCGTAAGCCACTGACCAAGCTTAGACTCATGCATGGCCATATCTTTTTCATTGGCGATAATTTTCTTAGAAAGCGCTTTAACTTGGTCTTCACGCTCTTGCATACTCTGAAGAAGGATAACCAATTGATCTTTAAGCATTGAAAGTGCTTCTTCTTTATCTTGAAGAACTGACGCTGCTTCTTGGTTTGATGCTTCAAGCGATTGAAGTTCATTTTCTGTATCAGAGATCTGCTCATTAAGTTTTTCAATGGCCTCTGTCGTTGACTGCACTCTTTGTTCAAGGCGAACAATTTGCGCCTCAACGTCTTCAATTTGAGAGACAAATGAAGCCATACGGTCATTAAAGCCCTTGGCCATCGCTTGTTTTTCAAGAAGCTCTTGCCGCTCAGTATCGTATTGATCACGGAGCATTGAAGCTTCTTCTGAAAGAGCGCTATACTGAGATTCTTTTTCTTCTAGCTGCTCTTTTAGCTCCGCTTGAGAACGAGTCAATTTATCATCGCTTTCAATCAGGTCAACACGAGCCTTAGAAGTTTCAGTTTTTCTTTTCTTAAGAATTTCAAGGCGACTAGTTCCACTCTCCATGCCGGCAAGCTTACCTTCGAGAGCAGACTTCTTAGAAGCATGATCGGCCCTAGCATCAGAGAGTTTTTCTCTGATGTCGTCGGCCGTAACTTTAAGCTGTTCCAGGCTTTCACGTTTGCCATCTAGAATTTGAGTTAAGCTAGCAAGCTCTTCCGTGAATGTTGCAACATCTTTAGTGAGCGCTTCAATGCGATTATTTCTGGCAACAATTCCATTTTCTTCCTCACCAGCACCAGCAAAACTTACCAGCTTTGCACCACCGTGATTCTTAACTGCAACAGTTCCATTAGTCGCTGCAATTCCTCTGAAGTTGATCCCAGAGGACAGTTCAGTTGCTAACGATGGAGTAAGTTGAGCCGAAAGATAGAGACCGTTAAGCAATGGACGAACACGAGCTTCATAACCCTCAGCAATTTGTACGACATCATTTAGAGCACGAAGATCACTCAAGCCTTGCAGACGTAAACGCTCTTCTGTTTCTGAACTAGTTTTACCTACTTCACCTTGAAGAAAATCTAGACTGATGTCTTCTTTACCTTCCAACCAAGAAACTAAATCCTTGGCTCCATTTTCATCGCGTGCAATGAGCGTATTAACGATATCGGCCAAAAGAATTTGAACACCAGCGGCGTTATCTTCTTCTGAACGAATCAAGTTACCTAGCAGGCTGAAAGCTTCATCATCGCGTCCTTCCAGGAAGTTGGCGGCGCCTTGTTTAACACCTTCTAGAGATTTATTAATTTCGATTAAAGAAGAAAGCTTGCTCTCTGATTGGATCAGCTCTCTGTTCTTTGTAGTATGAGTTTTTTCTAATTCACGAACTTCATGAGTCAACGTCTCAAGTTCTGAGCGGTAGTTTTGATCTTGGGCGCTCAAAGACTCCATAAGATCAGCACTGTCGTTCACGGCCTCACGCTCATCAGCGATTTGCGTTGAAACACCAGAATATTGTTTTTCTAATGCTTCAATTTCTGCTGCCAAGTCCTGCAACTGAGCAGAGAACTCTTCTAAGCGAGAATTGTTTTTGAATACTTGCTGGTCAACTTCCACCAAGCTCTTGCGAGCTGTTGTTACTTCATCTTCAAGTGAAGAAAGGGTGTCATTGCGCAGCTCAAGCTCTTCTTTAAGTGCATGAACACGCTCTTCGATCGCTTCAAAATCATGCTCTTCACGACCCTGTGCTTCGACTTCGTCACGCTCGGCGAGAAGTTTTTCTAGGCGCTCCTGACGATTAGCAACTTCTTGAGTCGCCTCTTCAAGATCTTTTTCACGCTGTTCAAGTTGTTTTTCTTTTTCACTTTGTTCGCGACATAATGAGTTTAAGCGCTCTTCTGCGCCAGCAAGATTTCTTGAAAGCTCATTATATTCTTTTTGGAATTCTTCAATGCGATCGGTTTGCTCATCTTTGTTAAGACGTTCATCAGCAAGAGAAACTTCTAGCTGTTCCTTTTCAAGATTCCAACTCTCCACTTCAAGACGTTTTTCATTAAACATCGAAGCGCCGTCTCTGAGATTCTTCAGAAGATCAAAAACTTTATGAGAAACAGTCACCAATTCATTGCGACGAATTTTTTCTTTAAGAGTTTTAGCTCTCTCAGCTTTTTCAGCTTGCTTCTCAAGTGCTTTTAATTGTTTTTCAATTTCAGCTTGAAGATCATTGAGGCGAGAAAGGTTTGACTGAGTTGCTTCGATCTTTTTTAGGGATTCGCGCTTCCTCATTTTAAATTTAGTAATGCCCGCCACTTCTTCAATCATGGTACGGCGTTCTTCTGGCTTGGCTTGTACGAGGCGGTTAATTTCACCCTGAGCAATAATCGAATAAGATTTTGCGCCAGCACCAGTGTCCATAAAGACTTCTTGAATATCGCGAAGACGAGCTGGTTCGTTATTGATGCGGTATTCAGTGTCACCGTTTCTATAAAGCTTTCTTGTCAGCTGAATTTCGCTTGGAGAAGTTACACGATTTCCAATATGGATATGCTTGCCATGAACATTCTCTAGAACAAGCGTTGCTTCCGCAAATGCGCCTGGAGAATATTTTGACGAGCCAGCGAAAATCACATCCTTCATCGAGTTACCACGAAGGTGTTTGGCCGACTGCTCACCCATCACCCAAAAGAGGGCATCAACGATGTTTGATTTACCGCAACCGTTAGGACCAACGATTCCCGTAATGCCATCATCGAAATGAATGATCGTACGATCTTTAAAGGATTTAAAACCCTGAACAATTAGACGTTTTAATTTCAAGCGAGGCCTCCGCGCTTGTATGCGTTGTGTGTGTTTTGTGTGGCAGAAATCCGCTCTGCCCCTATACGATGACACGGACGAAGACCGATGTGCAAGGATTTTGCTAGGCCGCGGCGGGCCTTAAGCCATTTAAATCAATCATCTTATGCGTGGCGTAGAAATTATTTTAAACTGGTCCGATGGTGGTCCGATGAATTTTCGCGCCCTTAGCGATTAGTAAGAAAATTAACGATGTTTTTAAAGACAGCTTCAAACATAGAGGCGCGATTATCGAGCTCATTATTTTGGTAACTTTCATCTTCGAATTTTTGCGCTTGCTCCTGCAGTTCCTCAAGATTTAATCGTGCCATTACTAATTGCTCTAGTTTCTTGAAGGCTTCTCTTTCTAGAACCGAAAAATCTCCATCGAGATGACCAACAACTCGAATTAAGTGCAGTAAGAATGCTCTATCTTTTGCTTCAGTAATAAATGGCACTAGGTTGTCGAGACTAGCTCCACCGCGAAGGTCATTAATAAGAGTCATCTTCTGATCATTTGACAGTGGCAAAGTATCGAGTTTATCGCGCATCCAATCGCGCTCATGAGCGGAGACATGACCGTCTAAATGCATAACTGCAATACAGGCGCGCCACATGGCAAATTTACTTGTATCTGTTTGCACTTTATCCCCCTCAACGATTTGTTGTTTAATTATCACCCGATAAGGGAATTGAAACAAGGCGGTTCAAGTTCTTGATTTAGTTAGGAGAAACAAAAAAGGAGCCCAGTGGACTCCTTTATTGTATTTA